>Ga0209208_10007840_pt1 | contig 14362 bp, 15 predicted proteins | sample S1TSphfallax_3_FD_187694 | JGI IMG/M metagenome (GOLD analysis project Ga0209208, IMG submission 187694) | Host-associated microbial communities from peat moss isolated from Minnesota, USA - S1T2_Fd - Sphagnum fallax MG (SPAdes) (version 2) | ecosystem: Host-associated > Plants > Peat moss >...
CCTTGGACTCTTCATTATTAGGTTTTGTATTCTTTCCTTCAAGAAAAAGCTTCAAAGCTGACCTGAGAAGAATTTTCCCTCCTGGTGCAGTTAAGAAGGATTGAAGCAGGTGTCTCATCCTTCATGGTTGTTAGACCAAGCTGTGAAGATGCAAGGTCACAAGCATCACCACCACAAGCATTGGAAGTTGTGGAATTTTGGACCTTTGTTATTAGGCTTTGTATTCTTTTAAGAAAAGCTCCAAAACTAATCTCAGAAGAATGTTTCTTTTGGTTCAGCTAGGAAGCATCAAAGTGTGGCTCTTCCTTCAGGTGTTCAAGGTATGCCTATGCTCAAGGTGGTTAAGAAGGGTTTGGGCACAACTTAAGCTTAGCTTGCTCAGCGTTTTGTTCATCGTATTCACGTATTTTACGTATTCACATTTTCAAATTTTAAAATACTTGAAAATATTTCTTTTTGAGCACCTTCGAAAATACGCGTATTTCGTATGTCACTACTATGACCCAAATGTCATTTTGTCCTAGGACTCCCAAGTGGGAGTCCCGAAATTCCCATAGTTGGGACTCCCACAACTTTGGGGCCCCATACCTTTATGTATAAACCTTCGATTAAATGAGGTCTGAAGAAAAGTTGTATCCTTCGTCAAGATCTTTCCAATGGTATGTCGCATGCCACCTGCATAAAGGGAAATCGGGGTGATTCCCCTAACCCTTCTTTTGGCCATAACTTGTGTTTTTAATGTTCAAATGGGTCATGTGAGCCGATTTTAGACATCTAAATTCCAAGAGCTTTCTAATGATGTAATTTTATTTTTTGATCCAATGGGTTTTGATCCCTGCAATTGCTCTCTGAAGGTTTGGGACTCCATCGAGACTTGAACTCCCAAAGCTCACTTGGGAGTGTGAAGGTTCATTCCTTCGCACTCTCCTACATTCCTGGGAGCATGAAATGTGACTCCCGAACTTCCTTTTTGGCTCGCACCCTTGCAAGCCCTTGCTTTGGTCACAAGCCCAAGGCTAGGGTTGCGACAGTTGCCTTGATGGGACAAGTGGCTTATTGACACAATACTTCCTTTTAGTTCTTCAAACACAACAAATCGAATCATTTGCATAAAACCAAAAATTATGACAGATTGGTCCAAAGCTTTTCAAATTAGACCACAAACCATCATAATAAGGACTAGGTATGCCACGAATTATTTTTCTAGCTATGATTTTGGTGTTGTAATGTTTCGTTGAATCTATTTGAATTGTAGAATAATAAGTATCAATGATGGTGGGCACCTTTCAATTCTTTAAACACCATCCTCACGCACACTTTTGAACATTCAATTCTTAAAAAGTCAAAATAAATGTTTCATCCCTGACAATCCCATTGGACTTGCCAACATCAACATTTGAGCTAGCAAAGCCACTTGACATTACATTAACTCTTGGTCGAGAAAAATTCACACGATCATGCATGTGTGAATCACCCTTTGACCCTAGGGCTATGTTAACCCTTTGTTTTGTGGATCCAAAAATTTCTTGACCCTCCAAATGAAATATCCTATTAGTGAAGGAGGACTCACTAGTTTATTTCGTTATGACATTGGCCATTTGCGACAAATCACTAGATTACCTTACTTCCCAAGTCTTAATTCATCCCTTCCAAGACCCTTTTCGCATCTTCCACCATTCAAGTATACCCTATAAGATGCACTTTGTCTGAATGCCCAAACATAATCATTAAAAGTCACAATGAAAAGGGATCAAACACTTTTCCTAGACTACTGCAACCAAATATTATGGATTGTTTCAGAAAGGTTACAAGTTGGCATGTTAGCAAGCTCTTCCAGGTTGAACTTTTGCAAGTGTTTTCAAAGGAAAACAAATCATATATTGGAATCATGAAAATAATTAAAGAGTTTCACAAAGAAAGTCAAGGTGTCTCACATGTAGCATGAAGCCCCCCCCCTCCCCCCCATTATTTAGCATGAAAGGGCCAAAAACCCAACCAATTATTGAACTTGTGAATAACATTTTCAACTATAGTCCCTAAAGAATACCACCAAGATCAAATTATTGCATATCAAACATTCATTTCTTCCAAAGATGTTGTATTATTATATTCAAAACACAAGGCCTTGTGTTGTTCTTGTAATTGTGACATAATCAATTGTTTTATGTGTCTATCAAGCGATTGAGTCCAATGGAACATGCAAGTTTATTCCTTGTCAATCATCTTCATAAAGGCATTATACACAATATGGACAACATTCCAATTGGCATGTGCATTATCTGCCATAAACCCTTTGAAATTGGGGTTTGCAAGACCAAACTTCAACATCACCTTCTTCCATTTTGTCCACATGACACATTGAACTTTTGTGGATTCAGGTTACATGTAATTATAATGGTTAGCACTTTGTAGTACATCAAATCGTAAACATGACAAGCCATGGTGGTCCATTTTTGAACACACTTGACATGATCAAACATCAACCAATAATTTTACAAATCACCACCAAGTTGCATGCACCTCACCAAATCAACCCCACTTGATGGCCCATAGAGCGACATTTTAAACAAAAACACCTTTTGCCCAATGTGTCTAGGGAAATAACTATTTTGGATGTAGTCATAAGGACTTTTTGACTTAAGGAAAAGTATGTTATCCATGGGGCTTCAAGTACTAACATTGTGTTTAAAGGACACAATGAGGTTCCGGATGTTGGGAGAACAGAAGGGCTAAAACTTGTCCATCACATTGTCAAGTTTTTCAACCTGAATAATTTCCACAAGTATTTTGCCATTTTGATTGAATAAATTAATTGATGTGCCAAGAATGCTTTATTTTCATTCAAGGCGATTATAGAGATTTTGGTGTTAAGGGTACTAGAAACTTGACCTTCTACCAAAGCCTTGATTTCTTCCAAAGCCTCCCTACACATACCTTTTACAACATGGTGTTCATGCCTGCCAAGGTGAATCACAGATCTTGAAAGGGATTGAAGTTTGTGGATAACATAATATATTCGACAACAATAAGTATTTACACAAAAAGGACTTGCAACACAAAACTTGCAAACAATTATATAAATAAGAGGTCTTGGTGTAAACTAACCAACCAAGGGAATTTGGGCAAAATCACCAGTCCAACTTACTTTGTTTCAAACAACAAAGCAGAGGAAATGTTTGTAGGAATCATTATTGCAATGCAAGTGCCCCAAGCACCTGGTGCTTTTAAATCCGAAACCAAAATTATTCCTGATGTTGAAGGTTTTCACCTTGCACCAAACATGACCATCGTACTTGTGGTACATGCCTTGCATTTGTCCATCATGGTTAGTTGGAAGATGAATGGGCGAAAATTCAAAGATGATGTCATTGTTGAATGTGATGGGTAGAGAGGAAACATATTGGAATTTAATCTTATTGTAGTTTAGTGACCTCAATTCGTTTGACAAATGTGTGCAATAGACATTACTTTCAAATAATATATTATGGTTTTGAAGTTCCAACCTTGAACTTGATTTAGATTTTAAGGCACATCTTCCATTAAAAACCAAGGTCGAAAATGAGCCAAAAACATCCACATTAGAACTCGTTAATAGGCAAACATCTTCATCAAAAGAATTGCCGAGATCAATAAAGGTTGATGAAGGGAAATGAAAAGATGAAATTGGTGTTTCCTGATTTAGAATGAAAGCCTCAAAAGCTACATTTGCCACAAATGTACTTGTTCCTTGGGTGAATATTGTACCTTGAAAACATTGTATCAAGTTGTCACCAACATTCCTATACTTCCCTGCCTTGACATCTTAATGGACCCCATTAGGATTTGAAACGAACTCCTGGTATATTAAATTTTTGACAACATTATTGTGCTCGTAAACATCATTTCTAGAAACATTAATAGAATCACATTGAACATGGAACATATACAACAAACATTTTTCAATGACTCTTGCATTCCTAGAATCATCAACTAAGATCATAAGATCAACCTTGCCTTCAAGATAATATGTTGCCATTCTAATCAGAAATTATAAATTATTAAAAAGAAAAATGGAAAAATACAAAATAAAGAAAACGACAATGAAGTTTCTTAAACTACACAACCACAATTCAATTCACTAACATGAATATTAAACATGTCAAAGAATGTCATGGGAAGAAGCAAGCAAAAAAGAAGAAGGTGAAAAAGTAAATTCCAATGACAACTAATTAAAACTCCTATATGTGGGATTTTTTGGAATCCTTTGTAAGGTCATCCATAGACCATTCCAAAAACAATTCTAGAAATAATTGCGTGATTTTCAAGCCTATCTATTACATTTCCTGCTTAGTAACTACTTCCCTCTCTTTGTAACTTTTTTAGCAATTATTTCTTAACTTTCTTGAAACTACTTCCATTTTATTGTTATCTCATTTTGTTTCCCTATCCATCAACATGTGTCTTTTCATCTACATGATATAAAGTCATTGTTATTGTGTGACATTACGGGGGTAAAAAAAAACATATGGATATTTTGTCATAGTGTAAAGTTTATAAGCGTACTAACCCTTGCATCGTGAACAATTTCAACGAAACGAAATATTTTTAAAAAAAAAACATCGTAGAATGATAGATAGGTTGGAACAAAAGAACTCAAAGATGGACATTTAATTGATTTTGTTAAATGAAAAAGGTATGACAATGTTAAAAAACCAATAAGATGTTAGTGCAAGTACTACAAATTAGAATCTTTTAAATTATTGTGTTATGTAAATGGTAAATCCATGTTGTCACTGTGTGAGCACTAAGGATAAAGCTTGATTGGTATAAGTGAAATTTAATTATTGCAAAATTATTCCACACTACTGCAATAACATAATTGCACTTCACATGCATACATCCACTATTTTTGTAGTATTTCTCAACACACCTAACATTTTCATTCATTAAAACACCAACTTCATGGTTATTGCATATAACCAAAATATGGATTTCAAAATACATTGTAAAAAACTCTAGAAACAAGATTATAATTCATTTCATCATATTCTGATACTACAAAAAATTCACGCAGCAATATAAACATAAAATTCACCATAGAAATTTATGCTTATCTATATTACTAAAAACATGAATCAAAATTACAACAGAATCCCATATTTTGTTGAAAAAATCCCAAAACAACAATTAAAATTTGTGGTATATTAAAACAAAGTCTAAGGTTTTCTACTCACAAGTACATATAGCTCCTCTTACTCTTCCCAAAACTCAGTGTCTAAGTTTTTTTTTTATAGAGCCTTTCCCTTTGGGTAGTCCTCAATCCTCATCATGATTCAAAACCAATAAGAATTCAAAATTCAAATTAACAAAGTTCCCTAATTAGTCCTTATCCTAAATGTTTATTCATAAAAAATCATGTATTCATCCAACCCCCTTAACACTACCCCCTTTGTACTTTGGATTCCATCCTTGAAATCCTTGGAAAATGACAAGAAATGAAATGAATGTATTTTGCAACATTCTAAACATTTCTCTCCTCTACGATAATCTTTGTAATCTTAACCTACAGAAGCAATGGTTCTGTACCCACTTGTGGTTCTATAGTTTTAACATGTATCTCCATCTTTACAATTCTGACCTCTTCCTCTACTAACCTAGTTTGTGGTTTAATTTCCAAGGGCTATATTTTAGATACCTTTTCTTTTATTGTTGGAATAATTTCCACCAATCCTTGTTCTCGAGTTCTCTATGGTTATTTCTTTTCTTAACCCCCTCCTCTAAGGTCATGTGGTTTATCTATCTATACCTTCACCTCTTAAACTACTCCACTTTTGAGGTCATGTGGTTCCTTAGTCTGTACTTCCTCCTTTTGAGTTTTTCCATTGGTCCCTGCTTAAATCTCTTCATCCTAGTTTGATACCTCTTTACTTATTTGACTGCCATTGATAAAATCAAAAAAAAACTTTTGATAAACTTCCAACTCGTACTTCAAAATTCTTTCATCAGCTCTATGTTGAGCTAGATTTTTTCCCAACTCCTTTACATAAAATATTTCTCTACAACCTCCCACCGTTCTTCATATTTGGCCTCAAAACCCTTCATCTTGTTTTTCATCCTCATCAAGGTCTAATACTGCAACATTTATTCATAATCCTCAATTTTTTTCTTAACACTAGTTAGGTCTAAACTCTTCCTTTATTATTGTGCCATCTCCAAATGTGCTTGCAAGTTCTACAAATTTCTTTAACATTCCTTCTTATCCTCCATCAACTTCTATATTTTTGCCTCAGTTATTTTTCTTCTAAGCTCCTCCATTTGCAATAAATAAACATTCTTTAAATTTATCAATTCTATATATGTTAAAACATTATCCTTTTCCTTCTTTTCCTTAGTGTTTTCACTTAACCATCCAAAGCCTCTTATTCTTTATTATGAAAAAACAATGCATGTGTCCACTTCCTTTCTGTGGTTTCCCTTATTTCAACATTCTGCCTTAAATCCAGCAATTTTTCATCATGTGATTTCACCCATGCAATGCTACCCTTGAGCTCTTCATTATCATCTTGTAGTTTCTTAATGAGCATTTTAATATTCTATTTAGCCTCTACCTTATTCTTCTTCAAAATTTTCACATTATGTTTATACTCCTTTTAAAAATCTCTTTCCTTATCCAATTCCTCCTATAACATTTCCTTCTCCTTCTCCCTTGTAGCCAATATGTTCTTTAGAACGTTTACCTCTAGAGTCAAATTCCCCATGTTCATATTCACAATTGCCATAATTTGAATAACTTAACTACCTTATCTACTTTCATTACTTCTACAACTACCTCCTCCACACATTTTGGTGTATTTGTATGTGTTGTAGGATCTTTAGATCCTTTTGTAAATGATCTCAACTCCTACACCATTCTTCTCCCCAGTTCAAATTCAAATGGGAATCCTTTTGTAGATTCTGGTCTAGTAGGTGGTACTTGTAGTTTTGTTGATCTAAACTCTTCAAAAGCAAGTTGTGTTGCCACTCTCTCCATTTGCAATTCAGTAGCATGTAAATTGTGCTATGTTTATTGTTATTGTTGTTCTTAATGTTACAAGTGTCATGGACTTGTAGTGGTCTCCATCCAATCTTCATATATATTTGCATCAATATGCAAATGTTGTTCACTTTCTGGAACCCTTGTGTCATGTTCCTCCTTAACTTCTTACCTATGTTCCTTTCAACTATATTTTCTATGGAGATGTCATATGTGGTATCTCTTACCTTTGCTCCCTTAGCTATGTTTCTTGTGGAGTTGTCATCTATGGTATCTCTACAGTTTGTCTGGTCGACTGTACCATTGTTGGCACTACAAATGGTTTCACCCTACCCCTCATCATTTTCTATGCCTTTAGATTTATTCTTTCATATTCCCTTTTCAATCTTAAACCTAAAGCTCCTCCTTCCTCAACTATATTTTTCCTCTTAATAGCACTTCTTGGAGAGTTTGTTGCACCTTTCTTTCTGTTCTCCAATATTGTCTACATTTCCTCCCTAGTTCTTTGAACCTTGGTTGGTGGTTTTTGTGGATTCTCCTTTTGATGCACAAATAGATATTAAAAAATCTTTGCTAATACTAATGTTTAACATGTATATTTCATATCTCCTTTATTTTCCTTGACATACTTATACCACTGATCTAGTTCACTACACATACTATTGAATATAATATGTGCCCAATCTACCTTCTCCTTCGTTTATGCTCTCATCAATGTTATAACATTCATGTTGCTAAAATACTAAACCTTCTCCCTCAAATAAATGATAGATATAATGCCAAAATATCTAACAAAATATGGCAGACATAAACTCTTTGTATTCCATTGATTTGCACAAGAATTTACTAGTGCAAGTCTACAATTTTGTAATGCCTAAACTACTATTGACTTACTAACTTGCCCTTTTGGTTCTTCTACATACCCATTTGCACACATTCCAAAGACATCTATAATTACCTATTTATTAATTACATACACCTTATCCTTATGCCCAAAATAAATATTTGCACCTTTGATAAAAAATGTGTTAAAAATTTCCAACATTACATTTACCATCGGTGCATGCTAATCCATCGTAAACAAAGGAACAAGCCATGCTTTAACAGTTTAGTCTTCTTCTTCAATAATATCTTTCTAGTTCTCCATCCGCTCAACATGCTTGTCATAATTTTATTTCATATGTGTCCACATGAATTGCTCAAGGTTTAAAGTTTTAACACCTTTTTTCCAAAAGTGTAGTTCTATCCATGATTGCGCGTTTTTTCTTTGCTATAATTTTGACTTCACGCTTCTCCATCTCCATCGCCCTTCGTTGTGTTTTTACCATTGCTTGCACCTTCGTGGATTGTTGTACTACCACCTACACCTCTATGGATGGTTGTACTTTCGCCTCTACAATGTTCTCCTCCCTTATGTTAGTTTATGTTGTATGTGCTTCCACAAAGTGTTACTCCATAGTTTTATCTTCCTATGATTCTTCAATGAACATTACATCTATCGATGTAGCTCTTGGTCCTATCTATTCTTTTACACACCAACATCTTTTACTTCTGCACAAAAATTCAACTACATATGTTCTAGTTATATTTATGTCTTGAATTATCATTTTCGCAAATTGTATCTTCTCATTATATGATTTCCCTTCTGCACATTTTGAAGATGATGTGAGCCATAACGACACAACCATGTGCAATAGTTTCAATTTTAAGAGTTACATTAGAGATATTCAAATGTGATAAGGTTATTAGGGGTTTTTAATAACTTCATGTTAGAATAAGGAATGATGAATACACATGGTTGCATGGGGGGGTTGTTTTCTTTTCCAAAATATGATGTTGGTGAATAAGGTGTTGGGTTAGTTATTTTCTTCAACAAAAAGTTGGTAACCATAGTTTTAGGATCTCAAATGCATAATTAGGGGCGAGAAATCTCTAGAAGGTTGAGGGTAGAAACAAACACCAAAATTTGTGGTGTTCAGCAAAACATTGGTCTTCTTTTAATGTTTAGTGAGTAGCAAAGATGTTTGAGATTCATGAAGCAGTTGAAATGGTGTCAATGAAAGGTCTAATAAAGATAAACTAATCTTCAAACCTTATGAACATAAAATTAATTCAAGACAATTTAACGATTAAGTAAATAATGTGATAGGGTGGTAATGGTAACATGAATTTTATAATGAATGAAACATTTATTTAGATTATGGATAAGCTCAACAAAGAGCTATAATTACATGTTGAATCTTGGGCTATGCCACAATGATAATTCATAATTATAGGAAATCTAGGATGTGTTGAATGGTGCAAACTAAATAGTCCGCCTTGCTATTATGAAGTAGTTGGTGAATCGAACCACACAACCAACGATAGTGTCCAACACTGGGCATTGAAAACCATGCAAAAATATAAGTGTCTCCTTCATAGATGGTTTTAGGTTCATCACCGGAAGTGAGGTCGACTTGTAACAAGATCACCAAGGTGTAAAAGTTTGGAAAAATATGATAGTACCAAGCTCGAGGGGGTTCAACTTCCAGACGAGTGTGCATTTTTTGAAGTTCGTGATCTTCATCATGAGGATGTTGCGTCAACGTCAAATCAAAAGATGACTTCAAAGGCGGTTCTTCATTCACTTGTGCAGCTTGGGGTTCGTAAGTTATGGCCATACACAACGCCATAATTTCAAAGAAAGGAAAATCAAATCAAATCAAATCAATAATGAATGTGCAGGGGACTTGTTACATCAAGATGCATGGTTATAATTTATAAATCAAGGAAAAGGAAAGGAATGCATAAATAACGACTTAGAACTATGGTAAAGTAAAACCTTAAGATTAATGGAAAAAATGAAAGTTTAAGTAAAATTTGTTGGGGGGAAAATGTTAAGAGGCGAAAAGATGTTTCTCCTTTTCCTTCCATTGGCCACGAAACAATGGAACTTTTCAAAAGCCACTAAGCAATGGAACCTTTCAAGGGCCACCAAGCATTGGAACCTTTCAAGGGCCACCAAGCAATGGAACCTTCCATTGGTCACCGAGTTGGGATCTTCTTTCACCTCCTTTCTTTTCCTTCTCTTTAAAAGGGCGAATTTAGATCATTGGTGGCTCTCTCTTTTTCAAACATATTTTTTGATTTGAGTCTTGAAAAAAACAGTTCCTACAACCATCCTTGGGAGGAGAAGAATGATTAACCTTAGTAGATGGTGGAAAGAGGGAAAGTACATTGGATGTTTGTAGTACTTTTGAAAGAATGAAAATGAATAAGGATAGTGTTGGGAACTTGAAATCTTAGAAAAAAATTCATAAACCCTCTCAAATTTGGTAACACAACTTCTTATTGGTTTAAGTGCAAAGCCTAAAATTTGGTAGGCATATGTGCATTGTAGTTAGCTTTTTAATGAGATAAAACAAGTTATATTTGGATAACATATGTGATAAGAGTAATATTTTAAATGAATAATGGTCTATAGCAAAGTTGAACTTTTTACCTTTGTAAAATCCTTTTGGGTTTGGTAGCATAACTTCTTACTAGTTTGAGTTTAGAGCTTGGAATTTGGTAGGCATATGTGTTTTGTAGTTAGCTTTGTAATGAAGTAAAGTAAACTATATTTGAATAACGTATGTGATAGGAATAATATTTTAAGTGACCTAATGGTCTGTTGCCAAGTTGAACATGGTGTTGAATCTTTAAAAGTTGGTTTGAATGAGTGACAATTTAACATAAAATTCTAGGATTTGGAGTGTTTGAGCTTGAAAACTATATCTATGAATTCTAAATTATAAATGATGCATAGGAGGCAAATTATTTGGTTTCAACTACAAACGGAACTTAACATCTAGAATTACACTTGCATTTTTTCCTTCACCGATAGCATGTGTAATTTAAAGTATAGTCACCTCATAGAACTAAAAGTAGAGGGACAAGAAGTTGCTTCACATATGATGATGAATGTGACAATGACTTTATAATTAACAGTTGAATATTCAACATGCCTATTCTCTCTACTCTTCTCAACTCTTCTATTTTTATTCTTTTCAACTTCTCTTTTACTTTTGTTCTTCCCAGCAATTCCGCTTCCTCTTCTTGCCTTCATCTATGCTCATTCCTCTATGTTTCCTTTTCCCTTATTAATCTTTGTAATTTTTCAATGGCACGTTTTACACTCGTGTTGTTGTGAATTCTATAACTTAAAAAATGCGCACAACTTCCAATAACAAACACAAATCGCTTTCGATGATTACCCCACTTTTTTTGTCCTTGAAGATCCTGCCCATCACATTCATACTTTTACCTATCTATTATTTTTTAATTAACACACAATCTTCAAAATTATATGACCCATCATTACAAGTTTATGTGTCCCTAGTATAACCAATTGGAAGCTCTTAATGTCATTGTTATGAATGAATGCACAAATTTCATCTTCCAATTATTCCACATTCATAATCTCCTTACATTAAATGTATTGACTCCACCTCATTTGCCATGGACACCTTTTGCTGACTATACCCATTTATCTGTTGATTATGTCAATTCATCAACTGATTGTAACAATACATTTGTTGACTATACCAATTTTTTATATATTGTGCCAACAAATCTAATGATTGTCCGAATATGCCAAAAAAAATGGCTAAATATTTGTACTAATTCAACCGATACCCATGACAAATCATCTTCAAATCTTTGCATCCCAAATCCCTCACTTCTATAGTTATTATTCACAAATTTGTTAGTCATTTGTAGATCAAAAATCAATATTGTGTTGACTACAAGATCTTCCATTTGTTCTTCATCTTCTATATTTTGCATTTGTGGTTTTTTTATTTCACAGTCTTCATCTTCTCTTCCGTATCAAAATTATCTACCTAAATTCCACTTGCACTCTACTCCCAATATATTGGCAACTATTGTTCTTGTTTTTTAACTTCAAATTCCGTGTACTTATAAGTTTGAGTTTATTCACATGGACCAACACATGGTTAGTTTCAAACTTCTCAATTGTCACCAATAACACAGTGTTATTTGGCAACACATATTATATTATGTACGGTCCATATCATTTCCTAGTAAAAATTCCTAGATGTCATTTATTGCCTTTTGGAAACCACATAACATAATCACCAAAATTGAACTATTTTTTCTGGATTCTTTTGTTGACCCCATAATGCTCAATTCCATTGTTGAATTCATGTATTTTCTATAGCCTACAATCTCCATTTTTGTAATTCTACTAGTTAAAACTCTCACTGAAAAACCGTCTCTTTCACTTCCACCAACAACTCGCATTATGTATTTGGTGGGCATTAATGGATGTAATCCATACATTAATTGATATGGGATATACCATGTTGCTACTTTGTATACATTTTTGTATGAAAATAACATTATAAACAAATGTTCATCTTAATATGTTTTATTCTCACTAACTAACTTGGTCAACAATGTTTGAAGTACATTGTTAGTAAACTCAACCTACCCATTCCCCTAAGCATAATAAGTTGTAAAACTCACATGTTTCAAGAGAAAATGATTTGTCAAATACTTAATGGCATCATTAATGAAATGAACTCCCTAATCAATGGCTATAGTCAAAGGACATCCAAACCTGATTAATATGCACTCATACATAAATTTTGTTGTGACTGTTGTAGTATTAGCTCTCAATGTTCTTGCTTCCACCCACTTGGTAGCATAATATGTGGCTACAAGAAAAAAAAAATCTTGTATATCTTCATGTTGGTTTAATTGGCCCCACAAAATCAAGTCCCCATTTCGTAAATGGTTCCTTTGGAAGACTTGTCACCAACTTTGCAAGACTTTGAGTTGTTAATCCTCCTATTATTTGACATGCATCACAAGATCTATAGTAATCATGCACATTTTTATACATAATCAACCACCAATATCCAACATCTAATATCATTCTTTTTGTTATTCAATTGTAAAATATCTTCTTAATGGTTTTTCATGTAATTCTTTCATCACCATATGTGCTTTTGTAGTTGTCAAACATCATTGTCATTTGTTGTTTTGTCCCATTCTATACAATTCACCATTTTTTAGCGTAAAAGGTTTTGTTTTGCTAACCAATCTTTAATTATGTTGTATCAATAACATGCCTTCAAATTGTCTTGTTCTCAAAAATTCTTTCACATCCTTCAACCATTCGTGTCGCAACCCCACTTTGAGGCAAGTGTGAGGATGAGACTCACACTCCCAAAAGTGGGAATTTGGAGTCCTCCGGGACTCCCACAATTTCAGAGCTCGATTGAAAAGGTCAAAACACCTCGCCTTGAGGTGTTCTTGATATTTTTGGAAAGGCCTTGAAATGTAGATGTCGAAAATGGCCTTGCATGAGCCATTCAGACATCTGTAGCACAAGTTATGGTCAAAAGAAAGGTCGAGAGTCAAACTGGCAATTTGACTCCCGACCACTAAAAGTCGGGAATCGACCCGACCCCGGTGTGTGTAGATCAAATGCAACACACCATTGGAAAGATCTTGAGCAGAGCTACAAGATTGCTTTAGAACTCATCCCAATCCGAGGTTTAAGCCGGGAGTTATGAGCTTCGAAAGTCCCGGAAGTCCAAAGTGAAACAGTTTCAAGACTCCTCCTTGGGAGTCCTGGGAATAAAAGCCATTCGGATGCGGGTGCCGCGTAGCAACGCAAAGAATATTATATGGGGGAAGGTGGTGGCTTCCCCTAAGTTCGAGCTGTGGTGAGTCAAGTGAGTCCAAGGTCGCCCGTGCCTTGTCCCAACACCAAAAGGGTGCATAATGAATTTTAACCAACTTGTGGGTTGGTTTTGGATGCAAGACCGAATAACTGAGTAGCTTGTCCCTCATCCTAGTCTAATCCAGGAGCTTTCAGCACGCCCCTCTCACCCCCTTTAGTGCTGAAAGCTAGGAGCGACACCAAGTCCCATCTACTTCCGCCTTTTGACATAGTTGGACTCTTTTGAGTCTAACAAGGGACTTGGGGGCGTGTCAATTCGGGCTATGTGTAAAACAAACTTGTGTTTATGGTTTAATTAGGCACACCTATGGGTTCTATAATATTTGGTAGTACTGATAATGCATTATAGTGGTGGCATGTTTACTATTGCTTGTATCTTCTTTAGATCTCATACACTAGTAGAAATTTGTGATTTTGCAACCAACAAATTTGCGACTAGTTGCGACTATTTGACATTTACAACTACTGTTGGTTATATCTACAACTACTGTTTGCATTTGAAGCCGCTTGCAACTACTCTACGACTAACTTACGACTAATGGATTATTTCATCCTTTCATTTGGATAGCTTTCATTACAATTTCCATCCAAGTATGTAGTATATACGGTTTCATCCG
>Ga0209208_10007841_pt1 | contig 14359 bp, 9 predicted proteins | sample S1TSphfallax_3_FD_187694 | JGI IMG/M metagenome (GOLD analysis project Ga0209208, IMG submission 187694) | Host-associated microbial communities from peat moss isolated from Minnesota, USA - S1T2_Fd - Sphagnum fallax MG (SPAdes) (version 2) | ecosystem: Host-associated > Plants > Peat moss >...
ATAATGAAAAAATAACAAGAAGAAAAATAAGCTTCCAAGTTACAAAACATGGTTTTTTTTTTCTTTTTTCCTCTTTGGACCCCTCTTACTTTCAAACCTCATAACTGTTGCTGGATTCCACCATCCAATGTGTTGAGTAACTGGGAAACGCAATTTGATCATGTATATTCCATACTCAGTGAACAGTCATCTTGTAATTTAGATTTGTCTGCAGATGCAGGAGAGATTTGCAGGAGTGGTGACTGGTATCTAGATGCACAGTAATTTGTCACTTTTGCAAGTGTACTCCAGAGAAGATGGAATGTTTCAGAAGTGCAAACCTGAAACAGTATTGGGAATATTAATCTCATTAGTTCTCAAATTGACGTGAATTGAAACTGCTGATCCCTAGCCCAGGAGAGCACCTCAAAGTATGGACTTGGTTACATGCATGATACTAGGATGCTTTGCCAGGAATCATGTGTGAAGCACTGATGCTGGAGTTTGATCTGGTGTGTAGTCAAAACTCTGGTGTACACCCTTAAAAGAGCTTGGATTCAATTGACTCATCCACACCAGTGTTGTGACGGGTACTAGACTGGACCAACTGGTATATAGATTGATAATACTCATACTTTTGGTATCAAAGAACCAAGCAGTTTGGTATGGCAATACCAGCCTCGTACCAGTGCCTGCCTGGTAAGGACCAGTGTTGGCTGGTTATTGAGTTTTGACTCGGTTATCAAGCCATTTATTAATAACCTACCAGTCGGATCTTGATTTTTTGAAAACCAGTTAAATTTATAACCACCTGGTATTGAATTTTCAAAATCTAATAACCTACCTTAATTACTCAATTAACATTCAGTTAGGCTATCAATCTTGAAATGCTAATACTAAATTTTCAAAACAGAAAAGATAACATTTTTATCTTTTAAATAAAAACCCCTGTAACTGGAGTATTAACTGGCAGGTCAACTGAAGGTTATTAACCCATTATTTGATATCCTAAGCTCATGCATAACCAACAGCTATTGCCCAAAAAATTCTGATAACCTACATGACACCCAACTTTTTTGATACTGGTATTGATATCCTGTGCAGTCTATGATCCCCCAAAAAAATTCAATAAAAAACCTACTCAAACGGTTATTAGAAAAAGAAATAACCAGCCAACACTGGTAAGGGCATGAGGTAATAATACTAGCCTCATACCAGTACCTGCCTGACAGGAACCTGGGGTAATACCAGCTGCATACCAAGGCCGGGCTGTACCAGTCTCAATACCAGGTATATACCAAACTTAGACAAGCCAAAAATCAAGCTTCAATCCTAACACCAGGACCATGCCAGTGTCAAAGATTTTTTTTTAAATCCAATACAAGGATCTGGTATGCAGTTTTTCCAAGAAGATCCAAATACGGGTACCAGAGCTGGTATGTTCAAAAATTGATACCCACCCACCACCCAACACAGATCCATGTACCACTATGTTAACATGCTCTCCTCCTTGGCTGCTGATGCCACAACAAAGTTCTGGAACTAAGTGTACACTCTTTAAAACATGTAATGGACGCATGTAGCAAACCTTGTAGCAAATGGGCAGGGCTCCTTTTACAGTTTTGTTGTTAAAGAACATGTTGGTTGTGATCCTGAATAGGTGAGTGTGTGTTTCTTAGTAGAGTGATGAGTGGCACACTTGCAAGAAAGAAGTGATCAAATTACTGTGTATGCAGAAAACATGAATCTGTAATGTTATAGAACCATGTAGCATAAACCTCTCATCTTGCATTAGAACCTGCAAAGCTTTAGATCCAAGAATCATAAAAACACTTTCATATGGAGAGCCTGTTGGCCCGTTTTATTAAATTGATGGTGGTTTGCTCTACTTCAAAAATGGTTTTAATTTTCAAACTCAATTTTCACCACGATACTTTATGGGTGGAATAATGATAACCAGAACAATATGGTGCAAAGATATGTGCAAGCCATAAAAGAAGAAGCAGAAGGAAAAAAATTGCCAAGCTGCATCAGCCGGGAATTGAACCCGGGTCTGTACCGTGGCAGGGTACTATTCTACCACTAGACCACTGATGCCCTACATGTGAAAACGCATAAGATGTTCTAATATTTATAGTGACAACTACTGTAAGTGTGCTTGACAACGCTCAAAATTTATCTTTGTTTCCCTGAAACTCAGATTACTTTCAAAAATTAAACATTTCATACCAGCGTTGGGCAGCTACTAGATGTTGCACCAAAGCCTGCAAGTTATCAATGTGGTTCTCCAGGCGCATAACTGCAGTTCTAAAACAATCAATGAAACAGTTCAGATATGTAACCATAGTTCTCCAAACTATTTTTGGAAAAAGTCAGATATCCACTGATTTATTCATGAAGTCTGCAGTTTGTTGTGGTTTTGAAATAACTGGAACCCATTGGTTCCCCGATTTATTCTATTTTATTTATTATTAGTATCTCCAAAAACCTAGATCAAACACCCACCCAAGTTTGGATATTCCAGGACAAAAAATAGTTGATCCTTTTGATTTCATTTTTTAAAACCAAAGTATTGAATCTTTCCAATTTTTATTGTTTTTGAACTCCACTTATGATCTTATTTAATCTTATTAGCCATTCCAACAAAATTGTTATGCTTAGTGTGTGACTCGTTTGAATCAATGTTCTTTTTTAGTCAAATGAATCAAAAATCAAAAAGCATGATTCAAATTTCTATTTGTTCTTCGAAAATTAAGATGAATTTCTCTTTCTTTTTGGACAAGGCACATAACCTTCAGGAAAAACTTGAAACATCACAACAAACCATGAGCTGCTTAGTTGTATTGACACTACAAGAGCATATCCTAGTTTCTAGTGGCATCACCATTGACATAGTATATTACAAGCCAGACAGTAACTAAAGCCTAATCCCTGGGCTTCTTGATCAATCTTTTCACTATTTTTATTTTTTTTTACTGTTGAAAATTCAACAAAATTTGTCCTAAGAAAATCACTGATGTCCATATTCCACAATTCAACAACACTTGTGAAGGCCAAAGAACAGAAACAAAAAGGAAGAAAGTAGTTTAGATCTTATGTCCATTGAAGTGCATTCTAGGAAACCAAGACAACCCAATTGGGAGCATGAGGAAGAATGGCCTTCTTCGTCACATTGTTTTCCTAATAAAAGTCACCATGAATGAAAAATTTGAAACAATTTTGAGGAAGAGGAAAACAAAAGTGTGTTGATATCACAATTACAAATTTGTCTCTGCACATGAAAAAAACTTTGTACACAGGGATCAAATTCTGGAAGTTTTACAAACTTAAAAACACCTCAAACAAAATGTTTAAAGTTGACTATAATCAAGATTATTACTTAATGGCTCTTATGACAAGAATGCACTCCATCAGCCTAATTTGTTTAACAAGGTGATTTGCACTATAATTCTGGAGTTCTTGGGAAATAGTTCATTCAAAGTTGGGTTGTTGAACTTTCATTTTGGTGCCTCTTCCACATTTCAGTTTCATTGTTTCGATACCTTGACGTGTTTGTACACAGTGTCTTCAAATGCACCTTACACCTATGATTTCACAGATGATAACCAAAAGTCCATTGGCCTCAACCCTAGATAGGCAATTGCTCTCAATATGTTAAAAGAATCAAACCATTGATTGTGGGTATGATCTATGGTCCCATTACTCAACATAGATTGCATAATCTAAAGGATCCCCAAAGAATTAATGAGAGCTAGGCATCTGTGAGCTAGATATCTGTCAACAACATCTCAATTGATGAACATGCAAAACCATCTTTCAATAACACAATGCATACATCAAGAAAGCCACATATCTTGAGTGAATTTTAACAGACCGTTCGTGCATGCACTACCCAGGTCTTACAAGGAGCCAATAGTCACCATCCACCATCCATACCCAGCTTCAAGCTAGCCTCAAGCAGATCATGATTCAGCTTTCCAAAAACGGCACCTGACCCTTATGAATGAATGATCATCCCACATCCTTTTAGGTTACATTGGTTCACAATTTGTTTTATTGGGGAACTCCTTCATTTCTATTAGTCATCTCTATTAGGATTCAAGGAATGAATCTTTGTTGCAACCTAAGGTTGTCATATTGATGGAAGTCTATACTATATTCATATCTAGCCCAAGATTCAACTACACATACCATATTTATACCTTACTAGTGCCCATTTGTGCACATATTTCATATGAAACTGGTATGAAAAATTGGGAAGATCCTTCATACCAGGACCAATTGGGTATTAGAAAATGTATATACTAGTCCAACACTGGTCCAAACCAGTGTTGGGCCGGTTATTGTGTTTTTTAAATAACCTCTAGGTTTTTTTTTTAAGTTATTTTTTTCAAATCACAAGGTTATCAATCAATATCAAAAAAATTAGTTGGTGGGTAAGTCATCAAATAACTGGTTGATCACTGCTTGTTATCTTACTGGTTATTAGCCAGTTATCAGGTTTTATAAAAAAAAAACTAAAAGATTTAACTTTTTTGTATTAACTTGAAATCATAAGCAAAATCAAAAGAAAACAAACAATTCCATGCAAAACCCATCCATATACCATTGGCCAAAAACAATTCACATTATTCAAAAGGCATGATATAATTATAGTCAACTATACAAAACAGTTTTGTACATGAGTATCAACTTTGCTTTCAAAAACAAAATCTGGAAGCAAAATTGTGCAAACCTTATATGCAAGATTTGCAAGATAAATCGAACATTCTTCAATACTTCAAAATATTTATAATATCCTCACACCCACCTCACGCTTGTAGAGTATGTACAAATCAGTAAAAGGTTCAACAAATCTAGAAAGTCTCAATGTGAATGAAAATCACTTCTTGTTGGAACTTATTTCATTTCCACCATGTAAGAAATTTGTGAAAACTCTCCTTTCTCTTTTTCTTTCTAAGAGTTCTCCTTGGGCACGTTTAGACTCTCTCCTTTGAAATATCACATGCATCCTTCTTAAAAGCTTCTTAAAAGAAGAAAACCCCACAATGTCAACACTGAGACTGAGAATAAATTTTCGCTCTAGTTTTTTCTCCCTAAACAATTGAAGATAAAAACCTTGTTTCCTTCTGAAATAGTAAGGATTGCAGAGGCTATAACCAAGAAACCACTTAATCCAAGGTTCAAAAAGTGTACAGTTAGATTCAATGCCACCAACTTGCTTCATCTTACAAGAAATCTGAGCCTGACTTTTAGTAGCAACCATGCATCAACAAAACTAACAATAGTATCTAGAGTCCCTAGAGTTGTCATTGATGGTTAATGGCATTTCATGCAAACAATTTCAAAACATGATGCTCCAATAGGGATATTGAACTTCCCCACAACCTATAAGCAAGAAAAAACAAACATAAGAACATAACAATTAATAAACAAAAGAAAAGAAGAAAATCATAAAGAAAGTTGAAATTTTTAAAATTGCACAAAAAGAACAAAAATAAACATCTTCCTTCAATATTGGAGCTAAAATTTCAACCTATTGTCTTTTGGGCATGCACTTCTTCCAAGGCCGCCATGAATAGCTCATGCGGTGCAGGAATCACAAAAATAGATGAAAAGTTTGTGGCAAGCACCTGTTCACTATAAATAACATTGGAAACATTATTAATCAAAGTTGTAGCAAGCTGCCTCGTGTTGTAAACATCAACAAGCTCAAGGTTTACATCAACAAGTTAATGTATTGTGAATAGAACTTTGGGAAGATTGACAATGTTTGGTGTCATCTGACCCCAATACCATTAGAAAACAACAAAATGAAGGATTTGGCAGATTTCCCAAAAATCCCAATGACAACAACCTAAATGCTCCCTACTTCCCCCAAATCATCCATGTGCATGCATTCATGTATATTGTGTGTGGCAACAAACCATAAGCACACAGGGGTGCAAACAAGATACAATGAACCAATGGTGTTGCAAAAATAACTTTTTCATACAAATAAATTTCTGAACAATTTCTTTTGCAAATTGTTATAATAATGCTTATAATTGTCCAAGTACATCACTTTTTTTTTGTTTATAAAATTTGAATAAATATGAATTTTTGAAAGTGTATTAAATTCTTGTAAAGTTAATGTTTTGTCTTCAAAAATGATAACGATTCATAATTAGAATTTTTTTTTTTTAATTTTAAATAATAAACTACAACTTTCTTAACATATCATGTACATTATATCCCATTTATATGTGGTAAAGGACTTTTGTAGTCTAAAATTATGGATCAAATTTGAAAAGTTCTTTGAATTTTTTAAGTTTTTAAAAAATTTCATATTTTAAGGTATGATTGTTTTTTTAATGTGGTTAATATTTCTTTATGTTCTTAAAAATTTTCCCCATCAATTTTTGTTTTTTACAATAAGTCCTTTTGATAGTCCTTTGCAAAATTGATTTCTTCTTATGCAATAGGTGCACTTTCAAAGGTCTTAAATCAAAACTTGAATTTTTTGTTTGAATTCCTTTAACATTCATATATATGAAAAAGGAACAATTTGCCATGATTGCCATGGTTTTAAACAGTAAAACATAAACATTTTTCCAATTTTTATTGCTTTTCCTTGTCGTTTGACACATTTTTTTGCTTGTTTAATTGTGATTACACCCGTAAGAAAAATATCTATTTGTTCAATCATTTTGCTAAGGCCCATTCTAATGACTAAAACCCAACAATAGGTGATGGTTAGATGTCTAAATGCATTAATCAAATCATAATTAATATATTTCAAATCATTCCTTGGCACATCATAAAAGCCATAACGATTAACTATAAACCTTTCAAAGCACCCTCCCAACATTCTTTGTTGGATGTATGTAACACCATATACCATAGTCAATGATGGCCTTGATCTTGTAAGGCTTATTGCATCTACCATCACAACAAAATGAAAAAAAGTACAAAAAATTAGGGTGAAAAAATAAACAAAGTTTGCAAAAGTAGAAGGGATAAGCTTATACATGGGGTTCCAAAAAGGGGAAAAAGGACTCCATGACTTTTGTGGGGTTACTTTTTGCAAATAACATTTACTTGAAACAAATTTAAATGAAAAAAAAATTGAATAGTCTAATTTAAGATAATTCATGTGACAATGGTGAATTTTCACATTCATACATAATTGTGTATGAATACTTCAATTTATAACTAGAAATGCAAAAAATCCCAAAATGAGTTTCAATGGACAATTAAACATGTTTTTTGGCAAGATTAATTCTTGCACATATGACCTATAACTAAACCTAGAGATTTTGAACCCATTGAATATAATTTTTTTGTCAAATGGTTTTTAAATTGAGTCCTTTGACTTACAAAACTTTCTTTCAAAAAATTCAAGACCTTTAAATTTTTGTATGATTTGATTTTTGATCCAATGAACATGTACTTTCATAGAAGGGGGCATGTTTTTGTTGTACAAAAATTTTGAAATCAATTACATCACTTTATGCATTCCTTTTGATTCTTTTTTTTAAAAATGTAGTTTAGACATTTGATATAGTTAATTTACAAGACTCAAAATGACATTTACATAATATCCAAATTACTTTAAAATACTTTTATTAATTCAACAAGACATCGTTTTATCTATTGGCATACAATAATTCACTACAACTATAACAATGTAAGATAATCAAAAACCCAAAGTTGTCTTTTGTAGTCCTTTAAATACAAGTCATTTCTTTTTGGTATCCCAATCATGAATACACCCAAATAGCCAAAAAAAATTCACATATAGATTTTTATTTTTTTAAAGATTGATTTATTGAAATATAATAAAGAAAATACAATCAACAAACACAAAATACAAAAAAAAAATGTGCAATTAAAGAAGAAAAAGCTTGTAAATAAAACAAACAAAAAAAAACCAAATAGTGTAAAAAAAAATATGCCTACACAAAATCTAAAGGATAGAAGGCAAACTTACAAGTAATCATGGCTACAAGAAAAGGATCATTTTAAACTGATCAAAAATGGAGATACAAGATATGTGAATTAGAAACGACCCACCAATAGTTTTGAACCCTTATTAGACAGTATAACTTTTAAACCCTAGTATCTAAATTTTAAAAAAATATTTATCCTAAGAATTAAAGTGAGCTTTTAAATTTTAATTAGGGTTAGAGTTTTGTACTTAAGATTAGGTCACAACTTTAGTTGATATTCCACAAATATAAAATTAAAACTATGCTTAAGGTTTAAGGCCTAAAATAGAGACTAAACTTTATTTTTTATATGGGTCCAATGACACCTGTACTAAACACTTGTATTAAACCACTTAATTAGCCTTGAACTTCTTAGAATTTTAGGGTTTTTAAGGATTTAAACCAGCCTCCAAATATTCCTCAATAGGTTTTTGATTTCAGGGTTAGAATATACACTTTCAACCCTACTCCTTTTGGGCATAAAAACATTTGTTTAAAAAATAATTTAATCATATAAATTTCAAAAGACATGTGTCCATATATATTTAAATTAGCCTTCAAATTTGCTAATTATGCTTAAATATTTTCAATAATTAAAATGACTTTCCACATGTCATTTAAAAATAAAATAAAATTAGAACTAGGTTGCCAACAAATATATAAATTAAATCCAACTTTTAAATTCTTGTACTTCTTTAAAGAAATCTCCACAAGCATCTCCATATGCATAAAAGATCTCCTTCGTTGCTTCTTGTCAAAAATCCACATACTCAACATGATTATATTTTGAACAATTTCATTTTAATTTCTGAAATTTCCAATTCAACTTTCAACTTTCAATACTATATAAACAACTCAAAACCAAATCATACCTCTTCTAATTTCACCAACTTTTTTCCTTAAAGTTTGCAAGGCTAGTTCATTGGATGGGATTGCATTTCAAGTGAAATAAAAACCCATCCATTTGCCACAACCCAAATATGTATATTTGTTGTACACATAAGTATGCTTACATTGGTTTCTTCTATAAAAAAATTACTTTCTAAACCAAATATTTCATTGTGAATAATCCTAGAAATAATAAAATTTTAATTTAAGAAAATCAAAACAAAAAATTAAAATGAATTTTTGATTTCATGTTCTTTCCTACTTAATGCACATAAAGATAAAAGAGATAGAAATGTCATTGCTTGTTGATCCCAAACTAAACATGCATTCACTACCTGTAATTGGACATAATCTAAGGCCATTGTTATTATATGTGTGTGTGTGTGTATTTGAAAGAAAACTTAAAAGTTTGTATTTTAAAGCTTTTGAGCTTCAACATAAAAATCTAACAGCATTTAAAGATAGGCACAAATTTTGAAAACTAAAATGGGTTTAGGACAAGCAAATTTTACCTTTAATGGAAAGTAACAACAAGATTTTCCTCCAACAACTAATGAACGCATAAGAACCCAAATGGTTGATCTACACAAACAAGTGCACACTTGAATGCTTAAATTATATGATTTCAATGTAGGTAAGTAGGTAGCCAAAAGGAAAGCTACACTACAAGATGCAAAGCTACCCACATTAGTTTGCACGATCACAAAAAACATGCCAACTAAATTGCAACAACAAGAAAAATAAATCTATGTATATATATTGACATCAACATTGTTAAGCTAACCATGGTCACGCAAATCCATTTGCACACATTGATACAATCATCAACTAATTGATTAGTTTGATTGATCAATTTAACTCTAAATTAGTTGTAGAACTAAATTTGCAAGTGCCATATAAATTCAAATGAAAGGATCCATGTCTAAAAGTAAAAGAATTCAAATGCATATTTGATATTCACATGAATTGCCAAGCTTGATCTAAAGTTTTATAATAACAACTATTCATGATCTATAACAATAGTTATTTATGATTTACAATAGCAATTTGTCATGATCAATAGCATCTTGAACTTGTTAGTATTGTTAAATATGAAAGTTTGAATAATCCAATGGAATGTTTTACCAAGAGATGGAAAGTTAGATTCCACAAGTTGAAGTTTATGGCACATTTATGTATAAATTGTCAATTCTGTAAATCCAACACCAAGATTTTTACATTTTCCCCAACTTTAGGAATATGAAAAAGGTCTATTGACGTGGAATAATAAGCCACACACAAAATTACAAAAAAACCAAAAATGTTGCAACCCTAGCCTTGGGCTTGCGACTAAGGCAAAGGGGTTGCAAGGTTGCAGGCCAAAAGGAAGCCCGGGAGTCACATCACATACTCCCGAGAGTGTAAGAAAGTGTGAGAGAGTGAACCCTCACACTCCCAAGGCAACTTTAGATGGAGTCCCGATGGACTCCCAAAACTTCAGAGAATGATTTCAGGGGTCAAAACTCAATGGCTTGTGGCGTTATTTATATCATTAGAAATCTCTTGGAACTTAGATGTCTAAAATGGGCTCACATTACTCATTTGGACATTTAAAACACAAGTTATGGCCAAAAGAAGGGCCGGGAGTCAAACTGCCAGTTTGACTCCCGACCAGAAAAAGTCAGGAATCGACCCGATTTATTTAGTTTCAGACGACGTGCGACATACCATTGAAAAGCTCTTGACGAGGGCTACAACTTTGCTTTAAACCGTACCTCAATCCGAGGTCTACTCGCAAAGTTATGGGGCTCCAAAGTTGCGGGAGTCCTAGTTGGCACGATTTCGGGACTCGCACTCGGGAGTCCCGGGAGGGAAAAGCCATTTGGATGTGGGCCCCATGGAGAGGTGTAGACTATACTATAAGGGGGGAAGGTGGTGGCTTCCCCCAAGTCCGGGCCATGGTGAATTTTGTATGTCCGTGTTGCCCATGACTCGTCCTAGCACCAAAGGTGCTTCAACTATGCACTAACCACTTTGTGTGGGTTGTGTGTAGGCATGTGTGAGTGAGTGAAGCTTGTCAATTCTTCCTAGTCCCATCTCGGAGCTCCAACACGCCTCTCTACCCTTCAAAGTGTTGTGAGCTAGGGAGCGTGCCTTAATTCCTCCCCCTTCCGCTATCTTATACTTGGACTCACTTTTGAGTCCTTCAAGGAGTTGGGAGTGCGTCAAAAAAATCACAAAGTGATAATATAAAAAAGATATAAAATAATACAAAATAATACAAGCTAGCTATTATTTCTACCTTCAAATTAATGAGAAGATTAAAAGTAGTGCCAACTAATGATCAAGTCTTGAAGACAACAACACATGAACAAATCTTGAATGAAACTTCCACCGCATCTAATGTTTTTTTTTGTACATGTGCCACACCATGGATAACCATTTGTTTGTTGAAAAGGTAAGATGATCAATAGCAAACTTGATGACCCCCTCCTTCATCACAACTCCATAACCAAAAAAATAACAATACTTATTGTACTATATAAATTTTATGAAGTTCTACAAATGCATATATGAAAAAATAAAAATGTACATTACTTGCACAATACCTTCACTAGTCAACCTTATGTTACTACTATTGTGTATATATTTTTTATTACTAAAACACAAAGAATTATGTGCAATTCACTATTACTAGTTATGTAGGCATACAAGTGTGCACAAAAGAAGATTTTCACTAATGGTTGTCAAACATGTAAAGAAGAAAAAATAATGAACTTGATGAATATTTGTTTATTTGCTTCATTAATTCTTTCTTAACATTCAACTTCCTTTCTAGGAACCCACCTCACTTACTTTGTGAAATAGTTATTATGTTGTATTTTCACAAGAAGAACTCACCAAACTCCCAATTGATGTTGCAACAACCCTAACCTTAATCACTTGGGATTTGCCATCACTCAAACATTCCAAAAAAAGAAGAAAATAACAAAAAAAAATTGCCTCAACAACACTCCAAAAAAACCCCTCCTAACTATGTGAAAACACGTTTGAATTGGTTTCATGATCACTAGTGTGAAATGAGATATTTTAATGTGAAACATTTTTGTGGTCTACACCCAATGTGATAGTCCACACCCTAAAAGGGGCATGGCCCAAAAAATTAGTTGTGCATTGTAATGGGATAATATGGCCAAAGGTTTCAAATAAAAAACATAATAAGAAATATGTACATAAGTTACATAGTACTAACTAATGTAAAACAAATGTATTATGTAATGTTAGTCTAATTTAGAATCCATATAACTACATAGTTGGGGGTGTTTTTCAAGGTTAGAAATGTTTTTTGGCAAATGAATTTCTTTGATTGGCCCATCACAAAAAAGTTTTGGAATTTTGGAAACTCCCCCAATATATAACTATACACTCTAAACATAAAACATGAATCCCAATATTTGCCCAACTATATAGGTTCCAATAGAATAACATCGGGGAAAGCATATGGGATTAAATGAAATGTAGTTGGGAAAGTTGGGAACAAAAAAAGTCCAAAAAACCCAACCCTTCACCCCCCACTCCCTGAAAGAAAAAAATTGGGTCTATTAGGTGCATGTTGTAATTATTTATTGGTGGAGCAAAAATTTAATCATGATTGGGTTAATCATTTTGTTTGGATTGTGTTGATGGTAGGGGCATGAATTGTGTGGATGTAATGTAATGCCCTTTTTTTAAACATTAACAATAATGGAAATTGTAAAACAAAATTTCCTTGTTAGGAGGTAGGAAGTTTTTTTGTTTTTTTGTTGGATGTTTCAACATTTCATCAATATTTCATCAAAAACTTTGTGAATTCGTCAATGTTTCAACCATGTTAGTTGGTACTTGGGTGTTGTGTTCAATAAAAAATCCTTAAAATAATTATTTTTGATTCTTGCCTTCAAGGCAATTATTTTGAAAAATTATTTTTTCGAAGGAATAACCTTATTCGTATAGTTGTCGTGTGTTAAAGCCCCTGAGCAAGTAACTTAGGGGTTTAGGTTCAAGAAAAAGTCTTGAGCAACAATTAACATCTATTGCTACAACTTGAATATTAGTTTTTTATAATCTCAAAATACTAGACAAACACTTCAACATCCAAAGGAAAACAAAAGTTCTTATCCAAAAATGATGCACAAGGAGATAGTGCTTCACAAAGAAAAACTTGAGTCAAAGACAAAATCTCAGTCTATTCACCAAAAAAATGTTCTTACAAACTTGGATTCCTTCTATAAATCTTTTCTAGAAAACGGTGGAATTCCAAGAAAATCTTGAAAATCTTTCCTAATCAATCAAAATAAATTTAACTAGTGTCAAACTAATCCTTTAAAATTTTGGTTCTAAATATAAACATCTAAACTACTTCACTACCCATTTTTGGTTCCTAATAAATCAGTATTAAAAATCGATAATGGGAAATCCATAGTTAGAAATTAGTAATGGGAATTGATAGTCAAAAATCGGTAATCATAAATCAATAATGGGAATTGGTAGTCAAAAATATGTAGTAGAACACCTAAATTTTTACAAGATGAATTTTTTGGCTGTTAACATCATGTGCTACCATATTGGCGTTTACAACTATCGTTGTTCACACACACACGTAATCCAAATATCACAAACCACCCTAAATGATGCATCACATCTGAATGTAACAAGTTCAAAATGACATTTTGGGGATTGATTTTCATGGGAGGATTATTTATACCAATGGTAATTCTTACCATTTGGTTTGAAAAAATGCCCTTTAATTTTAAAAAAAATTATGGATAAGGTTTTGGTTGCCTTTGCCTTTGCCAACATTATCATCTTTAGTCTAATTCCAAGGGATCACATGCATCATTTGCAAAAGGTGTTTAATCAACTTAAGGAAAATAACCTTAAATTTCATCTTGGCAACTGTCAAAATTTCCAAACTCAAGTGGAATATCTAGGTCATATGATTTATCTAGATGGATTGGGGGTTCAAAAGGCCAAGGTGGAGGCCATTTCACATGGTTTTTAACCATTAGATGTCAATTGACTATGAGTGTTTTTCAACTTGTGTAATTACTACTAAAAAATCATCAAAGGATTTATTACCACTACCAAACTTATGACTTGGTTGATGAAGATCAACCAACAATACATTTTGGGTGAGGCATAAAAACAAGTATTTGAAAAGTTGAAAGCCTAGTTCATTTCAATTCCCATTTTGTGACCACCCATATGAAGACGAACTTTTAATTACACATTGATTAAAATAATTTAATGTTGGGAATTATGTTTATCCAACTTGACAATGAGGGTTAAAAATTTGTGGTGGCATACACTAATCAATTCAACAATAAGACAAAAACAAAGTATAATTAGTATGAAAAGGAAAGCTTCACTATTGTTTGGGTGGTTTCATCGTTCATGTGCTATCTTTATGATTGTTCATTCACATTAGTTCCAAATCATTATACTACATCACAAACTTGCCCCTTCCATGTATATGTGTCTTTACAACACTTTAACAATGTGTT
>Ga0209208_10007842_pt1 | contig 14359 bp, 20 predicted proteins | sample S1TSphfallax_3_FD_187694 | JGI IMG/M metagenome (GOLD analysis project Ga0209208, IMG submission 187694) | Host-associated microbial communities from peat moss isolated from Minnesota, USA - S1T2_Fd - Sphagnum fallax MG (SPAdes) (version 2) | ecosystem: Host-associated > Plants > Peat moss >...
ATCAATTGTATGAAACTAGATATCTGAATCTACTGAGGCAAGGAATCCCCATGACATTAGTGTGCCTTGAATGTCACCTTAATGCATGTCAATCCAACCCAAGTCCTATGTATGAATTTGGCTATACACTAGTCAAAGTCAAGGTGGACAAGGGTGCAAATTTCCACCTCAAGGAGATGTAAGAACTAATTACAAACCTCATCAGTGTTGTACATGGAGAGACCCACTCCTCCCGCACCATCAAAATGATAAACCTCAAACTCCTGGGGTTCTCCTCCTCTGTCAGGAACTGCACCCATAATGTGTTAATGGACATTATCCCAGTACAAGGGAATAATACAGTACTATTATTCCCTTGCACATGACACCAAAAGGGACGCAGATGCTGTCTTCATCTGCAAGTTGATCCACTGCAGCATGGGCTGGTACTGCTGGATCCAACTAGAGCACTCAGCACAGTCCAACAGTAGATTGTGCCCTCTTCCACACTCAGCAGCTACCACAACAGCTGCATTCTGTATGGATGATGATAATGCCCACCCCTCCTGGTTCTTGTGCTGCCCTACTGGCTGATCTGGGTGGGCTTTGCATACCATCCAGTGGTGAATCTAATTGTCTGATGTGCCTTACCTTAACCTAGAGGTTTGAAGCTTCCTCTAACCTATTTTCAATGTCACGAACCCCTAAACTGGAATGTCAAAGTTGTCAAATCCCATGTTTCTGAAAGCTAGCAGCGTGGGTTTCCAAATAGAAAACTACAAAGGAGAGTCTAAGGTTTGTCCATAGGAAAAGATCTACATACTCAAAGCCCACTTTGTCCATAGAAGAGTCATTTCATGATAAACAAGTAAAGGACCTGTTGATTCAAAAGAGACCTCAGCCAGTGTGATGAATTTTTCATTACACATGGTCCAGATCTTCATACGAACTCAATTACAGAAGAACAAGCAGGGCCTGGTAGACTTTTTGCTCATCCTGGCAAGTTGGGATTTGAACATGAACAGACAATAATGAACTTTAACTGATAAAACAGCAAATGGTGAGAACAAGGCCTTGATAGCGCACCAAATACCATCTTCAATGTGCCAGGTTCTTTGAAAACCGCATCCGTGGCCTTATACTGGTCACCAAATGCATGCCTGCCAATGCAAATGGGCTGTGTCCAGCCTACCCCATTCACAATCCATAGAGAACCTCAATCTCTAATCACATGGACCATAAACAAAAGAAAGCACAAGTGTCCCTTTAGATCTTGACTCTTGTAATATCACTTTCAAGAAAGAAGCAACTAAAGCATTCAGTTGCCTCCCAAGCATTAGCAGACTGAAATCCTCCCAGGTTTCATTTGTTTTTTGCCTAAGAGGAAGGAGCTCACATTTACAACCATTAGTTAATGATTTGCTCATAGAGTGCATCCTTGGCTTCCCAAGAACATGTATGCCACAATGAAATTGCTGTTCCATTGAGACCACAAACTCATGTCTGTGCTAAGTTAGGTTCTACGCCTGTACAAAGATCAGGTCATCTCAGGCTTCATGAAAGGTGGGAGGTTCATCCCCTTGCAAGGTACTTTGTGAATTAGAGACTGTAATGTAGCCTTCAGCCTCAACCTTCGAACCGGAAACAACACAACTGGTTTTTTCAAATAAGCTTTCAAAGACTTTCTGGTATTCTACATGTGATGTGTCCACATCTGGGATTCATTTCAAAGATTGATACCCCTACAGGTGTTCACATTATAGTCAATGATTTTGGACATGGATTGGCACCTTGGTTTATCAGAGAATGATAACATACCAGCAACAAGACGGGGAAGATTTCTACACAAAATAGGCTCACGAAACACAGTTCCTGCAAAAATCTCCAAATGTCAGAAGATTCCAAAGTTCTGGTTTTCCCTATGAGATGCATTTCTCAGAGCGCTTGGTTTGAGTAAACCCAAATCATCAGCATGAGTAGCAAATCAGAATTTGAGTGAACAAAGATAGGACTAGACTCTTTGACAATAAACAATGACATCTTCTGATAGCAAGCCTTCCTTTCAAATCGGTGGATAACTCTAGTAAACCTAAATTCCAATATGAACCATATGTTTTTGTACACAGGGTTAGACCTAAGTGCAGGTCAAGGTCACCAAGAGTCAAAATGAATTTACACGATTAGAATCTGTAAGGAACAAGAACAGGAATAAGAATTGCAAAAGGACTACCCCACCAAGCTTACCATTAAGAATATTCCGAATGGTTCCATTTGGACTTTTCCACATTTGTTTCAGTCCAAATTCCTTGACACGAGTCTCATCTAAACACCACAATTCACACTTCAGAGCCTCACTCCTCACAACTGAAAGATAGCCATGTGCAGTTCCTCATAAAGATGCACCCCCTTGAAAGTGGGTTTCCATTCTAAATGTTGTGCCTTCTTGAGCATAGGGCTCTATTGTGTGTAGCCATGTCCAAAGCTGCACTAAATTCAATTGCTTACTGATCATAATTCCATGAGAGATCAGACCAACAACCACAGTGGTCTTGACCTTGACCATAACAACCTTTTATAGCACCAATTCAGACAAACTCTTCACAATTAGAGAACAAACTTGGGATTGGTGACAAACCTGGAGTAATGGTTGCACATTTCACTGCCACATTGTACCTGCATTCCTTACAAGTGTTCAACCAAATCAATTCAACCCTGGTTGTCATTTTTTTTACTTCAAACTGTTTGGCTTTGTATCTCCATACCAGAAGACCTTCACCAATCCTGCACAACCTACCTGTGTACTTCCCTTGTGTTTTCATTGTTCTTTGTTCACATGCAATGCAAACAGCAACAGGAAGTGAGAGCATCATGGCTGAGACAACAACTGACATAGTCAACCTAGACCCAAAGAAAATGGCATCTTACTTTTTAGCTGGGTTTTGAACTTGATCAACACACATTCCACCTCATTCACACAATAGTCCAGCTTTAGATTTTAACTTCAGCAGAGTCAAAAAATGGACAGATTCACACAAATTGTTTAGAGACACTATTTTCAACATACTTGATGTTGGCTAGGCCAGCTTCAATCGTCACTCTATCATTGGTGGCATCGCGGTTTAGAATTCCGAGATCATAGTACTTGATATCCAGCTCCACGAATGGAAAAATAAGCTGTGAATCCACCCAGGTAGCACAGTTTCAGGTCACAAACATCCCTTTGTGTGTTTCCAGGGATCAGCTCAGATGTAGTGCATGACAATTGTATTTCTGGAGACATTAATGCAATTGACAGGCTAACAGTGGGGTGGCCTATGACCTCAGCCACATATAACACACAGAACAATCAAGATTCCCAAAACAGAAAAAAGTGTATCAAAAAAGAATCACAGACATAAGTGACTCTTCTGGATCCACTTTTGCTGACCACACATGGCTTCTGCAAACTGGAGGATGTTCGACGAACTGCAAACCCTAAAAAACCTATACATGAAAAAAAGCTGCAAAAATCAATCTTCTTCTTACACTAGAATATCATTTCGTTGGAGAAACACTGTACCTTTTCCTTGATCATGTGCCATATGATCCTTGCCATCTCATCTCCTGCACCCAATTGCAAACACAGTTTGGACACCAGAACCAACCTTCAGACACACAGAAGTTTCAAGCCACAAAACTGACACCTTTAAAAAATGCTATTGGAAAATGCAGATGGCTCCTGCACCAAAGAGTGGGGGACCAAACTCTGTATGTTTCACGAAATCCTGCTGAACTCTTATGTGCCAAGAATGGAGGCGTAAGACTGCGGCTAAAGCTCTTCTTTTCCACTGTTGCTTGCAGTCCTGTTGATCATCATTGATAGGGAAGTGTTTGGAACGTACCGTCCATCTCCACGACGGGATTCTCCACCTTGATTTTCTCGAACTCCATTACAGCAGCAGCAGCAGTATATCGTGCATACGAGGAGGCGTGGAATTCAGATGACCTCGGCAATCGCAATCGCCATTCCAGATCACGAGTCGACACCGCAGCAGTTGCACATGACAAAGAGCGAGAAGAAGAAAAAGAAGCACCTGTTCCTCCTCCTCGATTTCCACAAGACGACGATAATGCGGAGGAGAAAGAAGATGAAGACGATTTCCTAGAAGACGCCAAAGGAGAAGAAGCTTCTGCTAGCGAAGATCTGGATGCAACAACTGCAGACACAGAAGAGCCTTTGGCAACAACCGGCTGCCCCGAAGCTAAGCTGGAAACGGAGATGGAAAACTGTCCGGCGGCCCGGAGACGCGTGAGCATGACTGGCGCGCAAGATCTACTGCCAGTTCAGGCAACAATCACGCAATCTTCTCGCGACAAAAGGAGCACTCTACTACGGCCGCAGCACTCTCCTCTGCAAAAAAAGAAAAAAAAGTTCAATACCTAAAGAAAATTTGATCAATATTCACAAGAAAAATCCGCAATTCTTGTCCCAAGAAAATCTCACCTCTCTTCTATCAATTGTGCTTGAGTTTTTGCCCGCAAATGCGCGCAGCATCATTCGTCCTGCTTTCTTCCCGTCCTTCACGCGACAAATGCGCACTCTATTCTCTGCTATATACATGTATCTTATTAATTAAAAAAAATTGCTAACTTTTCTCAACACAAATCTGCAATCTTCTCCCGAGGATCTCACTGGACAACAAATCGCACAATCTTGCCTGCAATTGTGTTCTCGTTTGTTGGTCGCAAGGCACACGAGGAGCTCAGCAATCGTCGTCCTCGTCCTCGTCCTGGTCCTGCTTCCCTTCCAGGTCGTCTTCCATGTCCCCAAATCCACATCCCAAACAAGGTGCTTCTTACCCTAATGCACAGATCTGTTCCAGCTGTCAAGACTCCAGACCCCGACCTCCGTATAACGACACCTGGCCTTACACACTCCATGTCCCAATTTGAGGTTCCCAAATCTAAGTCTCATTTAAGGGTTGTGGTTGTTACCCACAATCCATATAAGACCTCGTTTGGGTTCTAGGGTTCGCTCTGGGGAGCTCTGTAGAGTGTGAACAGAACTAGGTCTGGCCTTTTTGGGAAGAACCTCAAAAGTGGCCATTCTTGGGTGAATTTGGGTGCCCCCATTCAAATTTGCAAAGTTCTCAAACAAAATTTTTGTGTGAATTTTGAGTCTTTTCACCAATCAAAACTATTCAAAATTCAATATCTTCAACCCCCCCCACCCCCCCAAAACCTCAGGTTAAAAAATTTCCAATTCACCTTCCTTCATTAAATCCTACTAATCATCAAGTGCTTTCCAACAATATCAAGAGCATGCTCAAATTGCCATATAAAATGCTAGTTTATAATTGATTAGAATGATTTTTTTTTCAATGGAAAAATTGTTCAATAATCAATAACTTCGCCACCATAGGTTGAAACATTATGCAATTAACTTCTTCACATTAAACATTTACAAACTATATTTTCATTTATTTTTAATGGCTGTTTTAAAAAAGGTTTTCTCCCTCCTAATTTGTGTGCAAGTTGTTTCTTTATTTTTGATATGCAAAAATACGATCCTCGGTTGATTTTTTACATCTAGTTTGAGCTAACAAAAACCTAAAGAAAACCCTAAACCTAATACCCAAATTGTATAGGAATTAGACAAATTGCTAACATTGCATGTCATTCTAGTATGAATGTGATAATATTAGATTTGCCTTTCAAATTGGGTTGTAACTCTTCTTCATCAATGACAAAGCACACCAACATGACAAGCATCATGATCTTTTGCACTCTCAAGAACACCGCTCCATCATGATCTTTTGCACTCTCAAGAACACAGCTCCAACTCACAGTTTGCACAAGCCTTGAGACGACAAAGGATGGCAAGAACAAAGGACTCGAATATCTGTCAAGGCAAAAAAAAACCCTCTAGAAACTCCAATTATGCCTCTAGAAACAAAATCTAGCTCACATTCATTCTGTCTAGATTCTCAGGAGTAAATGAAGTCCAAGTCAAAAAACACTGAAATTGTAATCAATCAACACTTGGGGGTGGGGCACAGTTTTGTTTTGGGAGCTCAGCAACTCCATCCCTACACAAACAAATGCACCACCACCACCACCACCACCACCACCACCAAGCTGGGTGAAGGCGGTAGTAGTAGGGATTGTTGGGTACTTCACTCAACAATAGCAGTTTTCTTTTAAAAAAAGTGTCTGGAGAAATTTTGCAGCCTGGACCCTCAAGCTAAAAAAATTACAAATCGTCACAAAGTCAAGCCCACCCAAATGCATAAAATCTAGCTCTCATTGAAGTATGAGAACATTGTGATTTACTTTTCTTCCTTCTCTCTTGTGGAAAAGTTTTTGTCACCTATTTATTCCGGGGGACTTGATTCCTCTCCCCTGAGCTGGCTGTGAGTCAAAGATCTTTTGCTACCCAAGAGGGCAGAGATCCTCCCTTGCAAACTGCAGATGCTTCTGCTTCAACCATTTTTCTTTTCCTCCCTGCGAGTTTCTTTTCTCTCTGCCAACTCCTAAATGTTTCAAACTCAAAATTATCACCAAGACTGGGGCTCCCAATAATAAGGGGCGCTGGCTCCTGCTGCTGCACAAAAGCAATAGACTGTAGTCCATATCACAGAATCTCTGTGATATCATGGCTATGGGGGGGGAAAAAAATGCAAATGCTTGTCCCTTTGGTTTTATGGCAACAGTCAAAAATGGTTTTTGACCTCCATTAAGTCATCGTAAATCCACAACCATCCTCATTCTCTTCCTCGCCTCATCATCATGCTTTTGTAGCAGGAAAGCTTTTTGGCCTCAGCGATCCAGAGAGCCACCACTTGCAAGGTTTGATGGGGAAGTTTGTGTGCAGGCATCCTCAGAATTGCTACTAGCTGACCGTTGTTGAACAGGGCCTTGAGTGTTGAGTATTTCCAACTGCTCCTGGCTAATCTGTGTCACTTCAGAAGGTGACAGAATTTTGATTGACCGCACACAGGTCACAAACTCCCTGCAAATTTTCACATTTGCCCACAAAATCAGTAACTTTTTTGCAGCAAAAAGAACCACCCCTTGCAAATTACAGTTCCTCCTACACCTAACCCTAAACCCGAAACTCAACAGCAGCAGATTCACTTTTTACACCTCAGTCCCTGAAACCCAAATTCCCAATCTCAAGACTTCTGACCTCAACTGTCTCAGCTAGAACACAAATCCACTAACAATAAACTCATAACTTTGGTAACCCAAATCTGTTGGGTATCTGTTGGGTACACATCACAACTGAAACAGAGAGAAGAGAGGACATACTCCCATGGATCGTCACCAACAAGAAGAGTATCCTTCTCATTGTCCACAAACACAAGCTGCCAGCCTGATTGAGGGTCTTCAAGTAGGCCTTCCAGCTTGAACATGTGAGCTAACTCACGTCGTAGCTCAGAATAGTTGTGGAAATTCCTGACATCCAAGGACCTACCCGGCATTCCAAGCTTGTGCACCTGGGAAACAGTGAGCCAGCCACAAAAACATCAGCAAACTGTGTGAACTGATGGTGCTACACTTTTTTTTCCAGTGTAGTTAATTTGCACAGCTGCTCAAGAGACTTGTTCACACCTTAGTGAAAGTGCGCATGGAGGGTGGTGTTGCTGCTTGACCCCAAGTTGAGTTGCGCTGGAAATTTAGGACATCCTCATCAAGGGTAGTAGCACTGCCAGGAATCCCAGAATGCAATCCAGAAAGCTCTGGTGCATCGAGAGCACAGAATGGACCTCCTGGAATCATGGTGCTGCTGGAAAAACCATTCTGGGGATCTTTGCATTTCCCAAAAGATCGAGATTCAAGGGACGCAGTGACAGCGGAACCAACCAGCGGTTGGTCGATAGAAACCCCAAAGAGGAGATGGCTGCGATCTCCAGGATGATCATGTCCAATATCTCTGTACCCAAACGCTGCTGGTGGTAGTCCAGCAAGACCACGGTGCAGACCAGGTTCACCAAATGCACCTGGAACTCCCGAACTAGCTGAATTGTCCACTCGACCAAGCCTTGAGGTCACTACTGGTTGGGTATCAGATTGGGTCGGACTTTGTAGTGTTGAAACCCATGGTGCAGACACCTAGAATTCCCAAAAGTTTCAGATCAACCTTTGACTCTCTGAACATCCAGCATTTCAGATCAAGCCCAAAAAATTTACATAGCCCCTTTTTCCTCAAAGAAAGTTCAACCCATATGATAAATTAGAAGGGGGTGCTAAACTCTGCAAAACAATACCTGAGAATCACGAGCCACAAAATTGGATCCCTGTAATGCATTTTGATTGGATTGCAGTATACTGGAGTAGTGACCTGCCCCATTGTCACCACCAGGGCAAAGTGGCCCGCTTGTTGGTAACCTTCCCAACATGCTTTGCAGGGCAAATGATGGAGACATGGATGGAGAGGAAGACATGTCAAGGTCAGCTTCTCCATACCGTGAGACCGCCTGGCTGGAAACCCCTCCTCCTAAGTCCATAGGCGACTGAGGCTGGCTTCCTGGAAGCTGGAGGAGAGGTCCAGCAGGCACAACACCACCCATTTGATGCATACCTTGCTTGAGCTGTTGTTGTTGATGGGCTTGTGGTGGTGGTTGTTGTTGTTGCCACATTTGCATAGGAGCCTGGGCAAGCAGCTGCTTGTTGGAGGAGTCTCTAGAGCGCATCTCTTGTAGAGCTGCAGCAGCCAAAGCCCGATAGTTCTCATTGGGAGGGGATGGTAATGTCAGCTCAGGCCTTTGCTGTTGTTGCAAGCACATCCAAGGGGAGTCCATGGCTAGACACTGGAAGTTCAGGTTGCTGAGGGCATCATTGCTGTCTGACCACAACTGTTTCTTCATCAGCAATTCAAGGTCCTCCTCTTCTGACAGCAGCAGCAAATCCCAATGACATCAGCAGTGATACACACAAGAACTGACAATTCAGGTATCAAAGAAAGACTACCAACCAAGATAGTTCTGGACCATCACCATCACCCAAGATCCCAGAACCTTGAAACTCCTACAGCAGTAAAAATTTTGGCATTGTGCAGGACAGGCTCTAACCTTGGAATCCCCGAGGACGCTTCGATCTGAGTGCAATTGGTGGGCACAAAAGAAATGGTGCTGTCAAGGGCTCAATTTCCCAGAGAGAAACCCGTCGTTGTTTTTCACCAGCAGTTGACTCATCCCATCCAACCTGCAGATCATCAGACAAGCAGCTGCTGCTCATCACAAAAATGGTCATGGGTGCTGTGGGGAATTCCAAGACCTGCCAAAGATAGCAACTTTACAGCTGGCAAATATAGCACTGCAATGTATGTACCTTAAGGGAGCGCCAGTGAGAGTTTGGCCATCTCATTGGGTCAATATCCCCTATTCCAGTGATAGTGCCCATGTATCTGCAATTACAACAGCAAGTATCAGACACAGTTTGCAGAAGCACATCAACTGATTCTTTCTTTTCATCAAAAAGTCTTGTAACACTGTTTTACTATGTTTTCTCAAGGCATGGATATGATGAACCCACAATCAGCTCTGTGGCAGACTAATGGTAAATAAAAGGAGGCCTATTGAAGTTTTTGTTACTGCAAAGATCTGAACACTATTTTCACCCATTTTCACCTTCGGATGGTGGACTCCTCAGTTTCAAAAACCATGCGGAAACGCATCCCCACAGTGGCTGGACAATTGACAATCGCATTGTGGTACTTTGCCAAAGGGATTACAAACTCTGATGGGCTTTGCCTGAAACAGCAACACAAAGCACAATAAAACAACTCAGACCGACATCCCACACGCCCCACTACCATAATCCTAACAAGCTGCCATGGCTACCCATTGACTTCATCAGCTCCTGATGGTGGGTGTAGATATAAGTACATAACAATCTGCCAAAACTTTCAGGCAAACTGTTTTGAGTTTCTGTTGCATTGCCAGAAACAACAGGAAAGACTCAGTAATGATGTTGGCCAGCTAGCTAGCACTCCAGAGAGATAGAGATAATTGGAAAGTCAATCGTAATCCTCATTCAAGCTGCAAACAAGCTTGTGAGAGTAAAAGCTTCACTCCCATTTTCAGCTTGAAAGTTTTTTGCAACTGCTGCACTGCACTGCACAACTTGGTGTAATGACGATACTAGCAGAAATATGTCAGAAAAAGCAAACACACATCTAGCAAACTGGCAACAACAACAACTTGTGATTTTTTGCAGTACCGAGGGTTATAGAAAATCGTGAAGCGGCTATTTGTGGCAGCAGCATGATTTGCAGCTGCAAGAACACCAATGTGCATGCTATCACTTGAAAGGACAGATGATGGCATGATAGTTTGCTGTCTGGTTGCCCGCCGTATTCCCAACAGTAACTGGCCCTTGTCATCCCTGTTGTCCACAAAATCGTTTTGTTTAACAGTAAACCTTGGGAGGAAAATTGTATAATATGGCAGCAGCCACCATTATTGTTATTACGGCAACCTAACAAGGAAACAATGAGACTTCCTGCAATCTGATCACCCTCCCATGTGCCAAAAGGTTAACCAAGTTGCTAACAACAGGAGCTAGAATCAAACAGAATGATTACTATGTTGGTTGCAGGGGATGGAGTTGCTTGCACTGAACCAACAGTTGAGTAAGAGTAACAAAAATATTTTGACGGACCTGATAAATAGAACTGAGTCACCAGCTTGCAGTCTCTTTGCACTCACAAACACACTCCAACCAGTTGTGAGCAGATGTCTGCGTGGTTGTCCTGCAGCCCACAAACAGAAAAAGCACATATTTTTATCAGCTTCTGTGGGTTCCCTTTACGTCATCTACACATCCAAGCTTGCACTTCCCCTTGTAAAACTGAAAAAACTGAACTTATATAACTACTGCAGGCTAACATCTTCTATCTTGCAACATCACACTACAACTTTTTGCTAACCTCGATAAATATGGCGGAAGTGCCATTCCTGGTCATGCAGATCCCTTGCAACAAGCTCCTGTGCTGGTGGTTGCTGTGTGTAATCCTGAAAAAATTATGAAGAACCTTAGTCTTCTAGGTTGCACTCTTATCAAACAAGAGAGCAACTCTTTCAGGAATCAAAAGCTGGATTCGTGAGATTCTTTTTGGATGTCTTATTATTATTTGTTCAGTTGAAACAAACAAGACATGGGTGGGTGGGTGGGTGGAGAGAGACAACCACACACCAATCTAGGAAAAACTTTCTCAGCGGCACGGCGTGGGATAGAGAAGCCACCATGTGTGCTGGTGTCACTAGCTGTTAAGGTCTTACAGAAGTACTCTGTTGGCTGCTTGCTGGCAGCGGCCAATTCTGAACCCGAAAAAGGTGACTCCTGCTGCTTACACTCCCAATATACCATCATAGGGTTTCAGCAATTCTTCCAAGTGCAAATGGGAGGATCTCAACTCAACAATCTTAATTCGTTAACAATAATTGACAATAATTCAAATCTTAATGTCACAAAAGAAGACCATGTTTACCAGACCCACACACATGTGGGGGAGCAGGGGGAGGAGAAAGACATCATCATTACCCTACACTTACAGAGTTACTTGTGGGTATTAAGGTCATCTGTGCATAGACTTCATCTGTTTCCACATCCGCCTGCAAGGAACACACAATCTTGATATCATATATATCACAGGCACCATCCAAGAAGAAGACCAAAACCTCCACCATCACATATGGTGTCTCTAAAAGTCTCACATGTATCCATGAGACCATATGAGCTTTGAAGTTGAAGAACAGCACAAACAAAGAGTCTGGTAGATAGGTATATACATATTTTTGCTGCACAGAAGAGATTTAAGACATAATCACAGTATGCCTTAACAACAAGCTGAAGGATATGTTACACTTTCAGAAGACACTCAGTACAATTGAAAGCAAATGGAGACAATGACAAGAACATCATCATCATCATCATCATCATCATCATAATATTGCAGGTGAAGCAAAAGGGGTATGTTGTATGCATACATACATGTAGTGTGACATTGTCAAGGAGACAGATGAGGCGTGATGGAAGACTAGGATAGTTGGGAATATGAGCATCTGCTTCTTTCTGTGTTGAAGCAGCAACCTAAAAAAAGCTCATTACCCACAAAAGCTCAGCTCAGCTTGGATCAGATCTGCAGTAGATAACATGTGGGAGGGGGAAGAAAAAAAGCTAGCAATTTGTCCACACCAGTGGGTGTGCAGGTGGCACTACTCCAATTTCATCGGGAATTGCAGGATACAAACAGCTTACCTTCCAGATGTGGACACCCTTCCTTAGCCATGACCAAAAAAAACTAGTGAAAAGAAAGAAAGACTGAAAGAAAGAAAAAGAAAAAACCAATTCTGTTTTACCTGCTCAGTATGACCTTGAGGAAAATACACAACCCGGCTTCCCACAGCTGGTAGCCCTACCAAAGGCCCCGCACAAGCATGCCATAGCTCTGAGTTCAAGCTCCGCCTCTCAACTGTCAATTTTACAAACACCCACAAAACCCAAACCCCAAGGAAAAGTTTTGCATCATCAAAATCCCCTTAAAACAAATATTTCTGTACAAGCTCTCTTCATGCATGCATGCAAGCAAGGAGATGGAGGTGAAGATGAAGATCGTCATCACCACCCACAAGAGAGGGTTTCCAAATCTCTTGGGACTTCTGCTGCTTTGCTGCTACTCCAGGTTCGGATTCCCATCATGTTGCAAGATTTTTTCTGAATCCTCGGCAGAAGGAGAACTAGTCTCCAGGTCCTACAAACCCCTGATATGGCCATTATGCATGCTTTCCTTGCTCACTGGCTAGCTGGCTGCTACTCCAAGCAGTTAGCATTTCGTTGCATCCATCCACAGAAGTGCATGGAGAGATAGATGCTCAACATGGGTGTGCGTGTGTTTTTTTCTTTTTTTGTTGGATTTCTCTTTCTCCACTGCCATCATCAAGCAAGCTTTCTCTGAAGCATCTTATCTATCTATCGTCTCTATCTCAACGATGCCGGAATGTATGTGGGTGTCTTACCTACAGTGCCTCCTCCTGTAGCTTGCTCCGGAGCTTGACCAGCGGCCGCCAGACGCATTGACGAATACATCCTCACAAGCGAACCACAGTCCCACCACAAAGTAGTTGCAATAGGTAGCTGCTTCTTCTGCAACAGCCTCCCTCCAGCTTTCACCAAAACCAGAAAGAAAAAAATCAACAACTTCTTCCGATCTCTACGAAGAGGAGAGGAGGCAAAGACTGTGTTCTTCTTCTTCTTCTTCTTCTTCTTCTACACAAAAACTATTTAGAAAGCTGCCGGTGTACTGAATCTGCTGCGGCCCAATGAATGCTGCTGCTGCTTCTTCTCCTTCTTCTTCTTCTCCTTCTTCTAGATGACCAGCCCTTTTCAGCATCCCATTGCTCCTCTTCCTACAACAACAACTGCTGGAGTTCCTGACCAACTCCAAGCTGTGATGATCAAAAAACTCTAAGTTCCTTCCCCACCCCATTCCATCTCACACCACACCTACTGCTATTCCTTCCCTCTCCTTTTGTTTTCGCACTTCCTCTTTTCCACTTGCTCCTAGTCGTCCTCCTCTTGGCGGATGATGAGCTTCCGAAACCCAACAAGGCTTCAGTCTTCTTGCTCTCCAAGGACCGACATAGGTAAAATCCAGCAGCCTCAACCTCTTCTGGAGACCAAAAAAGATCGATCGATCGATCACAAGCCACCAAAAGCGCAGCCGTACTTCTTGTAGAAGAGTTGCAGCAGCAGCAGCTCCTGCCAACCTACCAACAACTTCTCATCGTCGAAGACATAGAGTATAGTTCCTCCTCCTCCATCTTCTTACAAGAACTAGCTCGATTCTTAGCCAAAAAGGCTGCCACAAAACTCAGCAGAAGCGTATGGGAAGTGGCCAGGAGTCTGGATCGTTGGCAACACCACCCACAACACAGGTCAGAAGACGATTCGATTCTTCTTGCGACAAGAAAGAGAAAAGCTTTCTGCGAACGAGAGAGTGTTTTGTTTGGCTGCCGTGTGAGCGAAGGAGGAGCCAAAGAAGAGCGATGAAAACGGCCCCCGTCCTCTTCTCATCCAAACCTACGCCCTACGCCTTCTAGACTAGGTAGGTACCTAGTGCCTAGTACCTATCTTTCTACCCCCCTAGTACCTACCAACCTACCAGCCTACCTACAATCTTTTACCCCTAGTGTCTACCCCTAGTATCTGCCCCCTGGGACCTGCCTACCCCTAGTGCCCTTAGGTCTCCTAGTAGTAACCCTGGCCTACTACTAGGGTCGCTTCTTCTAGGGACTTATGACACCAAACTGGGCGTGTGAAAAGGGCATAATAATCTATTCTAATCTAATCTAATCTTTCTTTCTTTTTTTTCTTTTTCTTTTTCTTTTTTTTTTTT
>Ga0209208_10007843_pt1 | contig 14356 bp, 14 predicted proteins | sample S1TSphfallax_3_FD_187694 | JGI IMG/M metagenome (GOLD analysis project Ga0209208, IMG submission 187694) | Host-associated microbial communities from peat moss isolated from Minnesota, USA - S1T2_Fd - Sphagnum fallax MG (SPAdes) (version 2) | ecosystem: Host-associated > Plants > Peat moss >...
CCGGCTTGCGCGAGCGGACGACGGCCACGGCGACCTCCGTCCCCGGCTGGCCTTCGAGCATCTTCTGGATCATCGCCAGCGGAATATCGCGCGTATCGTGGCCGTCGATGGCCTCGATGATGTCGCCATCGACGATCCCGCCCTTCTCCGCCGGGCTTCCCGGAACCACTGAGACGACATTGGCATACCCAAAGCGCTTCGAGACGTTGATGCCGACCTGCGCCTTACCGCCCTTGTCCATCTTGTAGAGCTTGTAGTCGTCGGGCGAGAGATAGCTGGAATCGGCGTCGAGGGATTCGAGCAGGCCGCGAAGCGCTCCGTTCGTCACCAGCGTCAGGTTCGGCTCGACCACATAGTCGTTCTGGATGTGCTCCAGCACCTCGCGGTAGACGTTGGTCTGCTGGTATGCACCCTCATCCGCCTCGGTGGCCGCGCTGACGCCCCTCGCGTTCACACCCAGGAAGACCGTTACAACGAGGACGGCGGAGGCTGCCAGCAACAGAATCTTCGAGATCTTCGGCATAGGTCGGAATGGTCTCCCGCGGTGATATCTACGTATAGCATCGCACAGCGCACGATCTTCCCGTTAGACGCATCGCGTGTTCGATCCGCTTCTGGTCATGCGGCAGGAAGCACACTTTGGTGGCGGTGGACAGAATCGAACTGTCGACCTACGGGTTATGAGTCCGTCGCTCTAACCATCTGAGCTACACCGCCGTGGTGTCGTCTGGAGGGAAGGGCCGCGGGCCTGCATCGCACAGACGCCCCAGAAAATTCCAGACAATCGCATGGAATCTCATTCCATCGCGGCCAGACTCGATCATACTGGAATCCCCCGGCCCGGTAAACGCCGCCAGCCCCGCTTGCCGCCTTCGCCCGCAGACAGGCATCATGAGAGGACGAAGATGCCAGACACCCCCATCGAGATCCCGGCAAACCCGACGGCCCCCGGCCGATCGGCCAGCGGCGTCGCCAGGGCGGTTGCGCATTCGGTCGGCCAGGCTGTCAGCAGTACGAGCCAGGCGGTGAGCAGCACCGTAACCCAGACCGTGAAGGCCGTCATCCACCCGCCCGTGGCTCGCGACCCCGAGCCCCGCTGGCCGGCCGTCGTCGCGCTCTTCGCCGTCGGCGGTCTGCGCCTGGCGCTGCCGGAGAGCCTCTCCGCCGGCCCCAAGTGGCTCCTGCTGATCGTCGTCGGCGTGCTCATGGTTCCCACCGTCATCGCCCGCAGAATGAACAGCAACCGGCTCAATCAATCTCTGGGCTACATCGTCACAGGCGTGGTCACGCTGGATATGGCCTGGTCGCTCTGGCAACTGGTCGCCGCCCTGCCGTCGCACCGCGAGAGCCCCCTGGAGTTGCTCATCTCCGCGGCTGCGCTGTGGCTCACGAACATCCTCGTCTTCGCGTCGTGGTACTGGCGTCTCGACGGCGGCGGGCCGCAGGCACGCGACCTTGCCGGCGTCCACACCGACGGCGCATTCCTCTTTCCGCAGATGACGCTCGCACCCGACACCCGCCGCCAGATGGGCGAACAGTGCTGGAGCCCGGGCTTCGTGGACTACCTCTTCCTCGCCTTCAACACCAGCACCGCCTTCTCGCCCACGGACTGCCCCGTGCTCTCACGCTGGGCGAAGGTGTTGATGATGATCCAGGCGCTGATCTCCTTCGCAACCGTGGTCCTGCTCGCCGCGCGCGCCGTAAACATCCTCTGATGCCCGCGACAGACCGCATCCTCGGCGTGATTCCTGCCCGCCTCGCCTCCACCCGGCTGCCGCGGAAGGTGCTGCGCGAGATCGCCGGCCGACCCATGCTGGCGTGGGTCTACGGGGCGGCGCGGGCCTGCGATCAGCTCGATGAGGTCGTGGTCGCGACGGACTCCGCGGAGGTAGCTTCGCTATGCGAGGAAAACGGCTGGGCGTGCGAGATGACCTCGCCCGATCTTCCGAGCGGAACCGACCGCGTCTATGCCGTCGCCAAGCGCCGCGACGCCGCGATCTACGTCAACATCCAGGGGGATGAGCCGCTGCTTAGCCCCGGCCACATCGCCGCGCTCCTCGAACCCTTCAGGCGGTCTCACGTAGATGTGACCACGCTCAAAGTCCGCTGTACGCCGGAAAACATCGCCAACCCCAACGCCGTGAAGGTCGTTACGGCGCTCGACGGCCGCGCGCTCTACTTCTCCCGCGCGACGATTCCTTACGACCGCGACGGCACCGGAGCGGAGTATTGGAAGCACATCGGCCTTTACGCCTATCGCAAGGCGGCCCTGGAGCGGTTCGCTGGACTCAAGCCCAGCCTGCTTGAAACGACGGAGCGGCTGGAGCAGCTTCGGATGCTTGAGAACGGGTTCCATCTGTATGTCGCGGAGACAGCAACGGATACGATCGGGGTCGACACGGAAGAGGACCTCGCTCGCGTCCGGCAGATACTGCTGGCGCGATAAATCCGGCCGCACCACGCAATAGTTGTAGAGGGTCCTCGTCCTCCCGCCGATAGCATCTGGAGTATGTCCGCGAACGCCACGGCGCTTCCCCAGGCGGCTAACCCGAGTGCGAGCAAGCGCGCGAGCTACGCCGATTGCGCTGCGGCGATCCTCTGCGCTCCGTCTCTCACGGCGTTTCTCTTCGGCATCGCTCTATTGCTGTTGACGGGCAACTCGCCCGGCCATCACGACTTCGTCTCCTATTGGACTGCCGGCCATCAACTGCTGCACCACGCCAACCCCTACGACGGCGCGGCGATCCTGAATGCAGAGCTCGCCTCCGGGTTTCCCCACGACGCCCAGGCGCTGATGATGCGGAACCCGCCGTGGGCGCTCTCTCTGGTGCTGCCGCTGGGGCTGCTCGGGGTTCGCATCGGATCCGTGGCGTGGACGCTGCTGCTGATCGGATGCCTCGTCGCATCGGTGCGTGTGATGGCCGATCTGCTCGGCGAGCCGAAGAACAGGCTGCATCTCTTCGGCTATGCCTTCGCGCCAGCGCTGCTCTGCGTTCTGGCCGGGCAGAGCTCGCTCTTCGCGCTGCTCGGGCTTGTGCTGTTTTTGCGATGGCACGCCGCACGGCCGTTTGCCGCGGGAGCCGCCATGTATCTCTGCGCGCTGAAGCCGCATCTCTTTCTGCCCTTCGCCGTGGTGCTTGTGGCTTGGATCGTCGCCACGCGAAGCTACCGTCTGCTCGCGGGATTCTGCGCGACGCTGGCTATCGCATCGCTGGTCGCGATGTGGTTCGATCCGGCGGTCTGGACGCACTACCGCCAGATGATGCAAACCTCCGGCATCGCCGCGGAGTTCGTTGCCTGTCCGGCCGTCGCGCTGCGCTTCGCCATCCATCCGCAGGCGATATGGTTACAGTATCTTCCGGCTGCGCTGGGATGCGTTTGGGCCGTCTTCTATTTTCGGAGAGACCGCGCGGCATGGGACTGGAAGGAGCATGGCGGAGTGCTGTTGCTGGTCTCGCTGACTGTAAGCCCCTATGCCTGGGTGACGGACCAGGCCATCGCGCTTCCCGCACTGATGCTGGCGACGCAGCGATGGGCCTCGCGCGGACATATCAGGCTGCTGCTGCTGGCGAGTGCCGCGATCGAGATCGAGCAGCTATGCGGCGTAAGCATGCATTCGCCTTGGGTGGTGTGGACCTCGCCCTTCTGGCTGGCGTGGTATCTCAGTGTTGCAACTGCAAAGCGCCGCGAAAGATCGTACGCCGAGTTGCCCGTGCTGGCAGGCTAGACCGCGGCGAACTCCAGCTCCAGCCCATCCGCGGCAGGCCGCGCCACGACGCTGGTCAGCGACGGAACGATCCATGTGCACGCGGTCAACTGCGCTGCCTCGTGCGTGCCGAGCACGCCCAGCACACGGCATCCAGCCGCGATCCCCGCGCCCACGCCCGCCGGTGCGTCTTCGACGACGATGCACTCGGCCGGGGCAAAGCCGAGCAGCTTCGCGCCGGTCATATACGGCTCCGGATGAGGCTTGCCGTGAACGACATCGTCGCCGGCGATGATGCGCGCAGGCAGCGGCAGACCGGCGGCTTTGAGACGCCCTAGAAGCAGCCGCCGCGTGGCGGAGGTCACAATGGACCAGCGCTCCGGCGGCAGCGACGCGAGCAGTTCGCGGACACCGGGGAGCACCTTCAGGTCCTCAGTGTCGGCGATTTCAAGGTCTTCGATGACGCGCAGGCCTTCGTACACGGCGGCCTCGTCGAGATCCGGCCGAAGCTGCCGGATGATGTCGATGGCGCGGGTGCCGTGCGGGATCTCGTAGCTCTCCCAGCCCGGAATGTCGTACTGCTGCGCCCAGATGCGCCAGCAGCGCACGACGCTGCCGATGGAGCTGATGAGCACCCCGTCCATGTCGAACAACAGACCCTTCGTCTCAACCTTCACCGGACCCCCACATTCACCGTGATGCCCTCCGCGGCGCCGTAACGATCGAAGTCGGCTTGGTAGCTGCGGTCCAGGGGCGTAGCCCAGATCTCTTCCCAGGTCGCGAAGACAGGATTCGGTCTCTCGTAGGGCAGTTTGTAGACGGCAAATCTGCCAGCCTCGACGCGTATGGTCTTCATGCCTTTAACGGCAGATGTGCCCTCGGGGACCTCGCATCCGATCACGACCGTATACGGTTGTGTGTGGTCGCCCTCGTACTCGCAGTAAACGCAGCAGTGCATGTCGTTCAGCCGCGCTTCGACGATATGGTGGTCGCCCATCTCATGAAACCTGCGCCACAGGTCGCCGAGCTTGTTCAGTTCGGCGTTTGAGACCCGGGCATGGATACCCATCACCGTCATCCCCGGCAGCTCCGCCAGTTCGTAGCTCATGCCATCGCTCCCGCCAGCACAAAGGCCTTCGCCGCGGCCAGCACCTGCGCCACGGACTCCACCGAGCAGCTCTCGCAGTAGACGCGGAGCAGCGGCTCCGTTCCAGAAGCCCGCAGCAGAAGCCACGTCTCGGCGGCGTTCGGCTTGCCCGCGCAGGCGGGGTTGTCGAGGTAGAATTTGATGCCGTCGAGTGTCTCCGTGCGCAGGACCTTGAGCCCGGCGATGTCGCTGACGCCTGCCCTGGCGCGGGCGATGGCAGACTGCTTCAACTCCTCGGTAATGTGCATGTCGATGCGGTCGTACTGGTGCTCGCCGAACTCGGCTTGCAGCGCCGCGACAAGTTCGCCGAGCGTCTTCTTCTCGTCCGCCATGACGTTCGCGAGCAACAGCGAGTTCAGCATTCCATCGCGTTCGGGAAGGTGGCTGCTGATGCCCACTCCGCCGGACTCCTCGCCGCCGATCAGAATCTCTTTTTCGAGCATCAGGTCGCAGACGTATTTGAAGCCGATGCCATGCTCATGCAGCGTCCGCCCGTACTTCGCCGCGATGCGGTCCAGCATCTTCGTCGTGTTGAAGGCGCGGGTGACGTCGCCGGGCCAGCCCTGGCGGTCGAGAAGCCATTTCAGGAGGATCGAGAAGATCTTGTGCGCGTCGACCACGTTGCCATGCTCATCGACCGCGCCGATGCGGTCCGCGTCGCCGTCCGTGATGAATCCCGCATCGCACTTTTCCGCGACGACGGCGATCTGAGTCGCCTTGATGTGCGGCAGAATCGGCTCCGGATTGATGCCCGGAAATGCCGGGTTGATCTCGCTTCGCATCTCGACGAAGGGAATGCCGGCACGGGTGAAGATGCCCGCGATGACACCGCGGCCCGCGCCGTACATGCAGTCGATGAGGAACTTGTAGCCGGAGGCCTTGATCGCATCGAGATCGACGAACTTCGTGATCGCCGCGATGTAGTCTTCGTTGAAGTCCACCTCTTCAATCTTTCCCGCGACCGGCGCGAGATCGAGCGGCTGGTCGAGATAGCCCTCAATGGCCGCGATGATCGATGGCTTGCCGGAGCCGCCGTAGCTGGCCTTGTACTTCACGCCGTTCCACTCCGCGGGGTTGTGGCTGGAGGTAATCATCACACCGCCGGCCGCGCCGCGCTCCCGCACCGCAAACGACAGCGCCGGAGTCGGTGTGATGCCATTGGCCAGCAGCACAGGAATGCCCGCGCCCGAGAGCACCTCAGCCACCACCTTCGCAAAGCTCTTCGAGCCGAAGCGCGTGTCGTAGCCGATGCAGACGCCCTTGGTCGCATCCTCCTGCCTGAGGACGTAGTGCGCGATGGCCGATGCGGCGACGCGGACGTTCGCGTAGGTAAAGTCGTCGGCGATGATGCCGCGCCAGCCGTCCGTGCCAAACTTCACTGCCCCCATGCGTGAGTCCCTCTCGTTCGCGTTCTCTATGACCTCGTTGAATGTGTCATCCTGAGCGTAGCCTGGCGCGCACGATGCGCCAAGCGGAGTCGAAGGATCTGCGGTCCGCCGACTCAAATACTTAAGCCAATGTCAGGGTGCCGTATCAGATGAACTCCATCTTCCCGCTCTCGTGAATTGACTTGACGATCTTGCTTACATCCTGCGAGCGGTCCCGCGTCGTAATCAGCAGCGCATCCGGCGTCTCGACGACGACAAGGTCGTCGACGCCGAGCAGGGCGACCATCTTGCCCGGTGCGTACACGTAATTGCCGGTTGACTGAATCGTGACCAGGCCGGTCGTCGCGCCGTCGATGACGTTGTCCGTATCTTCCTGGCCGAGATGTTCATGCAGCGAAGCCCAGGAGCCGAGATCGTTCCAGCCGAAGTCCGCGGGCAGGCAGTAGATCTCCGACCTGCGCTCGCCCTTGGCCGACCTGCGTTCCAGCACGGCGTAGTCGATGGAGATGTTCTCGCACTTCGGATACTCCTCGGCGAAGACGGACTCGAACTCCGGCGTTCCGTGCGCCGCCGCGATCTTTTCGAGAATCGGGGCCATGTCGGGAGAGTGTTCGCGAATGGCGTTGGCGAGGGTACGGGCGCTCCACAGAAAGATGCCGCCGTTCCAGGCGAAGTTCCCCGCAGCGAGGAAGTTTTCCGCGGTATGCCGGTCGGGCTTCTCGCGGAACCGGCGCACGCGGAAGACCTTCACCGGGATCTTCGACTTCAGTGGCTCGATGGCGAGCACCTGCGCGCCCTGCTCGATGTATCCGTAGCCGGTCTCGGGCCGGGTGGGAGGCACGCCCAGAACCACGATCTTCTCGCCGCTTGCCGCGATCTCGATGCCCGCGGCCAGCACCTCGGCAAAGCGCTGACTATCTTTGACGACATGGTCCGAGGGGAAGATGCCGATTACGGTATCGGGCGAGGCGGGCTCCAGCAGAAAAGCGGCCAGCGCGCAGGCGGGCGCGGTGTTGCGGGCGGCCGGCTCACTCAGAATGTGCTCCGCTGCCACGTCCGGCAACTGCTCGGCGATGGTCCTGTCGAGCAGGTGGTTGGTCACAATCCAAACGTCACCGGCCTGAGCTACAGGAAGCAGCCGGGCCAGGGTCTGCTGAATCATGGTCTGATCGCCATCGAGCGCCAGCACCTGCTTCGCCCGGGCGCGACGGCTGCGCGGCCAGAATCGTGTTCCACTTCCACCCGCCAGAATCACGGGAGCAAATCGCGGCGCGGCTGTCATCGGTTGATCGGACATGATCCTCTTAAGGAAACAGCAACCAGCGATTGGAGCGATACGACTTTAGCATGAGAGCGGTCGGGAACCACGACGGAAGCGACCGAAGATCCAACCCGGATCCTTCGACCGCGCTCAGGATGACACCATCAACGACTTAGCTGAGCTTCGCGAAGTACTCCCGCATCCGCTTCACGCCTTCGTCGATGACATCGCCCGAGACCGCGTAAGAGAGGCGGATATGTTCACTCGTGCCGAAGGCCTCGCCGGGAACGACGACGACGTGCGCCTCGCTGAGCAGCTTCGCCGCGAGGTCGGTCGCAGTGGTCACGCCGCCCTTGCCGAGAAACGCGCTGATGTTCGGATACACGTAGAACGCGCCCTCCGGCACAGTGCAGGTAAGGCCTGGGATCGTCTTGAAACCGGCAAGCACCTGGTCGCGCAGCTTGATGTAGTCCGCGCGCATCTCGCCGACGCACTCCTGCGAGCCGTGAACGGCCGCGATCGACGCGCGCTGCACCATGCTCGCCGCGTTTGACGTGCTCTGCGACTGCAGCTTGCTCATCGCGGAGATGATCTGCTTCGGTCCCAGCGCGAAGCCCGCGCGCCAGCCGGTCATCGCGTATGTCTTCGAGAGAGAGCCCAGAATCACCATGTGCTCTTTGCAGTCCGTGAACGACCCGCCGCTGACGATCTCGCCCGTAAAGTTCAGGTAGACATAGCACTCATCCAGAAGCACGTAGATCTCATGCTTGTGCGCCAGCCGCACGATGGCTTCGAGATCCGCCGGCGAGACCACGGCACCCGATGGGTTCGACGGCGTGTTGAGGATGATCGCCTTGGTCCGCGGCGTGATCGCGGCCTCGATCATCTTTGCTGTGATGCGGAAGTTCTCCTCCTCGCGGCTCTCGACCGGCACGACCACGCCGCCCGCGTACTGGATGATGTCCTTGAACGACACCCAGTAGGGCACCGGCAGAATGACCTCATCGCCGTGGTCCACCAGCACCTGGATCGCATTGAAGAGCGCCAGCTTGCCGCCCGTGGTGAAGACGCACTCCTCCGGCGTGTAGTTCGAGCCGAAGTCCGCGGCGTGGCGGTCGACGATGGCCTTGCGGACTTCGGGGATGCCGGCCACGGCGGTGTAGCGGGTGAAGTTCTTCTCGATGGCCTCGATGGCCGCGTCCTTAATGTGGCGCGGCGTGGCGAAGTGCGGCTCGCCCGCGCCGAAGTCGGCGAGGTTCACGCCCTCGGACTTCAGCTTCAAGGCCGCCGCGGTTATGGCCATCGTGGCCGAGACTTCAATCCGGTTGATCCGGTCTGTCAACACCTTTACCGCCGTCGCTGTACTCATGCCTACAGTCTTTCAGATTTAGCGGGCAAGATAAAGCGGAAGTGATAAGCCGTAGGTGGTCGGGGGCGTACCCTGCTCTCGGAAAATTAGCGGTCCAAAACGGGAGGAGGCAAATTTTGGTTCGAGCGTTTGAGTTTGCTCTTGCGGGTATGGCAGAATGCCCCTATCATTAGGGCAAGTTGCTAAAGGATCCAAGTATGCCTCAGATTGCCGAAGTGATTGTCTCCGAAGTTCCAGATCATCGCGAACCAGTGAATGTGTACTGCCGTATCGAGCTAAAGCTGGGCGCTACATCCCTTCGATCGGACCAAGACCTTGAGCGGATTGTAAGAGATCGCTTACCTGTCTCCTCGCTTGATTTCCTTGCCGAGAATGGGTTGAGCGAAGATGAGATCTATAGCTTCGTCCTTCCGCGACGGACCTTGTCGCATCGCAAGAGCCGCGGAGAGTCTCTTACCCACGAAGAGTCCGACCGGGCAGTTCGTCTGGCGCGGGTTATCTCGGTTGCGGAAGAGGTCTTTGGGGAAGAGGCCAAGGCGGGGCGGTGGCTGCGAAAGCCGAAGGTGAGATTTTCCGGGCGTGCGCCGATGGAGCTTCTGCGCACCGACGCGGGGGCGCGGCTGGTGGAAGAGATGCTGCTGCAGCTCGATTACGGCTTCGCCGCCTGACCCGTGCTGCTCTGGCGCATCAGCAACTACGCCTCGCTCGAAGGCACAGGCGGTCTTTATGTGTCTGGACGATGGCATACCAAGGGCAAGCCGGTACTTTATTGCAGCGAGAACCCATCGACTTGCCTGCTTGAGGTGATCGTTCACATGGAGATCGACGCCGAGGACAGGCCGAAGAACTTCCGTCTGCTTCAGATAGAAGGGCCCGAGGGGCTTTCGATGACGACCGTGACGCCCGCCGAACTTTCAGAGAATTGGCCTGACGATTCCGTCACGACACGACGGATGGGCGATCGCTGGCTCGCAAGCCGCAGTTCCTTACTGTTGAAAGTGCCGAGCGTTCTCGTCCCGGAGACCTGGAACGTAGTGGTCAATCCACTTCATCCTGAGGCGGCACTGCTGAAGATCTCAGCCGGATATGAGCACGCGTTCGACTTGCGGCTCTTCGCCACGTGACGCTCATGCTGAATGGAAGCGCTTGCGGAGCACCCACGTCGTCATACAGCGGTAGTCCTGCACGATGGTTGTCTTGAGAGGATCGACCTGCACCGCATCCAGCTCGTTTGTCAGGCTCATGAGCATCGCCTCATCCACCAGGAACCACTCCGAGCCGTCACCGATGGAGTAGATGTTGCCGCGAATCCGCGGGAAGGACATGCCGATCCGCGATCCCAGCCGCGTAAACAGCATCCCGCCCGGCCGCAGCACGCGCCACAGCTCGGCCAGCATCTCGCGGAAGTGCTCGTCGGATCGGGCAAAGTGCAGGACCGAGTTGCAGATCACCACGTCCGCGAAGCTGTCCGGAAACGGCATTCGCTCGATCGCGCCGGTCCGGAAGTTTTCTGGCGGCAGCGTGGGGGCGAGCATCGCGGCGAGCTGCCGGACGTGACCGACGCCCTCGGAGTCGGCGTCCAGCGCGAAGATCTCGCAGCCCTCGCGCAGCAGGTGCACGAGATTCCTGCCGTAGCCGCACCCGGCATCGAGAATCCGCATCCCGGGCGCAATGTTGCCGCGCAGGATCTGATCGAAGACATAGATGTCGATCTGGCCGAACTGCTCTTGAACGCTGCGGTGCGAAGGGCTAGTTGCCAAGCGGCTTCACCGACTTCGCCTTCAGGCGTTCGACTACCAGCGGCGGCACCAAAGCCGTCACGTCGCCGCCAAGCTGGAAGACGCCCTTGATGAGCCGCGAGCTGACGTAGGTGTACTTCTCGGCTGGCATCATGAACAGCGTCTCCAGTTCGGGGTCGAGCTTGCGGTTCATCATCGCCATCTGGAACTCGTACTCGTAGTCGCTGATGGCGCGGATGCCGCGCAGCACAGCCTTCGCTCCCTGCTGCTTCGCAAAGTCCACCAGCAGGCCGTTGAACGTTGTTACCGAGACATTCTTGAAACTGGCTGTAGCCTCTCGGATCATCTCCTCGCGCTCCGGCACGGTGAAGAGCGGTGTTCCCTTCTCGCTGTTGCGCAGGATCGCGACGACAAGCTCGTCGACGATCTTCGCTCCGCGGGCGATCAGGTCGAGATGCCCGTTGGTCAGTGGATCGAAGGTGCCCGGATAGATGGCCTTGACGGTATGCATGTCAGTTGAAGCATATCGCGGTTTGGTGGATGGACGTTCTATGGTCTCTTTGGATCTCGCTAAGTTAGCGCTCTCTCCTGAATCCCCGGCAGCCTCGCGTCTTCCTAAGCCGTCATCCTGAGCGTAGTTCGGCGCGCACTTGCGCCGAACGGAGTCGAAGGACCCCGAGGGTGCCAGAGCCACCCAAACCGCTCGAACATTTCCGACACATACTCGAACGTTGAAGGAAGAAAGGTTCGAGCGACAAGGGCGGTACGATCATCCTCGGGGCCCTTCGACTGCGCGCCTTGCGATGAGACCGCAAGGCGCTCCGCTCAGGATGACGGACTCAGTTGGTGAACGCAGCAAAGCAGCTACTTCTTGCTCTTGATGACCTCGGCCGCCACCGCCGCTCCATTCGCCGGAGCTGCGGGAATATCCGCCGGAGCAACCGCGCCGATGTTCAGCTTCTTGCGGATCTCGGCGTCGATACGTCCGAAGACGTCCTTGTTCTCCTTCAGGAAGTTGCGGACGTTCTCGCGGCCCTGCCCGATGCGCTCACCCTGGTAGCTGTACCACGCTCCGCTCTTGTCCACAATGTTGTGCAGCACGGCCAGATCGAGCCCGTCGCCCTCACGCGAGATGCCCTCGCCGTACAGGATGTCGAACTCGGCGTCGCGGAAGGGCGCGGCGACCTTGTTCTTCACAACCTTGATCTTGGTCCGCGAGCCGACGACCGTATCGCCCTCCTTCACTGCGCCAATGCGCCGGATATCGATGCGCATCGAGGAGTAGAACTTCAACGCGCGACCGCCGGTGGTCGTCTCCGGGTTGCCGAACATCACACCGATCTTGTCGCGAATCTGGTTGATGAAGATCAAACAGGTTCGCGATTTGGAAACCGTCCCGGTCAGCTTGCGCAGCGCCTGGCTCATCAGCCGGGCCTGCAGCCCCATGTGCGAGTCACCCATCTCGCCGTCCAGCTCCGCCTTCGGGACAAGCGCGGCGACCGAGTCGACGACCAGAACATCGATCGCGTTCGAGCGAACCAGCGCCTCCACGATTTCGAGCGCCTGCTCGCCGTAGTCCGGCTGCGAGATCAGCAGATTATCAATATCCACCCCGAGCTTCTTCGCATAAGCCGGGTCGAGCGCGTGCTCGGCGTCCACGAACGCCGCCAGGCCGCCAGCCTTCTGCGCCTCGGCGACAATCTGCAGCGTGATCGTGGTCTTGCCGGAGGACTCTGGGCCGAAGATCTCGATCACTCGGCCCCGCGGAACGCCGCCCACGCCGAGCGCGGCGTCGAAGGAGATCGACCCCGTCGAGATGACGGAGATCGGCACAATGGCCTCCTTCGATCCCAGGCGCATCACGGAGCCCTTGCCGAACTGCTTCTCCAGCTGCGAAAGAGCTGTCTCGATTGCCTTGCTACGGTCGTCTGCCACGCTGAACTCTCCACATTTTGAACGTCACCGGATTCTAGCACCGAATCGGGAAAAGGCAAAGAAAAAGCGAATTAGCCTGTCGCAGCCCAACAGCGCGGCCCGCGTAACGCAAAAGTAACATGGATTAATTTTTCCTGATGATGTGCCGATAGATTGCGTGAGATGGAATTAAGCAGCACCCAAGGCAGGTCCGCCATGAGTCTTCAGATCTCTTCCGTTGGCGTCGCACCGGTGCTCCCCGCGGAGAACCAGTCCACGACCACGTCGCACCCGGTGGCGGCGAAGGTTGCCGCGCCACCGCCTCCACCGCCTCCTCCTCCGCCTCCACCTCCGCCGAAGGACACCGTATCGCTCTCAGCGGCTATCCAGCAGTTGCAGGAGGATGGAAACAGCCCTACCCAGATTTCGGTAATCCTTGGAGTGCCGGTTCAAACCGTCTCGATCGATCTCGGAACCTCTTTCATCGAGGCGACCCTCGCGGCGGCGCCGACGATTCCGATCAACACCACCGTCTAATCGCAGCCCCTTCGGCTGCGACACAGAGACCTATCCCCCATCGCGAGCTTCGCGATGGGGGATACTCGTTTGTGCGCAAAAGCAGCCGCAAAGGAGACTATCGCCGCAACAGATCTACTGGGCGGTTGACATCGGAGATGCGGAAGTACCCCGCAAGCGATGGATGCCTCCTGGCGACCGCCTGGTACATCTCCCACGCCACGCGGCGATAGCTGAAGTGTCCGGCAACGCCCGACCGCAGCTCTGCGATATACAACGCCTCGGCGAAGTCCATCCTGAACAACGACCGGCAGCGCGTTCCCAGCGGCAGGCAGTACTGGGCGGAGAACTCGGCCTCCGGCTCGCCGCTCGCCTTGAGACTCCGATACGCCGCGAACGCCGCATTCATTGCCCCGGTATACAGGGTCTCCAGTCCAGCCTCTTCGAGCGTCGGCTGGCCGGGGCAGACCGGCGTCTCGTAGCCGTGGACGTCGCTGTAGCCCTGCAGCAGCTGCACGCAGCGGCGATGTCGATGCATGTCGCGGAAGCCGCCGATGTCCATCAGGATGTCGAAGCGCAGTCCTTGCCCGGCGCTGAATGGTCGGGAGAGTTCGTCGTGCGGGCCCCGGTGCGCCGCACCCAGCGCGACCAGCTCGTCCCGCCGCGTCTCGCTCAGTGCCGCAATCTGGTTGCGAAGCTGGCGGTAAGAGAAGTGGCAGTGCGGATAGAGCAGCGACGTGGCAAGCTCCACCTCCAGCGGTTCGGTCTCGTCGATCAGATCGACGACCGGTGCCGCCTCGATCTCCTGGCCGGCCATCAGCTCCGCGGCCGCAGCCGCAAGCTCCGCGCGGCTCGATTCGATATACGGCGATGGCGCGGCGTACTTCACAAGCGTCGGTGCGGTCTTGACCGGCCGCAGCAGATAGTCGCCGACGCGATCCGCGCACCCCGGCGCGACGGCCCGCACCTCAGCGGCCAGCGCACGGAACGCCTCGTCCCTCGGGTCCCAGGCCGGTTCCGCCGCGGCCTTCCGCAGCCTTCCGCCGAGATCGCGAATCTCCGCGAACTCGCTCGAAAGCAGCCGCGAGACCTGCGTCTCCAGCGTCCGCGCGTTCACAATCTGGCCGAGAGAGGTGTTCGTCGCCAGCGGCAGCAGATACCGCGCCACGTCGAAGGCCCGCGCCTTCAGCGTACGTTCGTAAGCGTCCGGCTTCATCGCCTCGGGCCGCGCGACCGCAGCCTTCAGAGCTTCGAGCATTCCGGATCCGACCTGGTCGTATGCCGCAAACATCGCCTGGATCGCAGCGGTAAAGGCC
>Ga0209208_10007844_pt1 | contig 14356 bp, 9 predicted proteins | sample S1TSphfallax_3_FD_187694 | JGI IMG/M metagenome (GOLD analysis project Ga0209208, IMG submission 187694) | Host-associated microbial communities from peat moss isolated from Minnesota, USA - S1T2_Fd - Sphagnum fallax MG (SPAdes) (version 2) | ecosystem: Host-associated > Plants > Peat moss >...
AAAGACCGATATCTCATGGGGCAGAGTACCTTACATGTTGTCGACTTGTGCTCAATGAAAGCCAATTCAGGTTCCCGTTCCTGAATTCAAGTTCTTGAATTTTGCTGGGGCCTTTTAACTTTCTTGTTAAACATTGAAGAACTTGTTCCTTAGGCAAAATTGTTTCTTGGGGCAATTTAAGAAAAAAGGGGACTAAATTGTTGTGAGGAGTAAATTAGAAAAAAATAAATTTCTTGCTAGGCAATGTCATGCAGCGACATAGAGACCCAATGCTGCATTTAATTCGTTGCTTCTATTTAGTGTTTGCCGCTCAAATGACATGAGCGGCAAGTCTAGGCCCCCATTTTGGAAAAAACTTCCCTTGTGAGCTTTACCCATCATGGAACACAAGGTGAGGTTATTGAGGTTATCGCAAATCTAAACATTTGCAGATCACAAGGTGTAAGAAAGGGAGGGTTCTTAGTTCTTAGGCCTATTCCTTAAGAGTACAAGGGATTCTACACTTACTTTGTAGGTGTAATATCCCTCCTCTTTTCTATGCTAGGAGGGAGTTTCATAGGTATAGGATGCCCTCCAAATACAATAGGACTTTTCTATGAATGCTTCATCAAGAAGCAACAACGCATGCATCCTGTTGAGGGTGCCTTGCTATGGAATCCCAAATTGCAATTCGGTTGTGAATTTTAAATGGCATCTCTACATATTCATTAGACTTGGCTATTAATTAATAATCATTCTCTAACTTACTGATTATGATCCTCTCATTTGTACTTTGCTTGTCCATCACATTGACTATTGTTCTAAATTTATATACATCACACATACACACGCAAATAGCTTACAATTGGTTGCAGCAGCCACACTTACTTTCATCTCCTGCACCTCCTGGATGAGGTTTAGATATGAGCCAGAGGAGTCAAATGCGCACTTTGGAAACTGGTCCAGCTGCTTTGACCTCTTTCTTCATTTATGTGGGTCATACACTCCCCCATATCTTTGTCAGAGTTGGTTTTAGGTGTGGATTTTAGTTTTGTAATATCTTATGTGGAGAGGCGAGCCTTTCGTGAGGAGGCTCTAGATCTCCTCCTTCCCTCTCCACCCCAGAACCGAATGTCATTAGTGCAAAAAAAAGCTTGATTCAAAAGATGGGCATTGGGGGAGATAACTTGAATTGATTAGAAAAGCCCTCTAAGTTTCTCATATCGGTTTATGGAGCTAGACTACCAACTCCAAAATTTTAGCAAACCACAACACTGGGGAAATTTAGATCCCTTCTGCTCATAAGGTACCCACACAATTGATGTTTGGCACTTCTTTGCCAAATATATATTTTATTTATTTTACAATGAGGTTATGGAGTTTCATACAAATTTAACAGTATAGGAACAAGTGTACAAAGTACATCTTTTGTCATTTATTTGTAATAGTAACAGAATGTTTGGGATGAAAATGTTTTTTGACAAGTTGGAAGTTTGATTCTCAACAATTTTGGCAAATATCAATAATTTTCTTAGCTTTTTTCAGCTAGACCTTTTGCAAATTATTTTGTGTCAAACATTACTCATAAGTAAGGTTTGTGGAAATGATCTGAATTCCTGAAATAATAAACAAACCCAAATTGCCCCTGATAGATTTTTTTCTTCCAAGCCACAAACATGATCAGAATGGAGGCTAGAGAACCAATAACCAATTTCAAAGTTTAGTAATCCTTAAATCCAACCAAGGAGCAATAATCAAACCAACCTTGCAATCCAAAGGGTGCTCTTTATACAAAGAAGTTCTTCCCTATAAGTTCTCGATCATAAAGCACTTAGAAAACTCTTAAGTGCATTTGTAAGTTACCTTATATCTATAACTATCCCTTGAGAAGCCAGGAAAGTTTTTGCCACTACTTAAGAGTGGGAAGGATTTTACACCTTGATCTTATGCCTACAAGTATGTGTAAGATCCCTCTCACTCTTAAGGAATATGAATAAAGCACACCTATGTTTTTTTCTTTGCATTTGAAGGCACCTCTGACCATAGATGATTCAATCATCAGTTGAAAGACCCTTAATCACGTGCAGACTTTCTATCATTTGAATAAAAAACATTTAGTGCTTTTCGCTGTGGAAGGCTTGCTCCTCACAGGCCCTTAATTTTCAAGCCTACACCATTGGGTTACTGCCCTTGAAGCTACAACCCTCAAATTAGGGAAAGACCTTGGGAGCACAACTTTCCCTATACTTGAGAACCCTCCCCTTTGAAAGCCTTGTAATCTACATATGGTTAGGTTGCTGGTAACTTTAGCTGTGTGCTTTATGATGGGTAAAACCCACTGGTGGTGGACATTCCAAAAACAAGGGGATTAGATTTGGGAACACCCCCACCCTAGGGTTTCATCCTACACTTCAAAATTGTTTTATCTTTGCAAATTAGTCTTAGTAAATCCTTCAGTTCGAAAGGCAAGCTTGACAGTTGCCTTTCCAATTGAAGACCTGCTGGGGCTGAAGCCTGAGACTGGAAACATGATCCATGAACGCCACCATCATATGACAAGAGGGCAGGCATTTAAGGGGGTGTATGGTTTCATGAGGGGCACTATACAGAAAGTGCACCTCTTAAATGCACTGACAGTCGTTGCCACTATCCTCAAGGGCACTCTCACCTGGTTGCCACCAATAAAACATGTCCATGGATGTAGAAAGCAAAGTGTGCATGGTTTGGAAAAAGGATGTCAACACCAAAAACATGTCTATGGATGTAGAAAGGAAATTAGGGGAAGGCATGCTCTCCAATGGTCCCCCCTAATTTGAGGGTTGTTGGCCCACAAATTAGGGAAGAAGGCCCATGGAAGTAGGCCTTCCCAAACATAAAATATTGCAAGGTTTTTTTTATGTGAATGGTAAAAGGTTTCTTCAATTGATTCATGAATCTTCCATGCAAGGACATGCTTTCAAATACATAGAAAAAACCTTCAAGTACTTTACACCAAGCCTTGAAAGGATGTCAATATCCATAACATGACAATGGATATAGAAAGGAACATTATGCCATGCCTAGAAAGGATGTTAAATGCATGGCATATCATGGAAACAATGCATGCATGCATGGAAGAGGACATTGCAAACCACATAATACTATGGACATTTAGGCCCCCAAAACTTGAATTTCTTTCTCTGGGTGAGATAACTTAATAGATGACTGCTTCATTTCTGACTGATCAAAGTGAAAAAAGATGATCAAGGCATCAAGCAACTCATGTGAGCAAGTCTAAGCTAGTTGTAAATGGAATTGGCCAAAAGTTGGTGAAGTAAGAGTAGAAAAAACATTCGAACATGACCTTGTGAGAGATTTCCTTCAAATCTCGTTGGGTATTAGGAACTTATTGTTCATAACCTTAATGTCCTGGAAAGTCCTCAGATTATGCAATTCAAAATTTTAAAAATGGATGAAAATTCTAAACCAACATTGTGTATGAATTTTTTGCCCATACACTGGCCACATTTGTGTTTCAAAAACTGAATTCACAAAAAGGATATATTTTTTGCAATTCAGTGGAACCTCACCTTAGGAACAAGGTGCAATGCATAATGTTGTATGTTAACAACTTCAATTGCAACGTGGGATATAAAGGTAGTTTGGCCATTAGATGTTATAGTCCATTGCCCTAGACTCGGGGTCTAATTAGTTACAGTGACCCCATATTTGGGCTTGGGGAAAAGCTTAGCCATTGTCTTGCTCTTGTTATGGTTAGTAAGAAGGTATTAAGAAACAAACATTAGTGCTATGGGTCACTTGGTGAAAAGTCATTTAAACTATTAGAGTTAATGAAATAAAAAGTTTTTGTTTTAACTTAGCCCCACCTCCTTGTGAAGGCTTAAAGACACTCTTAGTACATTGACTTGTATTCACATTTGGTAACATTTTGATAGAAGAAAACTGTCTGGATCACACTTGAGTGGTGAGGGCAAACTTTAGAGTCATCTTCTTCCTCCCAATGGATGCTGTTCTGGAGTGAAGATGTGAAGTCATAAATCATTTTTAGTTGGGGAATGTTGGGATTGTTGAACTTTGTACACTTCTTGCTATCTCTTTGGTTGCACAATGCGCATGATAATTTTAGTTGTGTATGTTGCGGAATTGCTAGTACTAGTGCAGTGTTTGTGTGTGTTGATGACACTTGGTTGTTCATTGTGTGACAGAGGCATATGACCAGTGTCGTGTGATTATTTGAATCTATTAACAACCCTGGGTTAAAATTCATTGAAACACAATTCCTGTGAGATATTTTATACTTACTCTTGACTGCATATAGAAATCCTATATTAAGATTGGGGCCACTAAACCCTTATTTTGGAAAAATAAAGAAATATGTCAACAAAATCTATAGTCTTGGGTACAGATATTTCAAAATCAGAGATCCACCATTTCCATTTCTTTGAAATATTCAGAGAAAACCACCAGTCCCGATTATTTCAAAAACCTTAGAAAATCTAGGGTTTTCATGAGAAAACCCTTAAAAAAACAGGCAGTTTTCTGTGGGCATTTATTTGAATTCTACAATAAAAGCTTGAGAACTGTGATTATATATCGGAATAAGTTTTTTGGTTCTTTTGAGAACCATGGTTACAAACCCTGTGAACTATCATGATAACCACTGGGCCTGTTAATTATAGTTTTTGAGTCTTCTAAGGATCTCAACTTTCAAGCTTGAGCCTGGGGTGTTCTATTTGGATGCTCATTGCTCAAGATCCCTATGACAATGTCCAATTTAGCATTGAAGTTGTCCACTTTAGTGCACCTTATTTCTTTGTCTTCAAAGCCAAATACATTTAGTGTTGGCCTTAGTTTCTGTTAGGACAAAGCCACAAGTAAAGAATGAAAATATCTTCATCTGTTTTAATGGCAGATCTATTTGTTGTTGATTTCTTGATTTGGGTTGTTTGGGTTTGTTCCAAGTTGGTTAAAGAGTTTACAAGAGTTCCATAATTAAAACTACTTAGCAGGGGAGATAGCATTTATAGATGGATGCAAAAACCTACTATAGTAAAGCAGAGAAAAATAGCAACAAATAAACTTAGTATACATATATCCACATTGTGTTGAAAGCCCTTATAGCTAGAGACTAGAGATCTAGCATTAAATGAATTATTCTAAGTACTCCCTCCACAAAACACCTAGAGACACAAATTAATTGAAGGAGTAAAGTAGTAGTGTTTCTTGTGCCCCCTCCCTAAGAATTCATCCCCTCACAAGTAACTACCCATCCATCCTCACCTTCATCCCCTACTAGATCCTTGGATGTTTGTTGTTATTGTTGTTGGTGCAGTAATAATTGGTTTTCTTCTGCCTCTACCTCCTCATCATCACCATCATCATCATCCCTAGAGGCAGCTAGCTAGGCAGGCAGGCAGCAGACACCAAAACCCTTTCATGAAAATCAAAGAAAAAGCTACCCATCTCTCTTTTAGAGTCAGACAGGCACTCATCCACAATGACAAATTATTTATTCAGCTTAGTAAGTAGAAGCTATTATCACATCACAGAAATCCCCTCACATCATAATAAAAGTAGCATTTGTACTCGCCCAGACTTTGTCCAAAAGACCCAGAAATAAAGTTTCAGGCACCATGAGACTTTAGCATTCAGCTCTTGATGGTTTGCAATGCTTTTCATCTAGCAAAATTAATCCTATATGAAGTCCAAAGATATTTGAACTCTTGACATGAAATGCCCTAAAAAATAACTGATAACTTGGATCATAAAATCTGAGCCCCAAGGCTTACCTTGCAAAAGTGAGGCCCATGTAACAAAAGAAGAAAATGGGGTAGTGAGTTTAGTGATTGCTTGTTGATGCCATCTCCTTGAATTGAACAAAGAACCAAACAATGAAGTAATTTCATTCATGAATAGTAAACCATATTGAGGCCATGGGGGAAGCTTCTAGGGCTCATTATTCATAGTTCTTCATGAAGGAATGAACAAGGTGCTAGCTTCCAAAATCCAGAAATTGTATAAGCCCAAGAGGCAATGGCCGTATGTGATAGTTTAGAGCATGTAAAGAAGCAAATAGGAGATGCTGGGACTTGTGCACGAGTGACATTATATTGTGTACACACTTATAACATGTCAAACTTAGTAAATGCATTGAATTCCATATTTAAGTTCTGTTTTGGATTGTACTCTATGCTGCCATTGTTTGTATTGGGAAGTTATGTTTGATTCCCACTTGGTTTGTGGAGAATCTAATTATTGGGTCATGGTTATTTCTATTAATATCAATTATATGAAATAGGTGGATGAATTGGGTGTACATATGATATAGAAAGAAGTGGATCCCACAAACAGATTGGCTTGATAGATTGTTCACTAAATTTAGCTTCAACTACATCTTTTTGATAAGGCAAAAACCAAATTGTTTGTGTTTGAGAAGATACTGGGGCAAGAATGTGAGTGTAATTTTACATGAGATGCTTGGGCCCGTTGCGTCACTTTGTATGACATTTTTATATTTGATTTGCTTACTCAGTCTCCTAATATCCTATTACCAAAATTGAACTTCAGCAAATGGTGCTGGTCATTTCCATCATGTACAACTCTTTACCCAAAAAGATATCTCTTAAATAAAACTGGACAAACAGGGTTAATAGAAATGTTTTGAACTTGAGATAGAACATTGGATGCATGATGGGAATCTCTTTATTATGTGGGTAGAAAAGTTGGAAGTGCAGCAGCTCAAGAAGTAACTTAATCCTTGATATTTGGAATGTCTTGAAAAATCATAAAATTGTTGTTTCGGACATAGATCCAAATTGATTTTTTTGTCATTAAAAAAATACTCAATCATGTTATTTTATTTATTGCAACAAAATCTTCATTCATAAACGTACCAGTAGTTGACTATTTTCAATATATTTCACCTAAAACCAGTGACCACCCACATAAACAATGAGTTTTTTTTTCAATACCTACCCTTCAGAGGAGATCTTTGTTTTGTTTTGAATACTTACCCCTTCAAGTGAAACAAGGAGAGCTGTGGGCTCCTTGGGTTTGTGTTCCCATCCTCATTTCATCCATCCGTCTCCTCATAAAACTGTTTTTGTTGGTTTTTTGTGTTGTTTTTGGGTTGTCACAAGTGAGTTTTAAATAACTTTTTAGATTTTCTCTTACCTCCCTAGTTACTTCTTCTAACTAAAATCAGGTTTATTTTCTATGTACCTGATTGATCTTCACAAAAAAATGTATTTAGGCTCATTCTACACCCCATGGATTCGATTATTATTTCTTTTCCCTTTAGAGAAGGAAAAAAAAGTAGATTTAGAATATCTCTTTTTAGAAATATATCACTGTTTTTTTAATCATAATTCCATTTTCATTTTGTGGCTCGCATATGTTCCCAAAGTGATATAAAAAATATTGAGTCATTTTAGCCATATACTTCTTCCACTGCGGATGAATCAAAAATTTAATTTCAAATGTCGTATCTATCATTACTGATAAATATGTCAAATTTATTTAAATCCTTTTTCATAGGGTACATCCAAAACCACACCTCTAGATACATTAGGTTCCCTTATTCGAAGGGCATATAAAAGTAGGCCTACCACGATGATTTGTTGTTGTTAGCGGCTGACTAAGAGAAACGCCCAAAGAAGTTCTTTATTTTCTTATTTCCAATACCAACAGTTCAAAGTCAAAGAACAATTGTATTGGGTTCCTTGGGTGTTTCTCCTCATCCTCATTTCATCTATCTGGCTCCCCCAAAAAACTGCTTGGTTGTTTTTGTGTTGCCATCATTTCATCCATCTCTCTCCCCCCAAAACTGTTGTTGGAATTGTTTTTGTGTTGTTGTTGTTGGTGCTCCTGGCTGGTCACAAAAGTTTGTCACAGAGCTGGACAAGAAAATACAGACAAATGGGTTTTTTTCCCCTCCTTCAAAACCTTCCGACTTCAAACTGAAACAAAGACTAAATAAGCTCTTTCATGGTGTGTCTACATCCTCATTTTGTTCATATCTCTGCGCCCAAAAACTTTTATTGTTGTTTTTGAGCTGTCCTCATTTCATCGATATCTCTCCCCAAGAAACTGATTTTATTCATTTTGTGTTGTCCTCATTGCATGCAACTCCCCCAACAAAAGTGTATTTTGTTGTTTTGGTGTTGTTACTGTTTTCCTCCGCTTTCTCTCTTTTGGTGCTGTTGTGGATGGTTTCAAAGTACGCTGTTGCACTGGGTAGAAAAAAACCTAGAAAATTATAAATATATATTTCAATTTCAATACCTACCCTTCAAAGCCAAACAAAGACCTTAGTGGGCTCCTTGGGTGCGAGTCATCTTTTTTCGATGGCTATATATAGCCAAGAAGCTGTATTAAAACTTAAAAGTGCTAAATTCAAGTGCTTTTTGAGATTTTCAATAGCCTGAATTCGATCAAAATTTAATTACCAGATTTCTACACATGGTTCAAGTGTGTAGCTAAAAATGTAGAAGGATGTTCTTAAAAAATTAATTAAATCTGGCGAGATCTTCCCATTGACCATCGCCACTTTGGCTACATCACAAAATTGCCCAAAGGAACACTGTGAGTGTCCTCATGCTCATTTCATCGATCTCTTTACCAACAAAACTGTTTTGTTGTTGTTTTTGTGTTTGTTTGCTGTTTTTCGCTGTTTGTTTTCTCTGGTTTTGTTGTTGCTGCTGCTCACTGTTGCGGCTGGTTTCGAAGTTCGTCTTCGTCGTGGCCAGCGCTGGGCAGAAAAAAGCCGGCTGTCCTCGCTTGGGGGGGGGGTGTTTTATTAACGTAAGAGTGGCGGGGGAACTCTCGGGATTGCATTAAATGCAACTAAATGCAGCTGTCCAGGAAATCCGCGCTCGCCAGGTTTTTGCTGGACGAGCGCATTTAATGCCAATAAATGCTCTCGCTTTCCCGCTCCAACTCCCCCCACACTCTTTCACTGCTCCTCCCTCCCTCCTCTGTCCCTTCTCTCTCTCTCTTTGGACCAGTGTTTTACTTTTCATTTTATTGGTATCAAAATTTTGGCGAATTGGTTTAAAATAATTAGCAAAGGTTAGTCAAATTGACACTAGAAAAACAAAACTTTTCAAGAAAATTAGCAATTGCTTTGTCGAAAAAAACACCCGGCTCTGTTACCGTGTGGCTGCTCCCACACACATGCACCCCCCCCGTCCCTCCTCCCACTCCCCACTTCGCCCCCATTGCGCCTGCCCGCCTGCTGTTGTGGTGTATCTCACTGTGTGCGCCTGTGCTCTCATGTGCAGCAGAATACCCGTCGATGTCAGGAGGGAATACGAGGACACCTCTGGTGCAGCAAAACCTTTTATCATTATTACTCGTGCACACAAAACACTAAGTTTGTTGCTGCTCCAGTGTTCCTCTAGTGCCTCATGTCTTCGCTTACAGTAAAAGCGTTTTTCCCACCACCATAGCTGCAAAGCTCCTGCAGCAGCTTTTAGAACTCGAACCTCTTTATTTATTTCTCAGAGCTCCAGTCTTCTTCCTTTCAAGTCCGTGAGTGAGTGGGTGTTGTTGGAGAAGAATTTTTGGTAGTTGTAGGCTTTCTATTGTGTACGTGTCTCTACATTTCTGTGCGTGTCTAGGGATCTGCATATGGAGAATAGGCTCGAGAATATAACTTGTTAGTTTATGCAAGCTGATCAGTATGTGTTTGCAGTCTACAGTTGTGGTGAAGCTGCATGCAGCAGTCTTAGATCACGGTAGTAGTAGTATTGACGAGGTTTGAACACGACCAGAAGAAAGAGTACAGCATTTGTTGAGTGGGAAGTCTGCTGTTTGTAGCTGATACTGGTAGCTGCTAAGGGTGGTCCCAGAGAGAGAGAGAGATGGTTGTGTTGGGGGTTTTGATCTGAAGTTGCGCGCGTGGGTGACGGCCGGGGAGTTTTGTGAGAAGAGCGAAGGAGGCAGGGCGGCAGGGAGGGAGGGTTTCAGACGGATGAGGCTAGGGGGTGTGACCGTGCAAGTACCTGGGAACGGCACTCTCGGTAGAGGGGGCTTCGGGGAGCTGGGGGGTATGCCCGCTGGCTTGATGGCCCCTCCACGTCCAGTGCTGCCACCGCTAGGAGGGCCGCGGCCGGTGAAGCAGCACCATAGCTCTCCGAGTCTGTCACTAGCACCTCCAATGGGTCTGATGGAAGGGCAGCGGGAAATCAGTCAGACGGCGGAGAGCGAGCAGCATCAGCAACAGCAGCAGAAGAACAAGGAGGAAGAATACGAGAGTCGGTCGGGAAGTGACAACATGGAGGGTGGCTCAGGGGATGACCAGGACCCAGATGGCCATCCGCCGCGCAAGAAAAGGTACCATCGTCATACGCCGCGTCAGATTCAAGAGATGGAAATGCTGTTCAAAGAATGTCCACACCCTGACGACAAGCAGCGGCAGCATCTAAGTAAAGAGTTGGGATTGGAACCCCGTCAGGTGAAGTTCTGGTTTCAAAATCGACGCACTCAGATGAAGGCTCACACGGAACGAGCTGAGAACTCGTTGCTACGTCAGGAGAATGAGAAACTGCGGTCTGAGAATATTCTCATGCGCGAAGCTTTGAAGAATCCGACTTGTCAGCACTGCGGAGGTCCTGCATCTCTCGGCGAGATGTCGTTGGATGAGCACCGCATCGAAAACGTTCGCTTGAAGGAAGAGCTTGACCGTGTGTCCGCCTTGGCTGCCAAGTACCTCGGTCGACCAATCATGCCGACTCCACACGAGCCCCCTCAGCTCCTCAATGCCCCCACTCTCGCACTCCCCAGCTCCTCTCTCGATCTCCAAGTAGGAGGAGGCAGCAGCTTTGATCTGCTTCCGACTACCGCCGGCAGCATGGACATTGTGCAAGGTCCTTCTGTAGCCGACGTTGCTACGCGTCCAGGCGGACTCACTGAAGCAGAAAAGCCGATGGTAGTGGAGCTGGCAGTCACAGCCATGGAAGAGCTCTTGCGCATGGCGCAAGCCAATGAGCCTTTGTGGATGCAAGGTGGTGCCGACGGCGGCGGCAAGGAACAGTTGAACTACGATGAGTATATGCTCCAGTTCCCAAGAGGTATCGGGCTGCGACCCCCCGGTCTGAAGACTGAGGCCACTCGAGAGACAGGCCTGGTGATGAACAGTGGAGGCAGACTGGTGGAAACGCTCATGGACTCGTCTCAGTGGCTGGAGATGTTTCCATGCATGGTTTCACGAGCTCTTACGGTAGATGTGCTCTCCACCGGTGTGAACGGCAACCGCAATGGCGCCTTGCAGCTCATGTATGCGGAACTTCAAGTGCTTTCACCCTTGGTACCCACTCGCGAAATCTATTTCCTTCGCTATTGTAAGCAGCATGCGGAGGGTGTGTGGGCAGTGGTAGACGTGTCTGTTGACAGTCTGCGGGACAACCCTCCTCCGTCCCTGATGCGTTGTCGTCGCCGGCCGTCAGGAATGCTCATCCAAGACACACAAAACGGCTATTGCAAAGTGACAGCAGTGGAGCACATGGAATATGATGACCGAGCTGTGCACCGTATTTACAGAGATCTGGTGAACACGGGGATGGCTTTCGGGGCACAGAGATGGATAGCCATTCTACAGCGTCAGTGCGAGAGTTTGGCCAGTCTACAGGCGACTAACCTGGCGACTAGAGATTTGGGGGGTATTGCCAGCGCCGAAGGACGTCTCAGTATGCTTAAGCTAGCGCAGCGCATGACTAACAATTTTTGCGCAGGAGTGAGTGCTTCAACTGTGCACACATGGACTACGCTCTCAGGCAGCGGCGATAATGACGTGCGAGTGATGACTCGCAAGAGCGTGGATAACCCAGGTGAGCCTCATGGCATTGTGTTGAGCGCTGCGACATCTATGTGGTTACCTGTAGCACCCCAGCGTGTGTTCGAGTTCTTGCGGGATGAACGTCTGAGGAGCGAGTGGGATATCCTGTCCAACGGAGGTCTAGTAGCCGAAATGGCACACATTGCCAAAGGCCAGGACCCGGGGAACAGTGTCTCACTCTTACGCGTCAATCCTATGAACGCAAGCCAAAGCAACATGCTCATCCTGCAGGAAAGCTGCACTGATGTCTCGGGCGCGCTTGTCATCTATGCGCCGGTTGACATACCAGCCATGAACCTAGTGTTACGAGGTGGCGATCCAGCTTACGTTGCACTCCTTCCATCAGGTTTCGCCATTCTACCTGACGGACCAGCAGAAAACCGAAGAGCAGCGGCGACGATGATGTCACACGACAACAACAGCGACAACAACGGCCCCCGCACGACTGGTGGTTCCCTGCTCACAGTCGCCTTCCAAATACTAGTGAGCACCGTCCCATCTGCCAGACTCTCCCTGGAGTCCGTAGCCACTGTGAACAGCCTCATCTCCTGCACTGTACAACGCATCAAAGCAGCTCTCCACTGCGAAGATGCATGATGATATCATCCTCCGATGGATGGATAAATGAATGTGTGAGATCTCTCGCAACAACAACAACAGACAACAACAGACCTTTTGCTGCTGGGGTGATTTGAGGAGCCTTCAAGATTGTGTGTGCACTCACATTGAGCGTGATCTTGAGTGCTCCTCAGGAGGAAAGAAAAAAGGCCTTGAGATCTATTTCTCTCTCTTCCCTCTCCCTCATCTCTCTCTCTCTCTCTCTCTCTCTCTCAATTCTTTCACTCTCTCACTCTCAATTCTTTCACCCTCTCACTCTCAATTCTCTCTCTCTCCTTCATCACAGGTAACAATAACTGCCCAATTTTTTAGTGGCATCATCTTCTTCAGGCCATTTTTATTAGTTGGCAACGCTTTACGGATCACAAAAGATTTGACAAAACAAGGCTAAGAAAATGGGGGTGTGGGGAGTGCAGTCAAGAGCGAACCACCACTGATGGCCCTTGCTGCGTGGTAAAGTGGAAGTGCACACATTTGTGTTTTGTGTAGGTTTTCTCCAGCAAGCAACAGAGAAGCTGCTGCTGCTGCCCTGTGTATTTGTCTCAGGCAGGCAGGCAGACAGCTCGTTAGCTTGCTTGGTAAACCTGCACACTTTGGTGTTTGCTTTTTCTCTCTTTGTGTGCACCTGTTTCACCACTCGGCAAGGGTAGTGGTTCGGGTATTGACTACCTTCCAACCCCCAACCTTCTACTATTTGTTCAAGGTCTTTGAATCAGGGTTTTCTTTTCTTTCTAAAACCCATTCTCTCCTCTCATGAATCATTTGCATGATGCGGTAGTACTACTCGTGCAGAAATGTTTTTGGCTTTGTGAAAATCGGTTTAAGCTCTCTCTCACATCTCTCATTTTTGCTGTTCTGCAAGATTACCTCTGATCATTCTGTTTACGCTCCTCCACATTTGCTGTTCCTTCAAGATTAACTCCGATCATTCTGTTTAAGCTCCACATTTGCTGTTCCTGCAAGATTAACTCTAAGCATTCTCTTTAAGCTACTTCACATTTGTGGTTACTGCAAGAACTCTGATTGATCAGTTGAAGCTACCTCACATGTACTGTAATTGCAAGACTCTGATCATTCAGTTTCAATTCCTTCACGTTTACTGTTAGTGCAAATCCCCTGATCATTCAGTTTCTGCTCAATTACTGCAAAAAAGTATGAACATTCAGTTTCAGATCCCTCGCCCTCGGATTTGCTGCAACTGCAAGACACTAATCATTCAGTTTGAGCTACCTCACATGTGCTGTTGTTGCCAAGACTCTGATCCAATTTCAGTTTCAGCTGCTCATATTTTGCTCTTGCTGCAAAAACTCTGATCATGTTTGCGGTCAGTGTACAACAGTCACGGGCGACTTTAGACTAGGCTCCAAGATCCAGGGACCAATGAGTTCAAGCAATCTTATGGGTTGAAAGCTTTAAATTGGTCCCAAGCCATTTAGACAAGGGTCCAAGACCAAAAAGTGGCAAATTGAGGCTAAGCCTACATGACACCTGTTTTGGAGGGAAAATCAATTAGTTCGACCAAAAATACAGTGCTAAAAGGAGAGCTCCTGATTTGAAGAACCAAGAATCAGGCTGGGGACCAAGGTACACTCCAACTCAAGGATTCAATTTGCTTCAAATCAGTCCAAATTGGACCCTGGACCCTCGTCCAAAGTGGGTCTAAGTATGGTACTATTGCTTAATGGATCTCATTGTTCAATTACAAATAAAGGAAAACAAGTAAAATGCTCCTCCTCAAGCAAATTGATTACAAAAGTAAATATTAATCAACCATCAGGATCATATTGAAATATGTGCATGAATAAAGAGATTGTATTGACAACTGAATGACATGGAGCCTGTGCAAGATGCAAAATATATCTCCTATAATTTACCCATGAAACAGTACCAAATCTATTAGCGAACAGTTTCACTAGCTTTCAG
>Ga0209208_10007845_pt1 | contig 14355 bp, 10 predicted proteins | sample S1TSphfallax_3_FD_187694 | JGI IMG/M metagenome (GOLD analysis project Ga0209208, IMG submission 187694) | Host-associated microbial communities from peat moss isolated from Minnesota, USA - S1T2_Fd - Sphagnum fallax MG (SPAdes) (version 2) | ecosystem: Host-associated > Plants > Peat moss >...
GCCCCCCTCCCCAATTCAAGTTTTTTTATGATACTTGTGTGTCCTCTTCTGGTCCCCTTTTGGTTATCTTGTGTTAGTGTACCTGATCAACCCTCCTCATTCAAATTCCTCTTTTGATGATTCTTGTGTATTTTTTTCTAGTCCTCATATGGTGATCCTTGTGTTCATGTTCCTTGTCAAGCCACCCTGTAGTTCAATTTTTTCTGGTCCTCTTCTGATTGGGTACTTGATCAACCCTCCCAATTCAAATTCTTTTATTGGTTCTTTGGTATCCACCTCTGGTCGTCTTATCATGATCCTTGTATTCATGTTCCTAGCCAAGGCACCATCCCCCCCCCCAGTTTGAATTTTTCTTTTATTTTGTATCCTCAGTTGGTCCTCTTTGAATAATCCTTGAGTTCAAGGACCTAATTCTATTCCTTGAGACGGCTCCCCCTCCCACCGGTCGACCAGGGTGACTCCTTTGTGTTCATTTTGGAGGTTTGAGTGTTTATTTTTCTTGTGTTTGCAATGAACTTATTAGCCCACATTCAACTAGGTTCTTGGTATTAGGATAGGGCACTAATTTGTGAATAGGTTACCCATGCATGCTCTTAAGAAGGGGTATTAATTAGCCCAGGTCACAAATGGTGAGAAATAGTTCTAAGGAATAGAAAACATAACACTCAAACCTTGTAAATGAACACAAAGGAGTCACCCTGGTCCATTGGTGGGAGGCGGAGGCCTATCACACAAAAACACATACAAATTTCCAATCCTCTATTGGGCACATATTTTGATCTTTCTATTAGTTGTAGGGTCCATCCCAATTTCTTTTCAATTGCAATGAGCCACTTTGATTGGCCCATGAAAAAAAAAAAAAAAGGTTTTGAGACTTTGGACACTCCTATTGGGAATACCTTTGAGAACTCATTCAGAACTTAAGGAACATCTTGCAAAACACATAGGGATGGTAATTAGGATGGCCCATCACAAAAGGAAGTTCTGAGATTTTGGACACTACTATTGGGAATATCTTGAGGAAGTCATTTGGAACTTGGGGAACATGTTGTGAACACATTGGGAACATCAAAAACCAAAAATTTCTAATCCCCTCGCCACACCCCTTCCTCTTAATGAAAAACAATGATCCTATTGGCTTTGTGGTCTCATTAGCTGCCTGGGATTCATGTTCCTACCTGTATGCATCACCCAATTTTCCTTACACTAAATCCTAAACCCGGCGGGTATCACAGAAAAATAATTTAAAAACTATTTTCAGTTGGAAATTACCAGTACGACACCTTATAACTGAAGGTTCTCAGGCGGTTCCTAAAAATATATAAGTTCAGTTCTGAAATTCAACGAGACAGTCCTTTTGGATAAATGATTCTGACAAAGGTAACTGCAGATCTTAAAAATCCAACCTCTGGTCAAATCCCATTTCAAGGAACTGTCGGTTCTTTTGCCGACTTCATGAGAACCGCCGGTTTTAAAAGGGTTTCTCACAAAGTCAGAGTCATAGGAGGTTTATTTCTTCTTCTGAGAGCATGCCACGTGGCCGCCCTAACTTGCACAGTACAGACCTCGGGCCCTTTAGAAACTATATATATACGTATATATATATAAAAGAAACTTCATTTTAAACTAGTATTTTAGGTTTAATGGTCTAATATTAAAGTCATAATTATATTTGAAATTTATTGTTGCATTATGATAACCCTCAACAACTCATGAAAAAATTAAATAAATAACACAATCGAATGGTTGACATTTCACGTCACAAATATAGAATTTAAGAAATATTACTGGAAAAAAGATGACGTTTAAAAAACTTTACATAATCTTATCTTTTGAAAAAACAATTGTCTAAAAAAAATTAAAAATTAAAAATTAAACATAACATTTTATTTTTAAAACAAAATTGAACTTGTAATTGCAACTTGTAATCATATAATCATCGTCACTGGTAGTGCGTAGCAGCTCGGAGCCCTAGTTTATTTATTTATTGATAAAAAACAGAGACTTTATTTTTAAACGGTATTTTCAGGCAGTATTTTCAGTGTATTTATACAACAGCAGAAGAAACCCAAAACAAATATCAATTAGTCGGTGGACGTTTTTACTGCGCTCTCCACTGCTTTTCCCCCTTGGTAACTGCCGTGAATGCACCAATCAAGACAACCGCCAAAGGTGAAAATCGTCCACTTTTACCACTCCGCTTTACAATGTCCTCTCCTCGCGTGCTCTTGTGTGCTCTCGTCGCCGCCGTTGCGGTTTCTCTCTCTCGCTCTCTGGGCTCTTGGGCTCTTGTGTTCTCTCTGCAGCTCACACTTTCCCAGCATTCGCACTGCGTTCTACTCCTGGAATGTGGCTGAGGTGGGTATTATTTGTGGACTTGAGGTTGCACCCGTTTAGAACAAAAAGGGAGGCGGGGAGGTGTGGGGGTGTGTGCAAGGTTGCGCCAGAGAAACTCGTCTTTTGGTAAGACTTCTGAATTCTGTTGGTTATCTCAAAAAAAATTTGCTTGTTTTTTTGTTTGATTGTTTTTTTGGAGGAGGGAAGGGAGAATATATATCTCAAAGTTTGATTGAATGAAATTTCTCCATCGCATTTCTTGTGCAGATAAGATAATCGAGGTACATATTTAGAGCTTCGATGATTGCTGCTGCTGTTGTTTTGAGCCTGTGATCGGAATACCGGATGCTCTTGTAAACGGCGGCAGTGCTGCAACGACGTAAGGTGATCTTAGCTGCCCCACCCATCATATTCTGGAATGAATTTCCACACTAGAGTGAATCACCCCTGTGTGTGTCTCTGTGACGATGATGGCCTCTCTGTTTGAGAGACAGCTAGAAATGCTGCACATGTATCTATCTATCTTTGGTTGCCATTGACATGAATTGCAGCAGTTCTTGTCCAATTCTTCTTGCACATGACACCATGGGGTTGGGTTTAGATTGTATGGATTCCAATATTTCAGATTCTGCTGAATTTGCAGAAGTCAAGAAGAGTCTGTTTCATTAGGATTTTTAATTAAGAAGGCTTTTGCAGCTCCATAATAGTTCTGTGTACAAAGACGCTTCAGAACCTGAAGAACCTCCTGAAGTGTTTTCAGAACCATAAGAGTTTCATCAGTCTTCTAAAGGTTTTGCCTCTTTTCCTTTCTTTTATGGCTCTTTCACCTTGTTTCTTTCCTTGGATCATCTCCTTCTCTTGTTAGGTTTTTTTGAGAGAGCCTCCAGTGTCGTCATGGTTTGAATCTTCCTCTACTAAGGGTTGATTTCATGTATGACATCTGCCACTATCGCCACCACCCTCCACTCACTGTACAGGAGCTGATGAGTCTAATGTGGGGATGCGATGTAGCTGGCTGGTCACTACAACCTTGAAGATCACTCTGAAACATGTGTGTGACTGTTGCTTGCTGTTGTTCAGAACTGCTCTCTTCCAAGTGCACTTTTCTTTTTCATTTCTTTCAGGGTTTTCATTTCCTCTTCTTTACTGATCTGTTGTGGGACTGGGTGGGTTGGCTTGCAAGTCCTTGGAGAGACCTAAGCAACCAGATTGCCCTTTAAGACCACTATGTTAAAGGTTTTCCACCATAAACGATGCAATAGCTTTAAAAGGTCCAGGTTTTAGGGTGTAGGGTTTACACACATTGGTCTTTGTAATTGTGGTCCTGACAGAAGCTCAATACTCAAATTAGGAATTTCTCACATTGTTCACTTGCTTTTCTTTATTGCAGGATGCAACAAGGAATGATGCTGTGCAGAATACGGCCACGGTATCGTCCAGATACTGGTATGTATTTTGTTGAATGGAGGCCACCACTATTCAAGAAGAAATTGTCACTGGGCACCTACAAGAAAGAAGAGGATGCTTTGATAGCCTGCGATGTCTGCACATTTCACGCTGCAGAGGAGGAGGAGCAGCAGCTGACACATGAACATTTCAACTATCGCTGCTCCCTGGAGTTGTTTGCAACTCAACCACCCCTCAGTATGAAATTCAGTTCTCTTAGGCCTGATTGTGCTGGAGAACTCCACTGTAAGTTCAGCGACGAAATCAGAAAGAGAACACGATTATGGATACAGCACAACAGGAGGTTTCACTGGACTGAGCTGCCACACTGGGTCTCTGATGAGAACAAGAATGCTTCAACAAGCCAAACTGATGGGCAGCAGGACCACTGCCAACAGACTTCCTTGGGTTTGATCAACTCTTTTGAAGGAAACGGCATACCTGCAGTGCTAGAGGGTAACACACATGATGCACAGTTCAGTGACAAGGGGGCTGAGAACATGCCAGAGGATGCACCCTTAGATCACTTGTATGAGCCTGATTGGTCAGCTTTACCTGATCTTGACATAGTCAAAAAGTACCCAGAGCTGTCAAACCAGCACTGCAACCTACCATCTCATGTTACAGGGTACAACTGTGGTGACATGGTCTCAGGAATTAAGAGAGACACCAAACCTGTGCTTTTGAGAACTGGTACCACCACCCATCCAGCACTTCCACCTGCAATGACAATTACTGCCAATGATGGGGTTGCAACAGGTGGCAGGCTGGCTGGCTTTGAGCTCACAGTTTCGGATGACATGAATCGGCATGAAGGTGGTCAGAACTTGCATATAAGCTCTACTCTAGATGATCCCTTCAATATAAGTGAGGAGAGCATGGAAGCATGTCATATGGTTTGCTGGGAGAGAAGTTGAAGCAGTGGCTACAAGATCAGACACTGAAAGGGAGCTAGCTCTCTGGCATAGTGCTGTAAAAGGCAATCTGTGCCATATTGAAGCTTTGTTTGACAAGTTGGAGAGTCTTTGTATCAATTTTGGTGGTGCTCATGGTGCTTGCGGGCATTTCTGGTTTTTGGTGATGGAGTTGAGGAAGTAGGAGACCTAGACTTCTTCAGGATGATGTTTCATCTACATCGTAGAAAAGGAGGAGATGCATTGCCTTGCTAGGGAGATAGCAATCAGGACCTCCCCACAGCCTGAAGTGGACTTGGTCAAAGAAGAACTTTATGGCACTGCAACCTCCTCCCCAGCACAATGGGGATTTGATTCTTGAACAAGGGGACTTGTGAGACATGATGTGGAACAGAGCTTGGACAATAATCCATTTCAGGAGCAAGCAGAGTGAGTTCCATGATAGTGGTATTTTTTTCCCTCCAAATTGTCAGCGTTCAATTTTGTTGCATGTCCGATATTCTAAGTTTTGTATTTAGTGATGGTGTAGAAGAATGAATACCCTTTTGTGCAAACTACACTAGATTTATCAAAATTTGAGTCATAAAGCTGCAGAGGAAGTTATGCATTTGTTAAGGTGGTGGCTAAGAATAACACGTGTCAGTCAGTGCTCATGCTTCTCTTCATCTACATTTGATTGAGGAAAACTAGAGCTTGTTATATGATTTGCTGAAACAGTGAGTAGTTTATCAGTGTAATACTGATAAGTGTCTGGACTTCAAAAGATGTGGAGCTGGGATTTGGGCTATAATAAAAATAGTATTATGGTGTGTTGAAGAAGGTGGTGTATGAGAATTTGTATAAGATGTGAGGAATTGAAGTTCATCAAGTCTATTCTGAATACCCTTTGCTGTTTTCCTTTTTGACTCACTTTTTCATCTTAAGGATATGCTCCTAACCATCTGAGAGGGCCTGAAGAAATCATGCACAGTTGAAGGAGTGGCATTGCAAATATGTAAAGAACCTTGATATGAAAAGCTTTCAGGTGCACATTCATGTAGAGGGTTGGAACTATATATAAAAGTGAAACTCATGAATGACACCTACATTTCTAGAGTTGTGGTTGAGTCCAAAAACCAAGGGGTTTATATAAAGATACAAAAAGGAAGGTGAGCTTCTGATGATGAAGGAGCTGGTTTTCTGAAGCTTCTGGATTGGGATTCCCATGAATGGACATGGGAGGAAGTTTTTTGGGTTTAGGGTTTAGGGTTTGAACTTCCTTCTACTTCATTCTTTGGGTACCTAGTACCTACACATCCAGGAAGGGTTACAAATTCTGTCTTTAAAAGACCCTCTTCTATACTAAGTATGAGAAGCATAGTAGCAAAGATGGGCATTTTTCTTCCTTGAAACAAGATAAGTGCCATTGTAATAAGCAATTGTCACTACCTAAAAAGTTAGTAACTACATTTCTTCACAATCATCAACAATGGTCTTGTTTCTTTGTCATAAGAACTAATGTGCAAGTAGGAAAGATAGTTGATTTGTAATGTTTGCAAGGGGTATTCAAGAGTCACATTAAATACAAGGAAGTTATGGACCTAATATCAATCTAGATGACTTGGATGTAATTGTGTTTAATCATATCATAACTATGAATAATGATGAGGTTTTGGTCATGGCACAACAATTTTCCCTTGAAAAGGACATTTTAAGTTTTGCTACTCCTTGCTGTGTAAAATCTAATTGGGCATCTTGGATGTGAACCCATCTCATGCTTCAAAAACTAACCTTACAAACCTATTTATAAACTTTTGATGAATCTTCATATTTTCTTCATATTTGTTCCCTTTAATAAGATTTGACATATAATTTTGACAAGTGTCATGAAATGCAAGATTACAATGTCCTGCATGTTTCATGGTCATTTCTTGATGGAATTTTAACACTTAAATGCCTTATAAAGCAAAATAATCTTTTATGATATTTTAAATGGTGTGGGTTATGAAAATTCGAGTTTTTTCAATTTTATTTTGTTGGTTGGTTGGGATTTTGTGAGAGCTTTTTAGATAGTTTGTTGACCAAGAACTTCCATAGGGATTTAGGTGATATTTTGATAAAAAAAGGGCATGCATTGTGCCTCTAATTAGTGAACTTAGTTACTTGCACTCAAGACTACACTGATGAAGGTAGTGAGAAATTACAATTGGGTAGTTAGGGGTTAACTCTAGAAGCTCATTTATATTGACCTAAAGAGTGTAACACTAAGATTAGGATGGTTCCCTTTGAAATTGCCACTCATTTTTAAAAAAATTCACATTCACTTATCATTAATTTGAAAATACAAGATTTCATTATTGCTTGAAGAACCACAATTTGGACCAAATGTTCTTTTCAATGAATACCTAACTAGGTCATTTGGAATGTCCATTAAGATATAACATGAACTTGTCATACCAAAAGTTAATTTTGTCAGCGAAGTTTTTAATCCAACCTTGGGTGACATTTACAATTTAATATTTCATGAATTCAAATCAACTTGGCAAGTATTTCATCATCCCCAATTGGATTCTAAATGAAGTTTCCACCAATTGTTTGTGAAAATTTAGTAAATGTTGAGTGCAAAATTAGTTGATTTGGTAACCCCATTTATGGATGAGTGAATTGAATTTTACATAAAGCTTTGAATACCAATGAAATGGATGTACATTGGTGTTCACTTAACTTTTTCATCAGTTTAAAACTTACTCAGAACAATGTGAGAAGCAGGATGAAAGTTTCAACAATGTTGCTGATAAAAATGCAACAATGTCCAGGGAAACTCATGTCTTTCAAAACAGTTTCAACTACATCCACTGCATATTACTCTGTGACTTGGAAAAGCATCCACCCCACAAAACAAGAAAAAATGCATCAAATTGAAAATTTGTAACTTTAGTGACAAAAACGAAAACAGCAAGTGTTGCACTGTGGAATAGACAAGATGAACTTCAATTCCTCATGTTTTATACAATTCCTCGTATACCACCTTCTTCAACACACTACTACTAATTTTTATCATAGCCCAATCCCAACTCCACATCTTCGAAGTTCAGTAATACAGTTATAAGCTACTCACTGTCTCAGCAAATCATATAACAAGCTCTGGTTTTCACAAATAAAAATTGTCTAGATGAAGAGAAGCATAAGCACCAACACATGCATTATTGCTGGTTATACCCTTACAAACACACAACTTCCTCTTCAGACTCATGACCCACAGATTGATGAATCTGGTGTGGCAAACATAAAGGATATTGAGCTACATCATCAATAAATACAAGTCTATAAACTTTAGAATATTAGACATGCAACAAATTGCACACTGACCATTTGAAAAAAACACACCACTATCCCTGGACTCACTCCACTTGCTCTTGAACTGGATTTCTGTCCTCTTTGCTCCACACCATTGCATGGGAGTTCTGTTGTTCAAGAATCAAATCCACATTGGGCTTGGTAGGAGATTACCATGTCATAAAGCTCTCCTTTGACCTCGTCTTCAGGATGTGGGGAGGTCCTGGTCACTGCCTCGTGAGGCCATCATCTCTTCCTTTTCTAAGATGTATAGGAAACATTGTAATGGGGAAGTAGTCTCCTACTTCCTCAACTCCATCACCAAAATCCAGAAATGCCCGCAAGCACCACAAGCACTGCCAAAATTGATACCAAGACTCCAGTTTCTGTTTCTCTAAACAATTGCACATACTTATACTGGCAAGAGAGAGTATCAAACCTAACAGCATAGTGGCTAGGACTAATGGGCGTGACAGGCACAGCCTAAGGGGCTAGGGCATGCAAGATGTTACCCATAAAAGCTAAACCTGGCTAGAACAGGGATCCATGGGCAAACCTGCCATCCAATGGCAGGAAGCTTGGGGAAGAACAGGCAATGACATTGTCCTGATACAACAGCAAGAAAGTGTGCAGCTCCAGAGAAGACTTTAGCACCTAAGGGTGATTCTGGAACTGAATCAAGCTTGATCAGCAGACTTGTCATCATTCTTCTTATGCAAAGAGTCAATTGGCTTGCATATGACATCAGGACCACAACATGCTAATAGCCTACTGAAACAATAACCATATATATGTGTATGTGTAAGCTGAATGTGTTTCAATACAACACAGATTGCTTTTAATAGCATTCCACAGAGTTAGCTTCCTTTCTGTATCTGATTTTGTAGCAGCAGCTTCAACTTCTCTCCCAGCCACCATATGACATGCTCCACATACTCTCCTCACTTTCTTTGGCTGCTTGTATCGAAGAGGGCATCAAAATCAAAAATAGCTTCAATATGCCCATCCTCGCTGACCCCGAAGCCAGGCACCCACCCATTAATTGCAACCAGTTCATTGCCAGAAATTGTCTTTGCAGGTAGGTTGCAATGCTGGTTGGACAGCTTCAGCTCTGGGTACTGTTTCACTATGTCAAGATCACCCATAGACAAGTCTGTAGATGCATCTTCCGGCATCTCAGCTCTCTGGTTGCTAAATGGTGCCTCATGTGTGTTACCTGCTGGCACTGCAGGTATGCCCTGTCCTGTTGAAGTCTGTTGGCTTTGCCCTTCAGTTTGGCTTGATGAATCACCCTTGTTGTCACCAGAGACCCTGATCACACGGGAGTTTTCCTCTGCAATCATGACAAAGAGATCTGAAGTTGATACTGAGTTGTGGTTGGGTTGTAAACACCTCTGGGGCACAGCTATAGGTGAAATGCATATACCAGCTGCTGACTCATGTGAATTGTGCAGATCTCACAGGCTATCTAATCACATACTGAGTTTCTATCATGAGTCCAGTAGTAACAGAAACACTCAGCCATGATGCTGGCTAGATCAACAAAACCTAAAGGAGAAGGAGATGACTAGCCTGGAAAACAAGATGAAAGAGGAACACAAAAAGAAAATGAAAATGAAAAAACAAAACAAGGAAAGAGGAAAAGAGAAATACAATAGCATGATCCTTTTGACAGCAAAATGGATTTTGAAAAGCTCCTCACTCAGGATTAAGAAAGCCCGAGTGAAATAAACAGTTCCTCTGGTTCCAGATGTGGAAACACAAACAGATTTGTTTTCAGTTAAATACCAACTCTGAAGAGTAACCATTTCCCTTCAGAAGACTGATTAAGCTTGTAAAAAAGAACTCTTTCAAGCTACATAACACTGTGTATTGAGCTCTCTATATTTTGCAGAACCTGAAACAGTGGAATCCAAAGAGGCTTATGGATCACGTTAATACCAGCATATCCTTGGATGAAAAAAACCATAAAAACTTTCAATCTCCAACATTTCATAATCTATCAAAAATTATAGCCAAGACAAATCTGAAGATTATGCTACCTTGCAGCTATGGAGAGATGCTGTACACCTTATCTCATCCCTATTCTTATTAACCAAAAATCATCTGAAGGTAATCAGGGCTGACCTGTGAATCAACAGAAACCTGAAGGAATCTGACTCAAATATCCCACTCAACTTTGATTCTAGCCTTCATCCAACTTGATAGTTTGATCTTTGAATGAAGAGTTGGAAAATCAAAGAACAGCAACAAAAAGGGGGAGAGAAAAGATTAAATTTCCAGCATTAGCTCTAACAGATATACAAGAAATTGAGAATTTAAACAATTCCTGAGGAGTCTTTAAAAACCAACTCTACTTCTGAGAGAGGAGATCAGCTTTCCTGGAACTTGGCAACCTGAAGATGATTGACCACTAGCAGGACTGCTTTTTACTTCAGAGGTTAGCCAATTAGAAGTTTATGCGAAAGAAGTAGGAATGCTTCAATTATAAGTAGGCTCATGAGGTTTCAATAATGGAACTTCCAAGCCTGACAAAGGAAAGGAGAACAGGGGCCACAATTTGCTTTAGTAGCAACAAAGTAAGAACAATTCAAAGCTTGAGATCTGTCTGACAGACTTCAGTTCATTTAGATTCCTTCAAGGGAAGTTAGCCTCATTGAAACTGGAGCAATACAATGCTGCTGCTTCAAGTTCTTGCAGATAAGCACAAATATATTACTTGTGCATATTTGTAGAGAAACTCCTAAAGGGTACAAACAGTACAGGCCTGAATGCATCACCATAGCATGACTTCTCAAACCGTTCAGTAAACCAATTCATCAGTTCATCGAACATAAAGACTGACATCATAAACAAACAACCCTATTCAAGGATGTTCAACAGAAGTAAGACTAGAAGCAATAACAACAAAAGTCATGGACAAATGTAAAGGTTTCCAATATTGTGGAAGACAGGCATTCCAGCTCTACAAGATGTTGTAGTTTCTGCTCCTAGGAGCCCTAAGTTGTTATTCCCAGTCAAGAGCAATCTTCAATCAACTTATGTATAGGGTAAGGCACCCCTCTCAGGGGATTATGATGTGGGACCTGAGGGCAGAACCTCAGGTCCAAAGCATAATCCCCTGATAGAGGTGCCCTACCTGCATAACAACTGAGAATGCCCTGTTTGAAAAGTGCAGAATAGAAAAACAATCCTCACTTCTATGGAAGACCCCCCCACCCTAAGGCTCTCACATACCAACTCTAAAACACCTTGTTACTGGAAATAACCTGCCCTTCAACTACACTGGGATTGTTCTTTGAGGTTGTTACAACAGCAAACAAACAGAAGAATCTTCAGCAGAAACATAAGCATTTATGCAAGCATAGCAGGAATTTTTTGCAAGAAGGGATTCTCCTTTAAAGAGCTCCATGACACAAGGAAGGAATGTGGGATGGCAAAACTATACCAATATGAAGCTTCAAGAGATGAGATCACCAAACAAAAGTTCAGGTTGGAGCAACAAATGGATACCTTTCTGCCAGTGCTTTGCAGTGCATTTGATTCCCTGCTCCACAGCCGTCATCTTCTCTTTCCACTTCTGCTCCACAGCCATCATCTTTATGATACCTTCCTGCCAGTACTTTGCAGCGCATTTGATCCCCTGCTCCTCTTCAATTGTCAGATGGCAGGAATGTTGCTTAATTGACACAACAATCAATGGGAGCTCATCAAAATTTGCCGTGAATGCTTTGCTTGTGAAGCCTAACTCCTTCAACTTTGCTATTGTCTCTCCTTTGACTCCAAAGCCCTCAAAGAATGTCTCAAGATCAGGGGCTGGTGGTGCACCTGGGGGCTGCTGCTGTCACACAGTAGTAGAACAACAACACAGCAAAAGAAAAAAACCCTCACATAAGCAAAGGTCTCATAGAACAACAGCACAGATTGCTTGCAGAAAAGTATGACATCCGAAATACTGGTGCAGATTGAGAACCGTTTCTTGAGGTGTATATGCCAGTAGTGGATGTTATCTAGATCAACGCATATGTTTATGCTGAGCTCTCTTTGGTTAGTTGAACAGGCTTACAGCATAAGGGCCTGCAGCTCTGACGAAATTCTAATGATGCATGACTTCTTTCTATGCACGATCATCGGTTTTGCATTTTGCAAAAGTGAGGCGACTCTCTGTTTTTTTCTGATACCGGCAGCAATGTCTCGACAAAATTTGCTAATAATTGGAGACTGAGAAGCTAGTGCACATGGTGGGGAGAGACAGAGAAAGGACGTTTGTTAGAAGAGGATACCGATGCAGAGAGGGAAACACTGAAGAAATTCACAAGACGGACTGCTGTTGCTTGAAATAACAGCTCGTTTCCTATGAATACCTGCTCCACGGCCGTCATCTTCTCTTTCCCCTTCATCCGCAACCTGTTATCTGCGCCATTCTCGCAGCTCTTCTTCGACGATGCCTCGATGACTCCTCCTTCCGTTTTCTCCTCCTGCTTCCGCTTCGTTAGCTGGGACTCGGCCTTGTCGTCGACATTGATGTGAAGCTCTTCCATCGTATCCTCGGTACAAGAAGACGGAGAGCCGGAGACGGCGGAGCACTTGTCGCCAAGCAAGTGCGATCAAATGTGTCCCTTCTCTTTCCCGGCTTCCTCACAACCACCGAGGTGAGAGAGAAGCAGCGACACCACCATGGATGGTGAGCTACTGGATGCTGGTTCACTCTGGCCCCACGTTGGGGCCCCCCATTGAGAACTTGTAGGAGGGGAACAGATCGGGGAACATGGCGAGAACACCAAAATCCAAAACCATGGAACTCCACACGCAACCCTGGATCCTCACAAGGGCAAAAAGATGTTTTTTACCCTCCTGGGTCCTAGGTGACCCGTCTCAATGGATGCGTCAAAATTCTATTGTCAAACCTTTGCAAAAAAAATTCTATAAACACACTGCAGTTTTTCAAAATGTTCAAAGGAAGAAGGGAAAAAGAAAGGGAGAATTTAAAGGATGCCAGGGTAGTGCCAACTAGTTGTCAAAAGCTTTCCATCTCAACAGCCGTCCATTTGTAATAGGTTAGTCACAGTGATGTGGGGTGTGCCCTGGAGGGGTGGAAGTTGCGACATAACTAGATTTATCAGCATCACTCAACTTAACTTAAGATGGAGGATGCTTGCATCTTTTGCAATGTAACTAAATTTTTTTGACAAAGAAAAATGATTAGGATAAAAAAAAAAGCTTTTCAAGCCCTTTGAAACTACAAATGACATTGACACAATTGTGTAAAAACACATCAGCTTGTTTGTGTAAACATTCAAATATTTCGATTATTAAAAAAAGAAATTGATCAATCGGGTGTCAATCACAATTTCTTATAACTGTGAGCTAATACTCTTTCTTGAGAGCATCATAAATAACCTATTCACATATTAGTACCTAATCCTAATACCAACAACCGAATTGGATGTGGGTTAATAAGTTCATTGCAAACACAAGAAAATAACACTCAAACCTCCAAAATGAACACAAAGGAGTCACCCTGCTGGTCCATTGGTGGGAGGAGGAGGCCTATCACACAAAAACAACACAAGAACAGATACAAAATTCCAATCCTCTATTGGGTACATATTGATCTTTCTATTAGTTGTAGGGTCCATCCCAAGGTTCAATTTCTTTTCAATTGCAATGAGCCACTTTGATTGGCCCATGAAAAAAAAAAAAAGGTTTTGAGACTTTGGACACTTATATTGGGAATATCTTTGAGAACTCATTTGGAACTTAGGGAACATCTTGCAAAACACATTGGAATGGCAATTGGGATGGCCCATCATAAAAGAAGTTCTGAGATTGTGGACACTACTATTGGGAATATCTTGAGGAACTCATTTGGAACTCGGGGGAACGTGCCGTGAACACATTGGGTCTTGAAGGCAACTTGGTTAGAACACATTGGGAACATCAAAAACCAGAAAAACTCCAATCCCCTGGCCGCACCCTCTTCCCTAAACCCATAAAAAACTTGCTAACACCCTCAGAGTGGGGGAGTTCCAGAAGTAAGCACCCGCCCGACTCCACCTCGAGCGAGCAAGCCGCTTTCTTCTGGAACTCCCTGCTCCTCAGGCGATACGCTACACTGAAAGTGCACCTGGATTTTCAGTTGGAAATTACCGGTATGACACTTTATAACTGAAGGTTCTCAAGCGGTTTTTAGAGATACTAGTGGGTGCCCGTGGCCGAAGGCCACTGTGAAGTCCCCCGTGGGTGCCCTGCCCTGCCCCCTGCCCCCCTGCCCGGCCCTGCCCGGCCCTGCCCTGCCCTGCCCTGTCTGGCCGCCCGTTCTCCCGAACCCCGTTTTCTTGAA
>Ga0209208_10007846_pt1 | contig 14355 bp, 3 predicted proteins | sample S1TSphfallax_3_FD_187694 | JGI IMG/M metagenome (GOLD analysis project Ga0209208, IMG submission 187694) | Host-associated microbial communities from peat moss isolated from Minnesota, USA - S1T2_Fd - Sphagnum fallax MG (SPAdes) (version 2) | ecosystem: Host-associated > Plants > Peat moss >...
GATTAAACATATCATTACTATAAGGCGTATAAAGAGAGGTAAAAATATAGCATCGTAAAAAGGTTTCTCAATTGTAAAAGGAGAGTAACAATGAAATTTAAAAAACTAAAAATTCAATCAACAAGAACTTGGTGTTATAATTAAAAAATAGGTCAATTTTTAAAAATTGACAAGTTTAAGACTTAAACATCCGAAGAGGTAACACAAATGTCTTACGTACCTTATGAAAAGATGGCCATAACTTGGCTTGGACCCAACCAGATGCAAGAGGAAGGCTTTGTTATTAAATTGCCTTGGCTTTCGATGGAATTTGATGTCACCCAAGAAGATAAACCTTGGATCAAGGACGCAACAACCCATCTTCACACCGATCCGTTCAATAGGAATGTCCAAAAATTTATTCAGGAAATAAAAGACTATCCTGTTTTTTACATCAAACCAAGGACGCTCAAGGAGTTTGAAGGCAAAGATCTTCAAGAGTGTCCCCAAGTTGCTGTTGATACGTCAACGCCATCTCGCTTCGTTGAAACGCTTGGATGCCCTATTGATGCTTCCTTGAAAGAAGATATTCCTCAAAATTGGACATGGGATTGGGAAGGAATTTTAAACAAGGCACGCATTAAAGGTACAGAACTTTACGATCCTATGAGCCTTGTTAGTTACCTCATCTGTTACCGATTGGATTGGGAAAGCAAGACTTGGTCAGGACAAGATGGGTTTGGCAAGTTCCTTGAAAAAGAATTGAAAGAAGATGAAGACAAGTTCTTTCAAAGGATTGGGTGGGTAGCAAAACAGTCATGGTATGTGACAACAGAAACTTATGAAGCTATGAAACCAGCCCTAACGCACTTTCCAAAAAATGGGGGATGGATCGAACATTTTATGACGGATGAAATCGGCCATTACAAATTTATGGAACAAGTCTTTGATGACCTTGATCTCAATAAAGAAGACTTTCCCGTGGGAAATGCGACAAAGTGGCTTCTGGATTGTCATAGGCGCACATCTGTTATTTCACCCTTGGCGTTTTCAGCAATGATTAATATTTTTGAAGCGGCGTACTATGAAGGGCAAGACCCTATCTCTCGCGTGTTAAAACTCTCGTCGCGCCCACAAGCCGCACGAGGTTACGATCTTCACTATAAAATCAACCAGGAACACCGCCATTGCGATATGCCCATTAACTTGGCCTCTCACCTTGCTCCCCAGACACTTTCTCAAGTTCTTTTAACGTTGGGCATATTCGAATTAACGTTACATTTCTTAGATTCAATGGAACAAAAGCTTGCAAAACAGGATGAATTGAGCTAGAAGGAAGGTGTAAAAAACCTTGGTATAAGGTTACTGGGGTGTGAGTAACTCAATGATGCTTAGGCGTCAAATCCTCTGGTTTCCCTTCGTATAAAAGAAGATACAATAATTAAAGGAGGATGCAATGAAACCTAAAAGAATAAAATTTGAGGTAACAAGGACCTGGTGTTATACTTAAAAAGTTTATAGTTCCTTATGGTTGTTTTTGGAAATTCAGATTTGTTTTTAAGTAGTTCTTTATCTCAGTAATTTCACTGTCTTCTTTAAGATAAGGTGGAAAAATAAAGTAGCATTCTATTTTTTTATATTTCACGTTAGGAAGTATATTTTTCAAGCCTGCATCTCTAAAAATTTTCATCTGTTCGTAGCCGCTTATGATTCCCATATCATTTTTTGCGGCATCAATTAAACACTCTACAGAATTTGATGTAAAAAAGGGTTTGCGCAATTTCCCTTTAGGCATTCCCAACCTTAATACCCATGCCACATTGGAATAAGGATAATCCACAGAGTTGGGATAAGCAAGAAATTGATGGTGTTTTAAGTCTTCAATTGTTGTTGGTTCGCCGTGTTTTGCAAGATATTGCTCACTTGCATATAGCTTTTTCTCTAAAGTAAAAAGAAACTCCTGCTGAATGTGTTCTATGGTTGAATCATAAGGACGAATCGCAATGTCGACATCATCTAGGATAATATCAATCGAATGATCATTAACGAGTAATTCAAAGCTGATGTTTGTATGCTCTTTATTGTATTGAATGAGGAGGTCATTAATCATATAAGCAGCAAGCGCATGTGTTGTTGAAACTCGAATCTTACGCTTTTTATCCCCTCCAATTTCTACATGGTTATTACCGCAAAATCCTTTTACTTCTAGGAAAAAATGAGCTACTTTGTTTAAAAGCTCTTCTCCTTTGCGAGTCAGCGTTATACCGGTGGATTGCCGAATAAGTAAGGGGCACCCAATCTGCTTTTCAAGGGCCTGCATTTGGCGAGTTAAAGTTGACTGATCGATTCCTGAGACCTGCGCTGCTTTCAAAAGGCTGCCACATTTGGCAATATGGTAGAAAAGCTTGGCCTTGTTCCAGTCAAAATCGCGGTAGTTTGCCGCAGTGATGAGCTTATTTTTGATTGCCATAAAGATAAATCTTTCCTTACTCCAGTTAATACGAGTCATCTAAGCTGGAAAACAAATCTATTTCATTTTTCAACTATTTAGTTTTCCATAACGCTTAATAAGCTTACTAAACTTTAGGTAGCCATATTCATCCAACTTTACAAGCCCAAAAGATGATTTTAATGTGTTATTACAGTTTGTTAAGTGTCTTCAGGGCTTCTGCCAATCTTAGCCCATCTATGCCAAAGCTAGATCAATATTCGTGGGGGTTTAATGATGCGTAACCAGCAAGTGGTTTGCTAGGGGGTCAAGGGGGTTAAAGTGGGTGTCATGGAGGGTAACACTGCCATAGGTGTTGAGATGGCCGTTAACGGTTGCTTCAAATGTTAGCACGGTATTGGTAACGGCATTGGCGCCTGTGCCGGTGGTTTGGGTCGTAACGGCAATGCCTCCGGTTGAGGTTTTAACATCATTTTCTAAAATCTGAAGATTCTGGGCTGGGGTGTTAGCATCGTTCAAGCCTGCGGCTTTAAAAGCGGCATTGGACATGTTTAACTGAACCTCCCCAGCAAAATCAACAATGTGACCAAGGGAAGAAATGTCAACGATGTGCGTATTTTGCGTATAGGAAGCAAGATCAGCGCCCGATATCGTTACATTAAAAACATTAGCGGGATTGGGTGCAGGGTCCATGGTTGTTATCCCATCCGCCGTTATCTCAAGATTCGTTCCCATGTCTGCTAACGAATATATTTGTGCGCTTGAAGAATTGGTCGTTACACCATAGAGCGTTATGCTGTCTCCCCCGATATTGCTTGGAAAAGTAATGACCGTATTGCCATTGGATTGAGTGACACCTCCTTGATTAGCGGTCAGATACAGATCCAGAATGCCACCTGTAATCAGATAAACGCCATTCATATTGGCGCTGATTGGAATATTATGAGCTTGTGCGTAACTAACAACTTCATTATAGAAAGGAGTCGAAAGTTCAAGGTTGAGCATATTCGTATTCGTATTAGAAGAGCCGAAGCCTGGCGTTCCAAAATTCATGATTGTCGTTCCGCCTTCCGTAAGGCCATTAGAATTAGCGAATAAAGGTATGTTAAATGTATTGGCGCCTGTTGCGCTTGCGCCCATGGTTGTAACCCCGTCCGCCGTTATCTCAACATTTGCTCCCAGGCTGGCTAATGAATTTATTGTCGCACCTGAAGAATCCGTCGTTACGCCGTTAAGCGTTATGCTATCCCCCATAACGTTACCTCCTGGATCAATCACCGTGTTGCCATTGGATGGGGTAACGCTTCCACTATTGTGAGCGCTCATATAAGAATCCAAGATGCTGGGCGTAATCAGAAACCCTCCATTATTGGCGGTATCGAGAGTAATATTATTGGTTTGCGCGTAACTCACAATGTCGTTGTATAAAGCTTTTGAAAGCTGAAGGTTCAGGATATTTGTATTCGAAGGACCAGGCGTTCCAAAATGATTGATCGTTGTGCTGCCTTCGTTAACGACAACATTACTTCCACTCGAAGATCCTAACAATAAATCGAGGTTAAATATATTAGCGCCTGTTGTGCTGGCATTCATGGTATCGTTGCCAAATGTAATAGAATTGCTCGCTGAGTCCGAAACAGTCATCTGCCCAGAATGATAACTGCTTGTAAGAGTTTGCGTATCGAAATCCGTTTTGGATAAGTCGTTGATGTCCCCATAAAAGTTGGTAATCCCGCCGGTGGCTGTTTCCGTCGTATTGCCAAAACTAAAACTGTTGCTGCTTATGGAGCTGCTGGTGGGCTGGGTGGTGCTTGCGATGGTTTGCTCATTGTTGGCCATAATCAGTTTATCGATTCCGGCAAATAAGGAGCTGTCGATGTCTCCGCCTGTTAACATATTCCCCCCAAACGTAAACGTATTGTTTTGGATCAGACTGTCGCCTATGGCAACGCTACCGCTCTTAGAAACCGCCGTACTAAAATCAGAAGCTTCCGTGAGGGTACCACCGGAGTTAGCAGGGCTATTGATGGTGAGAGAAATCGTATTGTAATCCCCGTATGTGGTTTCAGGAGACCCTGGGTTGCTTGTTAACGTATTGCTGCCTGCCTGGAACGTATTATGAGAAATGGACACCTGTTCTGTGCTACCTGAGCCAGCCGAATAAAATCCATCCGTTGCTGTAATGGTTATATGGTCAGCGACGCCATCAATGGTGTGACTGGCTGTTATGGTATTATTGCCCGATTGGATCGTGTTATAGATAATATCTTGATTATCCGTAATGACGCCGCTCCCACCATAAATATCCGTGCTTCCTGTGGCGCTGATCGTGATGTTTTGCGCATTGCCATAGGTTGTGGAAGACGCATTGGAAAATATCCATGTTGCACCAAAGTCGATGAGAGGATTATGAGCTGCCTCGATTGTGTTACTGGGGTCAGTTGGTGGATTTAAGGTCGATCCGATAACGTCTGATGAACCTTGAGCGCTGAGGGTGACGTTTTGAACGTCTCCGATGATGGCTGCTGTTGATGGTATGGCTAACGGAGAGATGTTATTGTAGATCAACATATCGCCATAGGTTACGCTTGTTGGGCTTGGCGTTACGCCGCCGCTTGCACTATCGCTGATATCAGCGCCTCCACCTGTAACGCCACCACCATTGCCAATGAAGACCCCAGCTGCTGTTGAGCCGCTTTCCGCTACGCCAAATAGATCGGTGACAGGGGCATTTAAAGCAACGACTTCAACAGCAGCTGTCAATGGCGTTGTTACAGATGTGTAAGGATCACTGGCTGTGACGGAAGAGATCTGGGTGTCTATGATGCCCGTATTGCCATTATAGGTGACATTTCCCGCGGAATCTTCCGTGAGGCCAGCATAGGAAAGGGTGATGTTATGGCCAGTGTTAAAGCCGCTGTCCAACGTCGTGTAGGCACTGAACGGATCGGTTTGCCCAAGAATGATGGGGTTGGTTGTGACAGTTATGGGGTTAGCTGTAGCAGTTATGGGGTCAGCTAAGCTGACGGTTATGCTGTTTGTTAAAGCTGCCGTAACAGCAGCACCATTGGCGTATGTGGTTGTTCCATAACCGTCTAAGGTTATGCTGCCGCCTCCTGGAAACGTTAATATGGCGGCATTGGATGTTTGGGTAATGGACAGGTCTGATAGGAACACTGCCGACGTCAAGGGGCTTCCACCAGCGAGCTGATTATAAACAGGGTAGGCCAGGCTAAAGTTCAGTTTATCCACGCCTGAATTAAAGTTGGTAATCGTATCAAAGCCTTGCATAACAGGCGCATGGGCGCTTTGGGTTCCAACAATGGTAAAGGTGTAAGCGTTAGAGCCTGTCCCCCCTGTATACGTGTCATTGCCCCACGTGATCACATTGCTATTCCCATCTGTGATCTGGACGAATTTTTCGCTGTTAATGGAAGAGTTTGCTACGGTTACGCCGTCATAGAAATTTTTTAAGCTATAAAGAGCTGAATTCTCGCTGTTGCCAAAAACTTGCAAGTGGCCAAAGAAAGAATTAGAACCGGCGCCGCCGACAAGCGTATCATCCCCAAAAGTAAAGGCATTATGCGCAGGAACAGCAGAGCTGCTGAGAGGGTCTGTCATACTCAGCGTATTAAAATTACCATACAGATTTCCTGTGGCTTGGACATAATTGTTGCCAATAGAGAACGTTATGTCGCCCGTAGTGAGGGGGGAGATGAAGTTACTTGTTGTAATGGCAATGGTGTTTCCATCTCCATAAACAGTATCATTCAGTCCACTGACATCATAAATGAGCTTGGGTTGATAGGTAAAAGATTGACCGAAATTACTGAAGGTTGTAAGGCTTATGTCCATAACGCCGCCGGTTATTGTGGCATTGCCATGTCCGACAAAAACATAAGAATTTTTGCCATAAAGGTCGCTCGTTGAGGCTCCTGTCTCATTACCTTGCTGATCTATGAGCGGACCGTTTAATGCCAGGATGTGGACGGGATTGGTGCTGCTGGTATTGCTGGTGACAGGCATAGACGTATAGGGATCGGTTGCCGTTACGGTGTTAAAGGTTGTGTTGATGATCCCTGAGGCCGTAAAAAACGCTGATCCATTAGCGGTTAAGATAATGCTGTTGTTACCCAAATTCATATCAAGGAGATGGCCGGTGTTGAAAAGACCGCTAAAGGTATTCAGGTCAGTCGTATTCCCAAAAACCATGGTGGTGGATGTGGGGGAAGCAACAGCTGTAATGGGATCGGCAAGGCTTAGGTTTGCTATGATGTTGGTTTGAATTTCACTCATTGCGGTTGCAATTTGACCGAACGAAAATGCTTGAGGCAAGTTATCCAATTCCAGAGATCCCCCGCCAGCAAAAGTGAGGGTGATGGAATTTGGTCCCGTGCTGCTCATCTGAATGCCGTTGGGGCCAAGCAGATCGACTAACGACGTACTGAGCGTCGTATAAAGTGGATACGCCATCGATAAAGCAATGGTATCTATTGCAGGATTAAAGTTCGTAATGATGTCATTGCCCTGCATGACGGCTTGGGGTGTTGAAGCATTGGTCCCGACGATGGTAAAATGATATGTATTTGGGCCTGTTCCCCCAATATATGTGTCATCACCCCATGTTATGCTATTGGTGTTGCCATCGTGAATGGTCATGATGGTTTCACCATTTGAATTTGTTGTTGTCACCGTCACGCCATCATAAAATCCTTGGGTGCCGTAAAGATTTGGGTCATCGCTGTTGCCAAAGTTCGCAGCATGGCCATAGAAATCATTGGGACCTGTGCCACCGATAAGGACAGCATCTGCAAACACGATTGCATTGCCGCTGGGTTGAGAGGCTCCCGAAGCTGAGGCTGTCAAGGCAATATTTTGAACATTGCCGTAGATTGTCCCGGTCGTGTCTATAATGTTTTTGTCAAAATTAAGGGTTTGGCCATTGATGCCTGACCCTGAAGTCCCATCATTGGTTATGTCAAGGTTTTGGATATCGCCGTAAACGGTATGGCCTTGGGTGGTGTAGCTGATATCATAAATGAGTTTGGAGCCGTAAGTGACGGTGCTTTGAGGAGAAGTCGGCGTATACTGAATGTCTGCGCCACCTCCAATAATCGTATTGCCAGGGGTGCTGGTTTCAAAAGCTTGAAAGTCCGAGGCGTTGCCTTGTACGACCAGGCTGGGATCTCGATCAATTGTTCCATCCGTTGCGTTAATGGCCATGACAAGGGTAGAAGGCAATGGAGTCGTAGAGGTTCCGTCGAAGACCTGAACATGGGTGTATCCATAGACAGGACCAGTGACATTAACCGTCAGGATTCCACCTGAACTTAAAGTCATTCCCGTGGGAAGAGGGCTGGTCGTGGTATAGGTCAGGGGAAGAGGACTGGTTACAAAAGCACTAAACGCACCTGGCTGGGTAATGTCGACAAACACAGGGTCAAAGGGAACATTTGTGTGAATCGTAGGGGGCGTATAAGGCGCGCCCAATAGATTAATCTGGATGCTGGTGGGAAGACGGGTTGCCAAAGTTTGTAAAGACGTGATGCTGGTGCCATCTCCCACAAGCTCTATTTGACCATTGGTATCACTGGTTGTTACGCCTCCTGTAAAATTAATGAAGGCGTTGCCGCTGCTGTCTGTTATGGTTATATCCTGAACTGATCCGGTTGAGGTGGGGGGAGCTGAAACCAACTTTTGCACGAGTGTGCTTAAACTATTTGATGTGCTCATACCAAGCCGAGCATAAAGGTTCGATTCCACATTAAAGACCAACGTATCTTTGGTAGGATTAAAATTAGTGATTTGATCGAATCCTTGCATAACAGCGTATCCATTTTGGTCCTCAACCAAGGTGAAATGATATGTATTATGGCCTGCTCCCCCCGTATACGTGTCATTGCCCCACGTAATGCTGTTATTGTTGGAATCGGTGATGGTTAAGGACTGCTCTTGGGTGGTAGGGTTGGTATTGATGCTGACCGTTACGCCATCGACAAGGCCGTTATAATAAGGCGTGGTGCTATTGAAGGGGTCGCCAAATGTATATAGATGGCCATAGAAATTTGTTGATCCAAGACCCCCCGTAAGAATCTCATCGCCAAATATGAATTGGTTGCCAGAAAAGGTTGCCGTTGTATTGATGCTTAAGGTTGGGCTGACGACTTTAAAGGTGGGGGACTGATCTGTGATCAAAAGAGAATTGACATTCCCATAAATGGTGCTCGTCTGGCCAGCAGAATCCCCTTCAATACTTATCGTGGTTGGGAAAGATGCTGAAGGAGGCGAAAACGTAAAGGTGTTGTTATCCACTGTCGCTGAAACATCGATTGTTCCTGATGTGTTGGCAATCTTAACTCCTTTAAACGTCGCTGTGGGATCTGAGCCACCCGTTATGCTGATTTTCAATTGATCCATATCGCCAAACAAAATCCCAGAGCCATACAAGGTTTGGGGTGCGAATGTGACACGATTGTTATCGTAGTGGGCTGATGCATCTAGGCTTGCTGTCGTGACCTGATGGGTAAATGGGATGGTCGCATTGCTTCCGCCGGTAACAGAAATATCGAAATCTTGAGTAACGCCGTAAGTTGTGCCACTCAGGACATAAAAAGCGTTTGTATTAAAGGTCGTGCTGTTAGATGTAAAGCTGGTAGGCTCTGAAGCCGAAGCAGGGGGAGATAAAAGGTTATCAACCCCTTGCACCGTAAAGGAAACGTTTTTGAAATCCCCATAAACCGTTGCATTGCCAGCTGTGTCAGAGATGAGATTGCTGAAGTAGATTTTAGCGGGGTTTGTAATATTAGCTCCTCCTGCCGCTTGAATTGTTGATGCTAAAGGATCGCCAATAATTGTTGACGCTGCTCCGCCAGTGATAATGTTGGATTTAAACAACCCTACCCCTGTAACACCACTTGGAATAGCTTGGTTTATGGGCGCATCAAAGAAACCAAACCACTGCGTTGTCGTGGCCGTATGGCCTTGCTGGTCCATGGCGACAATTGTTAAGGGGGCAAAGAAAGGGACAGAGTTGCTCACCGTAATCGTACCCCAAGGATCAATCGTAACGTTGTCTGATGGACTCGCATTAGGAAGGGACAACGTTGTGTAGGAACCACTTTGAAGGGTGGCGCTATCTTGTGTTGTCACCTGTGCGGGGGCTGAGGTTGCGACGACTCCTGGGTTTGCTCCCGTTGCAAGGGTCGTTGAGTACGTAGCGAAAAGAGAGTTCGCAAAGAAATTGTCAAGTTCATTGTAGTAGGATGGAATGGCTGTATTATTGTTTGGTCCCTCTCCATAAATGAATGGCTGGGTTTGCGTAGGTGTTGAAGCTGTGATTTGGTTGGCAGGCAAGGCGGCAACAGGGATATAACTAAAGCCGACATCAATCGTGAGGTTAGAGATATCAGCAAAGCTGGTAATCGTATCATTAAAAGTGGATGGATTGTTGGCCAGGGTGATGGACCCGCCAACCCCATTGTCAAAAGCAATGATCGTGCCAGCAACCGTTTGGTTGGGATCATTTTGTGCCAGATATTGGGTAAACGTAGGGTCAATTTGATGAAGAGGATTGGATGAACTGATGGTGGCCGTTGAAAACGAAAAAGGGTTAAAGACAACGGAATGATTCAAATCCGCTATGGAAATTTGCTTGATATGGCCGAGTTGGTCCACCCCATCTAATGCCTTAAAAAGAGCCGGAGAAAGGGTCAAGGTGAGTGAATCATTGGGGATCTCAAAATTCGTGAGCAAGGCATTACCTTGCATAACAGCGTTTTGAGTGGCGGCGTCTTCTAAAAGCGTAAAATTGTAGCTGTCGTGAGCGATCACGCTGGGTGTAAGCGGATTTTGGCCGCCACCATTGTAGATATCATTGCCCCAGGTAATGCTGTTGGTGTTGCCATCATTTGTTGTGGTAACAACCTGTCCATTGGCAGTGGTTGCAGTTATGGAAGCGTTAAACCCAGTGTAGCTTCCTGCGGTGTTGTTGCTAAGATTTTGGATATCCCCATAAAACGTATCGCTACCTTGATTGCCCTGAATGATGCTGTCTTGAAAGGTCATTTGGACATTAGCAGGTGACGCGGAGGCAGTGTTCTCCATATCCAGTGTTTGCAGGTGAGGGTAAAGGATGCTGCCAATAGCTTTATCAACGTTTAACACATTGCTTCTCAACACAAGATCCGTTGTTCCCAATGATGTGGGGCTATTTCCGGGTTGTGCAGATAGGGTTAAGGTTTGCAGATCACCATAGCTCGTTCCAAATCCTGCTAACGTATTGTCTCCAAGGGTTATCGTATTTGTGGGTAAGGATAGGGTTGAGGCGTTCGTGGGCAACACAACAGCTAATGTGTCAGCGATACCGTACTTCGTTCCGTAAACGTCCAAAACATTACCGCCCATTTGAAGAGTATAAGATGCGGGCGCAGGGGGCAAATCAATGGTATTACGAACAGAACTGTCAGCAAAATTACCATATGTGGCAGGCTCTTGGTTGGCGGTGCTTAAGGTTGTTGCGACATGCCTGTATAGGGTATTGCTGGGAAAAGCATATACTCCTGAACTGGGTAAGGTAAAGCCGTAATCAGTGCTCGTCACAGATCCGTGGGAAGAAACCGTCAGCCCTGAATCATCACCAATGATCGTATTGGTGCCGCTTGTGTCCCTAAAGACGGTGCTGCCCGTTTCTTTGGTATCATTATAGGAAACTGAAATGCCAGCAGCAGAAGGATTGGAGACAATGGTTGATCCAACCATTGTGTTTGGAGTAAGGGGACTATTGGCTGATGTTACCAGTTGCCCAGGCCCCACATCAAGACGAATGGGGAAAGGGGTAGAGGATGTTTGGATGTCCACAAGAACGGATAAGGGATTACTCACATTGACGACTAAATCACCAGAAGCCGTGATCGTTAAGCCCGTTGTGTGTGTGGTAATAGAAGCAGGGGCCGCACTCACGTTAACCAATAGGGGCGTGTTCCCTGGAGTCACGGTTATGCCAGTTAAGCCAGAGTTGGATACAGTTGACGTGGTGAGGGGGCTGATAACCTCATAGCGATAGCTTGAAGCAGTGGCAAGTCCCGCTTGCGACAGATAATTACCAATTTGGCCTGTATAAGGACTGAGGAGGGTCGCTCCAGATCCCGCTATCGGTGAGTTAGGAAAAGCAAAGTTAATTTGGGGGCTGAAGAAGAACGTGTTGAAATTATAGGTAGGGACATAAGAAAAAGTAGGTCCCGCTACTAAGATGGGTATGGAGTTAAAAGCAGTATTCGTATTCGCAATAGTGCTCGTATTGAAACTGATGGTGTTGACAAGGTTGGTAATAGTGTCTTGAGCAAGCGTATTGCTATGGGAAAGACTCGTGATGGTGACATCGAAATTAAGTTTATTACTGCTGCTTTCTGAAGCTGTATCTGATGTGGCTCCAATGCTTGTCCCCAGGTTTTTGCCTTCTAAATTGATCAGGTTTTCTTTTTGTTCACCAGGACCCTGGGCAACCAATTTACCCGCTAAAGTATTTGTCTGATTGCTGATGTTAAAAGCGCTGCCTGTACTGGCGCGGGCTAAGCCGGCTGACGAAGCAAATAAAGCCATCAAACTGCTTAAAGCACCAGCAACGCCACCCCCTGAAGAAAACTGCACCGTTGTTTGTTGCGATTGCAAGCTTTGTTGGGAATGGGAGCCGCCATCTTCTGCTTCTTGTTCCGCTGTTTCATGAGCGCCCTTCTCAGTGTCGGATTCGCTGCTCCTTATTTTATGTTGGTCTTCTCCTTCAAGGGCATCTTGTTTTTTGCGGCGGGTATCTTCAACGGATGCTTTAGCACGCGCACCCTTGCCGGCGGGTTGGCCGCTAGAAGCGTTGGTGTCCGCATTTTGCGTGAGTGGTCCTTGAGTGGTGGTATCAAACTCTGCCATCGAAATCACCCTCCTTCCTGAAAGAGGTGATGTCCTCAATGTCTAGGCAAGCACGTCGTCGTAGATGGCTGTGGGGCTTTCAAACGAGTATACTTGCCTAGACATTGAGGGCATGAGCCCCACATAGTTCAATATAGTTTTCTTATAGAATGAGTCAATGTTTAGATAAATAAATAATGTATTATTCAATAATAATTCATGTATATTAATAATATGAATAGTCAATTGACTTTCGTTGCGAGTGCCCCAATCTACAAATAAAAAAACGAGGTATTTCCAACACCTTGGTCATTGCGAGCCGCAAAGCGGCGTGGCAATCCATGTATTTTCAAAATCTTTCAACATGTTTGTCTGATTGGAGATCAAAAATACACGGACAATTGCTTTGAAAAAAACAAAGCCTTGTCCATTAACGGACAAGGCTTTTGAAGTTAGGTCATAAAGAACCTATTGGAACAGCCATTTAACTATTCCCACAACGCTTTTAACAGCCACGAAAGGCCAAGTGAAAATACCAGAAGGCGTTAGCCGACTAGCAGCACTGGTATGCGTTCCTGTAGAGCTGCTTGAAGACTCGCCACTGGAACCAGAACTCATTCCTGTAGAACTGCTTATCAGACTGCTAGATGATACAAGAGATGACGACGGAGAGCTTGTGGGAGAAGAAGCCGGTGAAGAACTGCTTGGGGACCCGCCACTGGAACTAGAACTCATCCCTGTAGAACTGCTTATCAGGCTGCTAGATGATACAAGAGATGACGATGGAGAGCTAGAAGTTGGTGACGAACTGCTTGACGACCCCCCGCCAGTGGTCGATAAGGAGACTATGCGGCCATAGAGGTAGCTAATGCCACTTGCTTGGCTGCCATACCAACTTACAAAAGCGCTATTATTAGGTAAGCTTCCCATAGAGAAACCAATTCCATTAGAGTATGTTGGGATGCTAAATTCATCTGTAAGAGCTGCGCCACTTGAATCAAAAGATCTTCCCTTAACATTAAAGGTTACATTTGGAGCATCGCCCCATACTACCAAGGCGCTACCATCTGTTAAGCCTGAGACGTAAGGAGCGGTTACTTGCGCCGTTAAGTTGAGTACTGAAAATTCACTACCGATAGGCACGCCACCTTGAATCACGCGGCCAAGAATGCTGTAGCTACCATTTGAATATGCGACCATAGCGTCACCATTGGTTAAACTTGCTCCATAACCGCCGTTTAGACCACTGCTTGTCATTTGTTTAATAGTAAATTCACTCCCGCCAAATGTGCCATTAGAAAGAATGGTACGACCATAAATTCTATAAGTGCCACTTGAACTACTATACCATGTTGCCAAGGCGCTTCCATCCATTAAACCCGTCAGAGAAGGCGCTACTTGTATGTTCGTTGTGATCTGGTTAATGTTAAACTCAGGGGTGATAGCTGTTCCTGTTGATGAAAAAATACGTCCTGGAATTGCATAATCTCCAACCGAACTTCCATCCCAACCAATAATAAAATCGCCGTTATATAAACTTCCAATAACAGGATTGCCTATAGAGGTATAGGTAACTTGATTGACAGGAAAAGGACTGGTAATGGCGGTCCCATTTGGATAAAAAATGCGAGCAAGGATAGACGCTCCATCCGACCAAGAAGCAACCCAACTACCCCCTGTGAGTCCAGCAATGGATGGCGTAACTTGTGAAGCGGGTACCGAGGCGCTCATGTTAAATTCATTAGTAATAGCGGTACCGTTATTGGGGATAAAGATGCGAGCAACCATGTTATTGGAGTTATCGCTCCATGCAACTACGATGTTGCCGTCAGCAAGACCAGCTGTAGCCGTAGAGCTTCCTGAAGAAAGGAAATTTTGGTTAATTTGAAACTCCGTCCCAAGAGTAACCGTTGACGTAGCGTAAGCCACAGGCAGGGAAGTAGCGGCATATATGGCTAACCCATACGTGCAGAATTTTATGCTTTTTTTCATGAATGTTTCAGCGCTTATGGAATCGCCCATTGACCATA
>Ga0209208_10007847_pt1 | contig 14355 bp, 7 predicted proteins | sample S1TSphfallax_3_FD_187694 | JGI IMG/M metagenome (GOLD analysis project Ga0209208, IMG submission 187694) | Host-associated microbial communities from peat moss isolated from Minnesota, USA - S1T2_Fd - Sphagnum fallax MG (SPAdes) (version 2) | ecosystem: Host-associated > Plants > Peat moss >...
CAGGACGAGGGGGGAGCCAATTTTGTGACCCTCCTCCCTCCTGATTGTTTCATGAATTTTGCTGAGTAAAAGGGCTCTCCTTTCCCTGTCCCCTGCTTGGGGTTCTCCTCCCCAGTGCTTTACACATTGGTGTGATTCAGTCAGCATACATGGCCTTTGCAAGATGGAATCTTGGGTTAAATTTCTGACCAGATCAGTGAGGCTTATCTTCATCCAATTCCAAACCTGACTCCATGTTATGATATTTATAGATAGTTGTGATGATAAGGCCCTAGAGTATTAGATCATTTGTAACTTTAAAAGAAGCCACAATCTTATTTCAATTGGACAAAGGGTAATGGATCATGTTCATTTTCAACGATTTAGTGCAGTTCAATGTCTCTATGTCTTTGGAATATGAAAGTGGAGCTAACCATTTTGCCATTTGCAAATCAAGTTTGGTCAAGTATGATATATGGCATGACTTAATCAGAGTGATGTAGGGACAATTTTTGGACTACATTGTCAATCTAATCGCCACGTCATGTCATCAGCATGTAACATCCATGTGCTTGGTGTGAAGTATTTATAGAGGTAAATTGAGTGTATTTGAGAAGAGCATACAAAATGCATTCCAACTTTTATAAATTTCAGTCAAATGTTAAAAGTCCAACAATAAAAGTAGTGTACCTATGGTTCTCATTAAAAATTCTTCATCTGCCATTAACTTTGGATGACATGGAGGTTCAAAGTTCAAAGTACCGATGACTATATTAGCAAAGTTGAAGAGTGATTCCTAATATAACTCATCTAAGAAGTACAATGGTTTCTATTCAATGAGACAATAGAAAAGAAATGAAAGAGATGAAGGTTTGGGCACTTTCCTCAACAAAGCAAAAAAAGAGAAGGCAGTGGGGAAACACAATGCCAACCAGTAGTTTTCTTCTGGGGGTGAATTTCGCATTTTACTGACCTGAAAAATATGATTTCGACACATATAAATGTTTTTAATGGCCCTATTTGCCAGAGTTAAAAATATCAATTTAAAAGTTGCCAGATTTCTACAAACATGTACCACCAGGAAGCCAAAGTATAAATGGATTCTTAAAATTGTCTGCTTTTGTATCTCATCTATAGCTAAATTTGGCTAAATCTTCTTCCGGTCAATCGCCAGTTTGGCTACATAACAAAATTGAGAAAAAGAAAGACCAAAAAAAGAAGGAAAGAAAATTTTATGAACCTGATGGCAAAAGTACAGTAAAGAATGTTGCCCTTATTGCCTCTTACAAAGATTTGAATCTCCTTTTTTCAAATGGCCACAACTCATTTGACTATGCTCTAAACACTTAACAAGAGACGGCAAGCTTTGGATTAGTCAGAATGGGTCCTGACTACATATATACGTAGTGGTTCCATTAGCAAGTTTTCTTCTATTCCCATGTCAGATGTCAAATTTCTGCAGTATCACTTTCTCAGGAAAGAAAGGAAGGAAGAAAGTGAAATGCACAAGTAATGCTCTAGAACTGTCTGTAAATATTGACTGTTAGTCCATTCAAGATAACCAAGAAAACGCATACAAACCACCAAATCCAGTAATCCTATTGGCTTGCAAAAATAAATCTTCAGACTTACACACAACCCTCTTCTGCTGAACATTGAAAATAATGATCCCTTTCTAGCATTTCCATAGGTCCTCTAAAATTCTCACAAACCTACTGAACCCTATTACTCATTTAACTGCTACTTCACTCAAGATAACCAAGGAAAAAAAAATTGAGACCACCAAATCCAGCAATGTCATAGGCCATAACATTCTTTTCTGCACACCCACACATGAGGCTTTTCAACACCCTCTGTATAGTACTACACCAATACTATGAGCCTTGTGTGTATATACAGACAGGGTTAGAAAACACCCAATTTGCAAATAAGCTTTGAAATAGCTTTTCCCATGTTTCTCCTTTACTTGATCATGAAGAAGAGCTAGGTCATAAAGCAGAGCTGCTAGGGGGCTCTTTGCAAACATGCAATCACTGATCCTTGTCAGGTTCACTCCACAAATAATCAGTCTGCACCTCATTGATGATGGAAGCTTATTCCCAATCCAATTGGTTAGAGTGTAAAAAGCTCTTAAATCTACTCACTCATGCATCGGACAAGTAAATCACCCAATCCCAGGTGGATAAGCCTGACTACTATCTGCCAACTATCTTCCCCGCTTCCCCACTTTAGAGGTCATTGCACGTGCCTTATTTCCATCCAACCCGCAATTCATTGATGTGCAGTTGCCTGGTCAGCATGTCATCTGGAGCCTATGACAGACAACCAGGGTTTTCTTTTAAGGATTTTGTAATCTAGCCAAAGTGGTGATCATTCAGAATATAACTTAGCCAAATTTGGCTACATCCCATATATGATTTTTTTTAAAAACAGAATACTTCTATATACTTGGCTACCTACTAGAACTTATCTAAAAATCTGGTGATTTGGAACAAAATGAAAAATCTGGCTAATTGGGCACTTTTTAAAATACAAATCCTTGTTGAATTTATGTTTCTCAGGTCGAAATTTGGCCAAAAAATTCCAATAAAAAATCGCCAATTTTTTTTGAAGAAACATTAAATTTGATTGCTTCATTTACATTGGTTTGTCCTAAATCTTTAAACTTTTTGCACTAATTTTGAAAGAAACCATCTTCCTATCAAAGTTGAAGAAACACCTAACATTTCAGCAATGAAATTTAAAACCTGAATTCAATTAAAGTTCATGCCCTAGGTCATCTATTGGACATATGCAAGTTTGAATTGCTTAAGAAATAAATCCTATATATAGTCATAAAATCACTAATGTAATAGGGATGTCAGTTGCATGTATGACTAACTTGAATTCAAACTTGTTACCCACGATGTCATTTGAAATGTTTTTGCTTCCATTGCTAAAGAAGTTGAGTTTCATGTGATACACATGTGCTTCCCTCGTTTTCCTTTTGGTCTTTGCATTGAAGGATGCATATTGTGGTCATTTGAGATGGTGTTTGCACTTTGGTTGATGTTTTCATCATTAATCCCATTTTAGTAGATTTAGTTTTGTAGGTTGTCTTTTATCAAGGAATAGTTGTGACTATTGCATTACAAGCCACAATCAAGTTACATTGCAATTGACATCTTTGGGATGTGTTTCTTTCTCTCATTATAGAGGTATTTGAATGTTTACATGAACATGTTAAAAAAAAATCATCCATGTGCTAACATGGCATGATCAATTAAAGGTTTTGGAGATGAGGCCCTCATCTTTCAATATTACGTTCATTTTATAAGTAGAGAATGTTCGTGATGCTTCAAAAAATTCAAGCCACTTCTATTTTGAAGCAAATTGTTATTGTTGGGGAGGTTTATTTTAGGATCAATGTTCTTTCAAGTTTCCCATCCATATCCTTATTGAATATGCTTCAACTACTAATGAAAGGTTTAAGACTTAGGTTTTTGTTTAGTGGCTCCCATTTGTGCATTTGTGTTTGTGGTTGCTAACTTTTTTGTTGGACAACAATCCTTTCTTTTTGTACTTCCATTTCTTGATCTAGTTGGGTGTTTTTTTCTTTTATTCTATTTGATTAGGTTTCATCAACAAAAAAAATTGAATGATGGGGGCCTATCATGTACAATTCAAAGGGAAATACTTTTGTTCCATTTGATTTTTGCCATTCTTTTTGTTAGAAACTTTTGACTTGCAATGCAAGGCTTACCCTAGATTGGCAAGACTTGTGGCATTTTCCCAAATACTTGAATATATATATATATATATATATATATATATATATATATACACCCCAATAATGTTTATTATGTTTGTCATTTCATCAAAATGCATATTCTTTTCATTGTTTATTCTATCCCTTCCTAAAATAAAAGTCCTTCCATAAATAAAATCAAAATATATTTTTCGATTTCCATTTCAAGTCCATCCTCAAGCAAAACACACCCTTGACAAATATTAAATGATCTTAGAAATAAATAAATATAGGAAACCAAATTATGGGATTGCCCAATACATTGTTATTTATTGTAAAAACTCACAAGAGAAAAAAAGTTGTAGGTTTAAAATGGTTTTCCTTTGTCAAAGAAAGCATTCATATTAGAGCAAGATATAGTCATTAAAACTTAAATGATGTTCAATTGTTATTATGCATAAAACAATTGAAATTGAAAGCCAAGATATGTTTCAGCAAAATGGTGTAGATTTTAAAAGATTGATTAAAAATTCCCAAATAATTACTTTTGAATTACCATGCATTTAAAGGTCAATATGGAAATGGATGTGTCCTTGCTTACTCGTTTTGATTGTTGCACACAAACTAATTTGTTGGAGTTGTAAAGCATGGGGTTTTTATTTTATTTCCCCCCCTTAAAGCTTAAGGGAGGCTTTATATTGTGCAACATTGCCTCCTCAAAAAAACTTAGGTGCATGTGTAGGCGATTACAATAACATAAATACTTGTGCAAATTTATGTGGTGTATTTGAAAGGTGGTTTGTAATGCATAATTGGGCCCTAAGATGGATCAAGAGGTATTGCATCAAAAGAAACCTATGAAGCCTATGATGAAGATCCATAACCAAGCCAAAGATATCCTAACTATTTATCTAAGCTTTGTAGATTCACTTCATAGATTTGGTTTTCTCTTTTAGATTTTAAATCAATAGAGTGAAATTTGTAAATGTGTTTATGCAAGGGCCTTTTTCCCACTAGTGTTTTTTAAAAAAAACATTTGGGATGTTGCCTAATTGAAAATCATTGATTACAAGATCTAGCCATATTTGGCAATAATGTAAATTTAATAATAGAATTTTTTGAAATTTTAAATATATTATTGCTGCCTCCTAGAAACTATGATGGAAATATGAAACTTTTTAGTTTTTTTTATTAATTTGGAAATTTTAAGTTTTTTTCCCAAAAAATCTTTTGTTGATGTTGTTAGTCCTTTTTTCCTACAAAATGACAAAAATTTGCTACAAAATAAATGTTCCTTCACATGAAACTTCCTAGAATATAGATACATCTCATAGGGCCCATGGATGAAGGTGTTTTTTAAATGCCAAGTTTAGTTCAAGTATTGCCTTACCTAGGCCTCTTAGTTTGATAACACCCTTGCCCTAGGGCCTTACCCTACAGATAAAAGTTGTCCTACTAGAAGAAATGCAATCCTATGAGCCAATGCAATAAGTAGGTTTGCAAATGAAGTGCCCCCTTTATAAAATGGGTTACATTGTTTCTCTTGACAAGGAAGAGGCCCTCAAGGAGAGGCTAAAGGATTTCATGAGAGCAAGCACTTGGCATGGTTCTTTTCACAAAAGTCATGTGATTTGCAACTTGTAAAATTGCATGTCAAAAGATGTTATTGAAAAGGATTCATAAAATTTATATGTTAATCTACATTCTACTTCATTTTGGGGGGCATATGACTTGTAACACATAATTAATTATCTTCAACTAAATATTTCATTCATACATCATTGAGTGTAAGATAATTCCAAATTATCATGGAAAATGTTACAAATATTGTTCAAATTCTAAACCTTATTGAACATTTAAAACAATATCCAACAAATGTCATGTTGTGACATTATTGGCTATCAAATCTTTCCTTAAGTTTTTGAAATCATTAGTTATTATGATCAACACTAATTTGAAAGGAACCAATGGGAAGATATCATCCTCCATTTAACTTTGATGTCATTTATATACATCAACCACTTAATTTTATTGGTTATGTCAAAAAGGTGTAATTTGGGGGTAAAGTGTAAGGAAAATATCCAAAGGATAAGTGCTAAACTACAAAATAACCTTGTAAATGTCATTTTTTGGATCAGCCCTAATTTCATTAGCAAACATTCTAAGCCAATCATGTGTACATCTAACAATCAATATTGATTTTCACTTATGCCATTATCACTAGTCTATATTGAGATAAACACATGTTTGACACCCATTATTATTTCAACATGAAGTTAAGATTAGAAGAGAGGGGGGATTGTTAATTTATGAGTAAAATGTCAAAACCCTATTCATAGTTAACACCAACATTGACTATTTCATACATACTTATAATTGTATAATAGGTGCCCATGAATTTTCAACATTTTATTCTCTTATAGACACACGCTTCCCAAGAAAATTGACCATATTAGAAATTTCTAATTTTTCCATTCACAAATTAAAACTGACCAAATTAAAATTCTAATTTGAATATGGAAAATTAAATTTTTACGCTTTTTTTAAACTTGGAAAAGAAGAATGGAAAGTACAAATAAATGGGCTAGGATTAGCTAGGTGTAATGACAATCCAATGAACCAAAAAAGGCATTAAACAACAAACAAAACTAGTCAAAATAAAAGAAATATTTATGTTTTGTCATTTAAAATCATAGAAATCATGGAATTTTGCTGCTTGTTCTTTCATATGAATGTCAAGGAATCCAAATCAAAAATTATTCATGTGATGAAATTTTAGGTTTAGGTTTTTATTTAAAACTTTTGAAAGTGAACACCTATTGCATTAAAAGTAGTTAATTTTACAAAGGAATATCAAAAGTATTCATATAATTAAAAAAATTGATGGGAAAAAACTAAAATGATAAAAATTTATTAACCACATTCAAAAAACATTCATACTTTTAAAAATGTGAAAATCTAAAAGTCTAAAACTTCAAATAACTTTTCAAATTTGATCCAAAAATTTAAAAAGTTCAAGAATCTTTTATCACATATAAATGACCTATAATGTACATGATATGTTAAGAAAAGTTGTAGCTTATTATTTAAAAAATAGAAAACAAAATTTTGGTTATGATTTGAAATTGTTATCATTTTTAAAAACACAACACAAAATCTACAAGGAATCTACACATTTTCAGAAATTCATATTTATTCAAAAATGATTTTTAAAAAACATGTCATGTAGTGGAACGACTATAAGCATTTAAAATATAAATATGTAAAATTTTCACTCAAAATTTCATTCATATGAAAAAATTATTTTTGGGCAAAAGGACATGTAATCCTTGTTTAAAGTAATGTTATTGGTTCATTATATCTTGTTTGCACAAACCCTCAAATTTTTTAAGGGTTCAATTTTTAAATATGTATAATATAAATTCTACCATTAATGTATACACGACATACATTGTCATTGTGTGCGTGAAATCAAATATGGTTATAACTAGTGAATAAATCTTATAACTAACCATAGAGTTTTCAACATTAGTGTAGGTGACACAAATTGTTCTACTTTATTTAATTGTTTAGTGTAACACACCTTGCCAACATATGTGCTAGCGAAAACACATATAAAAGACTTTTAATTTCAAAAGGAGGTACTACAAATGTGATTGCCCAACATGTTATATGTATTATCAAAACACCAAGTTACTTTCTCATGGGAAACAAAATTAGTTAACAACTACATAAACTTTTCTTTTTTGAAATAACAAAAAAAAAATCTTTTGAAACAATAATACCCAAAAAAAAAATGGAGATTGTTAAAAATTCCAAAACCAATAATTGCGAATATTATTTTTTATCACAATATAATCTTACTAGGTAAAAATTAGTAATTGACTCTTGCCTCCACATCTAGGAATTGAAGTTTCTTGAACATTACAATTTTTTTTTGAATTGGCTAAGTACTCAAGTGAAGATATGAAGACCTTGTCCCAGTTGTGATTAGATTTGACACACATAAAATGTTGCATTTTGAAAATCGTACATGCTATTCTCTCATGGATTGATACATACAAATGACATAGCCTTCACCAATCCAATAAAACATAATTATTTTTATATTCTACAAAATCAATCTTTTAATCAATTGCATTTTAACATAGAGCATTGTTTACTCTTGCAAGACCTATTTTCTCTAGACAAGTCAAGTAAAAACATGGTGCCATATTTCAATCATAAAACTAAAAAGTTCATAGCATGTACTATGTATTCTAGAAACCATTTCTTAACTAAATGACAATGACAAGATTAGGCAAGAGATGATCACATGTTTGGGCACCTCACACCATGAACCTAAATGAAAGTTTTCTTGGCATTGAAATGTGAATGTCTTGGATGATTCTTTCCATATGGGATAATTGGAATTCATTTATAGCTCAAGGTTTTGGATTTGAAGTTTTAAGGGTTTTGGTGTAGGAATATTATATTGGTTATATTTTTAAATTTTGGGCAGATGACTTTTAAAACAATTCATTATTGAATTCATGTGCATACTAATATCAAGGTGCTAACAACATCACAGTGCTTGAAATTACCACAAAATACCATACACATACACTATTACATGCAAGTCTTAAAATCCAACTTTTTCCAAGCTATGCACAATTTTTTTTAAAAATTTGCAAGGCAGACCAAAAAAAGCTTACAGGTTCACAGATTTTTTTTGGATAGCCTTATAATACCGTATACCCCTGGACTTTATGCCCTAGACTCCACCAGCTATAGGGGTGGGTGATATCTTCTGTGCTCAGAGCAGATGTCAATCTAAACATGTCAGGTGTGAGATGTTTGGGGTTCAACATGAAATTGAGATTAGGAGGAATTTGAGAATAGGAAGAAGAAGATACATTAAGGTTGTTGATTGCCTGCATCAACAAGTGGTTGATTTTTTTCATTGATGTGCTAACATGATGTGGTCAGCAAACAGCTGTGGTGACTCTCCTCTAACGATTTTGCATTTGCGTGCTTTCTATGGGCAGAGGGTGTCAGATAGCTTTGCATAAAGCCACAGTCGGCCACTATTTCGAGGCACACGAACATTGCAAGTGAGAGCTCTTCTGCGCTTACTATTCTTTCAGATTTCCCATCCCTTACTCTTTTTGATAATGCTACTTGCTATTCTTTCAGATTTCCCATCCCTTACTCTTTTTGATAATGCTACTTGCAATTGGTGAGGGGTCTGGAACATTTTGTTCCAGTGCCCGTTTGTGACACACTCTTGGTTCTACTCTTTTGGCTCAGACTTGGGTTCTCTCTCTTTGTTCCTTCCTTTCCCCCTTCTGGGTGCTTTGTTTATTTAAATTTGCCAGGATACATTCTCTTTTCCACACTTAATCGTTGGTAATTGCTTGATGTTCATTAATGTGCATATCCCTCTTCGAACAGGAAAGATCTTTACACTTATTACACTAATTATTTATTAGCATGAATATCCCAAAAGGAGGGAGTATGCAAACTCGTGTGTAAAATTGCTCATATTTTCTAAGAGGGATTTTCAAGGATATATACTCCAAATCCAATTAAGAAACACCTCCAGAGTATGTGGGTTACATCAATACTTTTCTTACACATCACTCATAGACCATCTTCCTTTTATTCCCCAAAATCCCACCAAACATCATACTAATCAAAACATTTTGTCCAAAATTTTGGGATCAAAAATGTTGAAAACCTGTTTGATGACTAAGGAAAATGTGCATTTCTGAGTACAAAGTGCATATGCTGGGACATGTTTTATTTTCAATGACAAGAAGCAGCAGCATACTGACAGACAGATGGTCAGGCACATGTTGAAGAAGGTAGAAAGTTGCCATGACAGCTGCATGGCAAAATGTCAAATCCTCCACCCAACATCTTTCAACAACTTGAGCTGCAGAGTGTAACTGACAAACCAATGGTTACATGAAAGCAAGTCCCCCAACAACTTCTCAACAAATGGTATAGCAATCCAAGGCGGAGGTACTATCATTCATACCTGCAGACCTTGAAAAAGACAATTCTGTGTGGAAGGAGACGAGTAGAAAAAGCATGAAGTAGGGCTCAAATGGCATGCAGTGTGCAAAGATTTCTTGGATACAACTTCAAAGAGAAACACAGAACGTTAAGAGGTAACTCTATAATCCTCTCCTCAGTGCCCAAAACACAATTATTCTTTCAGCAGCATGCTTTTGCACATGTCTTCACATGGCCGCCTGTTTCAGGTTTATGATTTGCTTTGTGATGCATAATGTTGCACTTTCCTGTCCAGCTCATCTTTGTTCGCCCCCACAATCTTGTCAATCTGCTTACCCTCTTTGATAAACAGGAACGTAGGCATTGCACGGATTTCCCATGTTGATGTCACATCCTGCACAGATCCAGTATTGCTTCCAAATTCAAAACTCCCTCCACTTTCCTGAACAAAAAGGCCATTCAAATTTTCCTTTGCCTCCTAAAACTCAAACTGCTACTTATTTCTTTCTATAAGAGCAAACTTGTCCTCATACAATTGGGCCAACTCAGGAATATTTCATGTCCAATCTACAGAACATTTGAAAAGAGAAGCAGTAATTCCCAAGTTTACAGGGACTCTACTCTCAAAGACCAACTGCAAGAAGATAATTGTAGCATGTCAGGGGGGAAAAAAAGAACTTACTGGCACTTCATCAACATCAACCTTGAGAAAGATCAAGCCTGGATATTTCTTGCTCAGTTCTATGAAAATCGGAGACATAATGCGGCATGGTCCACACCAGGTGGCTGTGAAATCCACAACAATCTGTTTACAAACCCTGAAAATATTTGAGTCATCATTCAATGTCAAATGCATGCGACTGCAATAACAAGCTGTTTTGTTCAGCCACCAGGGACACTTTGTAAAACACGTGAAGGTCATGTCATCTACACCAAGAAAGAAAGGAGCCACACCTTCACAAAGAAGCAGAAAAACACACTTACAATTTTGTGAGTATTCTTGGATTCCGCAACCTTCAAGTCCCAACTAGTCTTGGAGTCCACCACATGCACAAGTCCATGATCCCCAGCCATACCTGGAATTTCTGGATACATATCAGAGTTATGACCATCAAACAGAATATAGATCCCAATTCAGTGCCAACATCATACCTCTTGAAAAATAATTCTCCATCATTTCGAGTCTAAGGCCGGGAGCGCAGAGTCCGCATACCTAAGAAGAAGCTTCAGCAGCAGGCTCAACACATGCAGCACTGTTCAAGGTATACGGCAACTGTAAGGATTTCAACGAGCAAACTAAAACACTCTGGGAGAACTCTACTATAGGCAGACCAAAACACAGCCAGCCATACCCACGCACATGATCTAGGCGGAACATTAGAACAGCCATTTTCATATTCACTCCCTGAACGTCCGTCCGTCAGGATCGAGCTCTTCTGCTACCCATACAAACACGACTCACAAAACACGAGAAAGAAAGAAAAAACACGGACCAAAATCCAAACACCTGCTCCGCACCTGTTAGCAACAGTGAATGAGGTTGGAAATCACTCTCTGTCGCGAATTGCAGCAACGATCTGTAGGCTTTGGGGATCGGCGACGGCTGGCGTTCAGAATGTTGCTTTCTCTGTCTCTCTCGACGCCTCTTTATCGTCTCTCCAGCTCCGCCTCCTCTTCCTCCTTGGCGGTGCATAGCCGGTCGCCAGTCGCCGGGAACTGTTTCAAGTGGTCCCCTTTTGTCGTTGCCTCCGCCTTCCCACCTTCCTTTATTTACCGCACCTAATCGGTGGATTTTGAGCCCCCCCCCCAAAAATTTCCCAGATAAAAAAATAAACAGGTTTCACATCAGCCCCAATCTGCATATTCCATCTCATTCACAGATTTTGTCAAAATAATTTTTTTTCCAAAAGAAATGGGTTGGTTTTTGACATGGATAGATTTTGACATCTCGTTTGAGCTAACTTCGACTTACTCCAAATTCTCCCTTTTTCTTACTCCTTTGTACATTTTCCAAATCTAGGGCGGTGTGTTTATTGATCAAGTTTTGCAGGGTTGCATCATCAAGTTTGGTAACCCCAATCTAAATACCATGTTAAACCAACAGATTTGGCATTGAGGTGCCCAATCATTTATTCATTTAAAAATGCGTTTCAGCATATAAATTTGTATTTTGGCACGAAATTTTTATTTTCTGTTTTTTGCTTATTAGAGTTATCCATAAATGCTCCTTTATTTTATGCCTCACTTTTCAACCATCCATAAAATCCCCCTAAGTGACATTAGAGTTCAAAACTAAGGATGAATTTTCCAAAGTGGTTTCTTTTATGAACACACTACAATCTACCTAGGCTCAACCAATTCTCACTTTGTTTTCCCATTTCTTCACATGATCAAAATATTGCAAGCGGTCATCATAAGCTATCAAGTGTTGCACCACCTTGCTTACCCTAGGGAAGAATCCATGCAACATGATGCTTATGTAAGCAATATGTTTGATGAACATATTTACTTCTTTTAAACCAACAACAATTTCAAGATGCAAAACTTTTTGCAATTTCAACAAGAAAAATATAATCTTGAAGTGCACAATTATTTTCAAAGCTCTACCCTACACAAACTCACACACCTTATTGCTTCCTACTCTCTAAAAGTCGTGCCTTACATAATAAGGTTGGAGAAATGTAGGAGTGTATTTGGAAAGCACCTCACAAGGTGGAATTTTCAATTAAACAACTTAGAATGAGAGGTTTCACATACGAGTGTAGGCAGATTTGCACAAAACAACATGAACCACTCATATCCCAAGGGAAGTTGAGTGCCTTCCCCTGTGGACCTCAAGCTCCACCCTTGGTTCACAAGGTGGAAAGTGCTATTGTGCACTAACAACAATGTTTTCCCTTTTACAAAACACAAACACACATAAATTTCAAGAAATCTCAATGCACCCTACACAAGATCACACACCTTAGTGCTCCTTGCTCCCTATTTTGCCTTACGGAACACACACACAAATTTCAAACAAATTGTGGTCATCACACACACACATAAACACAAATGACCTCCCATAAAACCTCAATCTAAGAAAATTCAAACCTCATATCAAACTTCCTACCAAGCTCAACACAAGAAATTTCACACAATTTCAAACCTTTTGCACTTCACCTCCGAATTGTTCCACACACATTTACATTTCAAACCTCCCACAAAAGGTCAACATAAGAAATTTCGCATACATATTAAATCCCACACTCCACCTCTAAATTGTTCAACACACATTTACACTTCAAACCTCCCACAAAGCTCCACCTTCAAATTGTTTCAACCCAAAGAAATTCCTCTCCACACACAACAAACCTCCAACACAACAAATTTTGCCTCTGGACACAAAAGTTTCAAACCTCCAAACTTTTCCTTCTAGGTTTTAGTGATTTTATGAATAATTGTATTATGTGTATATTTCTTTCAATTCTCTTTAAAAGAACTATTTCTCCCATGCAAAAGAAAATCTTCATGCACTTGCATTTTTTATTATGTTTTGTGATCACCATTTCCAATAGACAAACAACCCTTCATGTCACACCATGGATACACATCAGATAGGTGCATTTTTTCCTTTAAATCAAAACATTCAAGGAAAAGGTTATGTAATCTACATACACATTGTTCGTTATGCCATATGCTTCCATTCAATGCTCACAAATTGCATATCAAAAGGCATTGAGGCAATTTTTCTTTGGGGTTTCCATAACTTTGGAAAATGAAAGCTTCAAATTTTAGCATTTTAACCAATCAATTTCTCCAAAAATTGAAATTTTCATAAATAAGTTAATTACTGTTTAATCCATTCATATATTAAAGTAGTTCATGTTTTCAACAATCAATAACAACTATAAAACATCTCCACTCAATAATGCATCTATTATGGCAACTCAATGGAATGGATTATTATTCCATATACTCTATTCAAGAGGTGCAAGGCTTAGAAAATCTAAGGTTAAAGTTTGTGTCTTTCCAACTTGCCCTCTTCAAAATTACTTAATGACAAACATCATTCACAAGTAATCTCATATTAACTAGGTAAAATATAGGTAAAATATCACATGCAAATTTGTAACAACATCTTGAATCCCAAAGCCACACCACAAATTTATGCCCAAAATAACAAAAGGGCAAAAAACAAAACAATTATAAACATTACAATAATCTAAAGGAGCTTAGTTGGTACCTTGGTGGATAAAGGACATAATTGCAAAGCTTATACGCATTGGGTCGAGCCCAAGGGTGGGGGCATTCCCAAACTAAAAGGTTTAATTAACATGCAGTAGCTTAATTATGTGCTTTGGTTGATGTGTGATGTGCTTGTAAAACTTCTATGTGCAAGGTAAAACCAATGTTGGGTGGTCTCAAGTTTTTTTAAGACTTGTTGGGTCCAAGTTTTAAAAGAATTTACAAGACCCACCCCAATTCTTGATTTTTCTTTTTAAATTTCAAAATACTCAAACATGGTTTCAAAAATTTAAGAAAAATGTTTTCAATTGGGTTTCAAAATGTTGAGTTTCACACATTTCAAACCCACTAGTATTCAAAGACCATTTTCACATACTAGTTTTCTTATTTCAAACTTGTAGTTTTTTTTTTTTTTTTTTTTT
>Ga0209208_10007848_pt1 | contig 14355 bp, 9 predicted proteins | sample S1TSphfallax_3_FD_187694 | JGI IMG/M metagenome (GOLD analysis project Ga0209208, IMG submission 187694) | Host-associated microbial communities from peat moss isolated from Minnesota, USA - S1T2_Fd - Sphagnum fallax MG (SPAdes) (version 2) | ecosystem: Host-associated > Plants > Peat moss >...
TTGGTTTTATTTCCTGTCTTTTCTTCTCCTCCATAGCTCGTTGGCAGAGAGCTTTATCAGTGAGAAAACCTTTTGCGTGTCTTTGGTTAGTCATGTTATAGTTCATGCCATGCCATCTCTCTCTCGTATCTTCTCTCTGGACTCTCTGTGTGTGTCTCTGGTGTTTTTTCTAATGTTTGCAACGGTGTTTTTCAGAGCTCATCTTTGAAGTCGAGTATCGTTGTTTCTTTTGCTGTTTTCTGTGTAATGTTGTGATTTTTTTTCTCCCCGAGTTTCCAAATCGTTGAAGGACAATTATTTCATTCGTCGACTGTGTTTTCCGGTTCTCATCTTTGTTCATAGTCTTTCCCTGTTTGTCATTTCCTTTAGTTCTTCTTTTCCCTTCCTGTCTTTCTTTGTTTCTTTGTCTTGTCATTGTTGTTGTGGTCTGTTGCTAGCCAGTAGTATGGCTGAGTCTTCCCGTTGCTTCCGGAATGGAGCAGAAAGTTCGTAGGTCGGTGCTCGTCATCGGCCTTTACCCACTGGAGGGAGCTGATGAAGTCGGTGGGGAAGTTGTGGTAGTTAAGTCACTATCATACATACTACTGTTGATGGTCTACTGTTGATGGTCCCTGAACAGGTGTGAGACTGGCACTTTTGTTCATACCGGTGTATGTTTTTTTTTCTTTTGGTTTGTTTCTGTCTTCCCTTGTTTGGTTCTTGTTTGGTTCTTTCTGTGGTTTCCTGAGGAAGAGTTAACCTTGCTGTTTCTTCTTCATCGTGAGAATGGAGATTTCTCTATTCTTATGAAAGATATTCTCATCTTTGAAGGCGAGTATTGCTGGTTGTTTTGTTGTGTTGTCTGTGTAATTTAGCGAGGTTCCCCTCCCCCCCCAGTTTCCAAATCGTTCAGCTACAAATTGTTGTGCTCGTCGACGATGTTTTCCAGAGCTTTTCTTTGAAGTCGAGTATTGCCGTTTGTTTTGCGGTTTTCTGCGGAAGCTAGCGAAGCACGATTGTTAAAATTACAGAGAAAACAGCAAAACAAAGAGCAATACTCGACTAACTTACACAGAAAACAGCAAATCAAACTGTTTCCAAATCGTTGAGGCACAATTGTGTTCGTGGGGCTGCTGTAGGTTGCGGTTTTCAGGCGATTGTGAAGCCAATGTTGCTGTTCACGTGTAAACGGATTATGAAGATAAACTACAGCAGGAGAGAGGTGCGTGTTTATTACTGTATATGTTTTTTTTGGCACTCACTTTCTATTTTCTGGTTCTTGCCTTGCAGACTGCAGCAAGAAAAAAAAAGCAACTGCTTGTACTGGTAATACTACCCCATCGAAATGAACTAATGTGTTTTCTATGTTTTCTTTCCTTTTTTTTCCTTTGCAGTTCTTCATAACGGAAGTGTCTTGGTGCATAACAGATTTCATGAAAGCTGAAAGTTTTTGCATCAGTTGCAGGAGAACAAAATAGACAAAGCCATGGTAGTCATTTATCTCCTTTAGGGGCTCATCTGCTTTTCTTGTGTCTCCTTTGATCCTTGTACAGGTATCCTGCTGCTGCAACTAAGACGCCTGTTACATTTGTTCATTGGAGTGGCATTGTGAGCAGCAAAGATGGAACCCCCCATTAATCGTCTCATAGATGATCTGCTGAAGCTGGTTTTTTGGAAAGTGCCTCTGATTGACCTAATCCGAGCAAAAGCTGTCTGCAGGCGCTGGAAATGCCTAGTAGATAACAAGCATTTTCAAGTTGGCTTTGCAAACTCTCACACTTACTGCCCTCTTGCTTTCATGAAGAATGATTTTGGTAACCATGTCTGGTTAGGGTATGATAGCACAAGCAGCAAGTGGAAGCGGATGCCAGCTTTTGGAGATATTGTGAAGAAAGTTGATCCTCTTCGAACACGGGGAAGTTGGAAAGGCATGTTGTGTCTGAAGTCTGGTAATGACTATTCAAGTTACACCATGTTTAATCCTGTGATTGGAGAATCAAAGCCACTTCCCAAATCTTCAGATTATTGGGGGGCATCAGAACTGCAGATGGTGGTGGAGGAGGAGACAAAAAACCTCAAGATTGTTGCCATCAGAGGACAAGGGACAGAGGTTTACAATTTTGCATCAAATTCTTGGACCAAAGTAGCATCTATGCCAGGGAGCATAACAAATCTAACAATTTGCAAACTCAAAGCAAAGAATGGAGCTGCCTACTCTAATGGGTTTCTCTACTGTGTGGGCCAAAGCCAAGAAGGATTCTATATTTTGGTTTCATTCAATGTCGCAACTGAGAAATGGAGTGATGATGTCATTGAGTCTCCATATCCAACTTCAAATGCAATGGAAGTTGAATGTCAAGTTGTTGAATGTGGAGGTAAGATTTTTGCAATAACTGAAACAAAGGTGGGGTTGGTTGAGATATGGATGTTTGACTGCAACACACAGAGGTTCTCATGGGTGATGGAGATGCCAGAGGGGATGTGTGCTGATGTGCTAAACATTGAGCCTGGAGTGCATCAGGAATTGCCAAAGCCTGGAAACATCCAGTGCACTGCCAACAGCCAGCAAATTTTCATATGGCAGAATCACGGGCAGAAAATCGCTGCATTCCATCTCTTGGAGAGGAAGTGGGAAATACTCCCTTTCATCAGGAGATCAGATTATGCTAGGTCATGTCCTTTCGTGGACACAGTAGAGATTGATGCAGCTTTCTTTGAGCCTACCTTCTTTGAGCTTACAGTAGATGTTACCGGAAGTAGTTAGTTTAGTAGTCATAAGGGTCATAGATCCATATTTTGCAGTTGTAGCAAGTTTTTTTTTTTTTTTGTGCTTGCTTGTATTTGCTGGGTGCATAGACTGATCCAATGCACGCTAAAAGTGTTCAAGATTGTCGCAGCATTGTTTGTCTCCCGCTTGTTACTTGTTTGTCTCACACTTGTCTACAAAATGTGAAAGACTTGTCTTTGAAAAAATGGATTTATAACAAGTTCATTTGGGGTCGGGTGTAAGGCAACTCGCGAGACTATGTGCCTTGTTTGGAGAGTTGAACTTGGCGTATCTTGTTAATATGTGCAGCACATAGATTCATGAATGCCCATGACTAGAAGACAACAAATAACAAAGAATATCATGAACCTCTAGAGTAATGTTGAAGTACCAGCAGCCTTGTATCCCTTCTTTCAAATGTTATGGTTCCATCTTATTAAAACTACTATGGTAAGGGCTTTGATAGCAGATTTGAACACTTTTTGGACATAACAACAAGATGAAAGTCTGTTTATTAAAACAAGGAAGATCTAGAGCTGTAAAAGTGAAAGCACTTTGGTCATAGGTGTAATAGTCATCAAACTCGAAAATTGATTAAATGTTTCTGTGAACTGGATCTTAAGCTCTTTGTCAGCAATTTTGGAAGTTCCCATCTCACAATTGGCATTTCAAATTTCTCCTACCACCTTGCATTCAGTGTTTTCCATATGATTCTTGTTGAAAACTTTAATGTAGCTTCAAGGGACTCTGGCCCCTACTTTCTAGGTTGCCCTAATCACAATCTCAAGCCAAAAGAGGCCTCACACAACTTGCAACTTTCTCGATTGTTCTCCACCAAAACTCCTGGCTCTAGATACAGATCCTTCCCAACTTTTGACTTCCACTACTTGAAAAAAAAACCAAACCACAGCTACACAAAATTTGCTTAGTCAAACCTTTCATTGCAATACCTAATTCCAATAGCCCAGTGAGTTGAACAAATCCAAAATCACCATGAAACATCCACTTCCAGAAACCCAAAATAAACCCTCCTTAAGTTGAAACTCTACAAGCCATTTTTCAAAAACAAAACAAAAAGTAAAGCAAAATACCAAATCCATTGAAAAAATAAGAGAAGCAAGAAAAAGAAAAGAAAAGTACCAACATATAGTTCTCATCATCTTATTCCTCCTCCTCCTCCACAGTGCAAAAACAACACAGTTCTTATCAATGACAACAACAAACCACTGGCAGCTCCAGAGAAACAGCCAAAGATACCGAGCATCTGTTGGAGTACCTTTCCCTGCTTCCCTCTTCTTCCTTCTATGTTATTTATAAATGTCGCTTGTTGCTTATGAGGTTGTAGAGAAAACAAGACAACATCAAAGGGATGAATGTGAATTCTTAAAAGATGAGTGCATTGAAAATCAAATTAGGATGAATCATCTCACCTAGCTTCTGGGGGCCAAAATCCCTTAAGCCACTATACTCTATAATGATTCTCAACACAATATCCCTGCCATACAAGGCAGTGTATAGCAGGGCCAACAAAAACTCCAGTTTCACATATTGTTTGGATGGGCTAATGACACTGACTGTATTAATAACTCTGGTGTACAAACAGCACTATGGGAACTTTTTGACTACATTCTGTTATTCTATGCACTATCCTGACAGAACCAGTTCTGTCCTCCTAGCTCTCAGCAGTTTTTAAGGAATTCAAAATAGCTGATATGATGAAGGGATTGTTTATAACCTCAGTCTCAACATGAATTTACCAAAATTGATGGGATCAAATGTGACTTCTATTTGAGTTGAAAAATCCATGACATGAAAATGAAGAGAAAGTCAATCATGAGTCCTAAGATCCCGTGGTGCTGCATGGCGGATACCAATGACACGTTCAAAAATTTGAAGGACAAAATCCAAAAAATCAAAAAACATGGTGTAGATTCTGACATAGAAGGCAGTGATTGTCGTTGTTATGAAGTTCCATGCTGACACTGGCCAGTAATAAGGATGCAGAAGTCTGAAGAAGAGACTGATGAGAAGCCTTGAATGCCGACCTATCTGCAAACAACAGGAAAATGGTACTCTGAGTGCCCTTGGCCCTTGACCTGCCTTGGAACCGATCAAAACTTTGTAACTTCAAATTGATGCACTAATGCTTTATGCACAATTCTATCTGCATTGCGAAATTGCCTCCAAATGTCTGCTAGCATACTATCATTAGAAGCAATTTCTGGTAGACAAGGCTCTTGGATTTCCAATGCAATAGCCTCAAATCAGCTTTCTGTCTCATTCACTGTATTTTTCTTGAGCAAGAACATCATACTCACTGGGAAAAGCACATCCAAAGTCTCCCAAGCAGCATGGCGAACAGGTCGTGTAGGATACATGGGGCCCCCAGGCGCTGTGAAGGAATAGAGAGCTGTCTTCAACCGCGTGCTTGTCGTGGCCCTCAATTCCACTCCTGGATTAACAGAACAGAAGGATCTCAAGAGCAGGAGGAGCAAGATATGATGAAGTGCTGCAGCTCTGATGCAAATCCTATGCTGATTCCAAGTAAAGAGCTAAACAAAGTATATACAATCCAGGATTCCAAAATCCTCACCTTTGAGTGCCTTCATGCTATTGAGATAATGCAGCAGAACAAGCTCCACCTTGACCTTTTGTAGCTGTGTTTTTTGTCACAACCATAGTGCTAATAACATTAGGTGTGTGCAGTTGCCTCTTCCAACCAAGATCACTGATGCATATACAAGTGCAAGACATACAGACTATTAAATGAAGCCATAAGCCCAATATCAGTTGCAGAACAACATACAGAACAAGAGAGATACCTGGTCTGTGAGCTCTGTGACAAATATATCTGCTGGCGCAAGCAAAACATTTGGGACTTGAGGAAATCTTTGTAAAAAGGTCTCCAACCTTTTGGCTGCACAACAACACAAAGGTAAGTAATTATCAGAGGAGAGCTTTCCTTGGCAACTTGCAGCTTTTCTTTAGTCACAAAGTATTTGCTCACAAATTCATGCTAAAATATCTAATTTCCTCCAAGGGTTACACAACCCAAGCTTTAAACTCCTAAAAGGTTTATCACTTATGCTTTGGTGTAATTAGTAATTACCTGATTCATAATACAGGAAGTAGCGAGATATTAACAAAATGAGGTCCTGGCGAGCCTGCTCCCTCTCCAAAAGAAACACATGCATCATTCAAAGACTATCCAGAAACAAAAACTATCAAAGCTGTTATCCGAAAAAGGGCTTTATTGAAAACCTTAAAATAACTCAAACTGCAATATCAACATGTGCAAAGCAATACAGGCTGATTGATAAAAGTCCCACTCATTGCACCTGAGCTTGGGAAAATCAAGTAACATCACAACTTGTGGTCAAGAAAACAGTAGGTAGGACATATGATATTCATTTCAGGTTGCCTGTAATTCAAAAGTTGCAAATCTGGCAAGAAAACAAGGGCTATCACCATAATGACAGAGGAAAAAGGCCACTGCAGGAAGTAAGTAAGACCTGTTTGGGAACCCTTGTTAGTCGATCTGGATTCATTAGAACCTGTTCAAGTGTATACTGCAACCAAAATAATGCACATGGTTAAGATTTGAGTCTTGAGCAGATAAAAACAAAGCATTTGCACAAAAAGGGTGCAATCATAGAATTACTTTTCTCCTCAACATATGATTTCATTGAGAGAAGAGATGACCACACAACAACTGGGTCAATTATGAGTGGTATCTTGTGCATGAAATATCAGGTTGAATCAGAAGATAAGTTACATTGAACAATGAAAAAAAGCGGCGTACATTGCTCTGCAAATCAATCCTTCCCACATCACAACCACCCCATGGTCCTCTAGTTAGTCAGATGCCACACGTCACATTAATTGACACTAGGGATAGGGGAAGAAGACAACAGACATGGCATTAGTATAGATCCCTTCAACTGCAGAAATCAGCTGTCACTATGGAGCACTTGCAAGCAAATTAAGGAGACTCAAGTACAAAAAGCTGGGATACTCCCATACCAGAAAATGTTGCTAGCACCTTCAACAAATGCAGTGGAGTAACGTAGAAATCCCTCAGAGTCCTCTCTTGGAATCTCAAATAACTGCCATGGGTCCCACCCCCCAAATAGAAGATATAGTTTACTTGGCACAGGATCCACCTTTTTCACAAAACCAGAAGCTGCCGGTGCAGCACATTCATGGATCCAGAAATAGAAACCAGGTGACAGTGATCCAAGAAGCCAGAATGACAACTGAGCACCTGTCCTCTACTGATAGTTTCTTAATGACTGCTCAAGAAGGTAGCAAGATGGCATTATCCATGTATTCACCCTGAGACACAAACTAAAGAGATGCAAACAGAGGAAAGATACCCATCGGTAGAAGAGCAGAGCAAATATCTGGGATGCAAAAGACTGGCTCCATAGCTGTAAAAACAATGGAAGAATTGCCTTCCCATCCTCAGGAACTTCTGCATAATGCTGCGCAAAAATTTCATAGAAACAGAGAGATGGACAAATGTTGTTTGCAGTTGTTGGAACTTCAGCACCACTTAAGTTGTCACTTGAACCATAAAGTCTCTCTGCAGTTGCAACATGATGCCAGTTGCTTAGTATAAGCCTAAATATCACTAGGCCCAACAAGGCCATATTCATGCAGGAAAGTTTTTTCAATAACTTAGGACAATTCAGTTAAAAAGAACAACAATCACAACCACACAAAGAATGTAGCAGATAGGCATGGTCAAACCAAGGCTTATAGGCATTCTATGAGTTGCAATGAGATAATCTTTGGTCCTTCACTCATGAGCAGCCAAGGGACGACAGAGTCACAATTCAGCAATGCCTGTCAATTGTTTAGGGCCAAGTTCAGGAAGGGAGATTTGTCATAACCTTGGGCTCGGGAGTCCACTTCCAAGGCTACATCTGTGAAGAGCTCACGTAGCAAATCTCCTCTCTGTGCTGGTATATCAAGTGCCTGCCATTCCTTCCACTGTGAATATACAAGCTTCCTAGGAAAACACACTCTTCATAGAAACCCAAGATTCTATGCAATGACTGATGAGTGATGCAATAATTGTCAATGGACTAAATGTTCTGAAAAGCTTCACATTTCCTGCATGCCCTGCTTTGAAACACAGTCTACAGCAAAAGCAAGATACAACAGAAGATTGTGACTCACAAATGCTGCTACTGAAATGCAAAGTTGAATCCTCACCTCACATCATAGAAAAAAGTACAAAAATGTGTTGCAATTTTGTAGTAATGTTCAGCCCAAGGGCTCAATCAATAAATGGGGCATATTCATATTCAAGACTAGTAAGCATGCACTTGAGCATTGCAATCCATAAACTGTAAAGAAATTCAAAACATTTTCATCAATGAGGGAGAAATCTTCGTGCAATTTATACAGGGATCATCCACATCTGCAGGTGCAATTGCTAACAGTAACGGCTTAACTCCTGCTATGACACCTTTACTCCTGTCACTGTCATGAGGAGTCGTTCCTGCAAATATTGATGTTTTGGGGAAGCCTCTTCCATTTTGCCTAATGTACAGAGAGACATGCTTACTGAGAATTTCTGAGAAGACTTAAATCACCTTCTGTAGCTTTTTCTGCACCTCCACAGTGAGTTTCCTTCGAAATGCAGAGGGTGCCAGTGGGGGACGCTGCTTGATAGGGCTTTCCATTGGTGTGCAGCAATTCAGTCACATGCTCCAACTTTGACCTTATTCAAGATCTTGGTAATCAAGTCTCCTAGCCTGCTCACACTCTCTTGCATCATTTCACCTCATTTCCACCTCTGGATCAGCAAAGTTTTCCCATCAGACTCCAAGAAACATTTCTACTTGTGGTCCCAAACTCCCAACAGCCAATTATATCAACTGTCCAAATTCTGGTTTGTTGAAGGAATTTCACAAGCATGCACATCGGTATCAAAAGATGAGGATGCTCAATTGCACATCAGATAGGCAGCAGGATGCCAGGAGAAATCAATGCCAAGAAGTAAAGACAGAAAGAAGATCACTTGGTAGGTCAAGATATAACAACAGTCCTGACCAAACATTTGGTTGCTTGAGGAGTGGATGGACAAAGAGCCAATGCAGAAGAAGAGGGAGTGTAATTATGTCAATATGGGCAATGTTGAGGCAAGAGCCAGCAGGGTAGACAGGGCATAGAAAATGCATACACTTGATCTCGAATTACCTGAAGATGAAAGCACACTTCAAATATCATCACTTTACTCTACACTTTCTGGAACCCTAATTGCTGCATGTCTTCATCATAATGCCTTCTCTGCTATCTCAACTCTTTAAAAGAGAAGCCGTGTCACAAAACAGAACTGAGCCACATGCTTGTAGCTAACAGAACCTCAGTGGAAACCAAAGTAGGAAGCTAGGAATGAAGAAGAAGGGATAGCAAACAGAAGGATTGGACACATAATCAAGTTCAATTGAAAGGCCACAGGTTGCAGAGGAAGAATTGATGTGAAAATAAAGAGCAATCAGAGCTCAAAGCACACAGATCAGCAGCACAAAGTATGATGATGCTCAAAAGACCCCCCCCCCGCCCCCTTAAAAGTCACAGAAGATATCTAAGCGGAATGATGACTCTTAAAGACATTCAACCTAAGAAGATCCTGGAAACCAATCCATCACTTGCAACATGACCATGAGTCGCTAACCAAAAAAAAAATGGGGGTCATCAGCTAGATACTGAAACTTGAAGAAAGTTCGTTTTGATACACCAAAAAATAATCTTGAAGCTTCCAGCAGTCGAAAATTTTGGAGGAAAATAAATAAAAGCAACAAAAACTACTTAAAACGATTATCTCACCAAAACGATACCTTAGAAGAAAAAAATTCTAGCATACTACATGAACAACAAAAACAACAAAAACCCTCGATTTCTTCCTCTTTTTTACCTTCAGAGAAACGCTCTCGTCTGCTGCGACAACACCCACAATGCGCATTCACGCCAAGGAAAGAAGAAGCAACAAAGAGCGAAGCGAAGGGAAGCGAAGCGAGCAGAGCAGCGCATTCTTCACGTTTCCGATTCTAGGGCTTATCGGATGGTGTGCTGTGGTGTGTTTGTTTTTATCCCATATTGATTGCGCGTATACAGGGCAGCCTTTGCGTATATATACTCTCGCCCTTGCTAAGCTTGTTTCACCCGACCTTGCAAGGGTGAGGGCGGCTTGCCTATGACCGTTTAGGGACGGGAAGCCGTGCTGACACACCTGCCTGGAACACACATTTCATGTGGGATCTAAGTGGCCCTACTTTAGGTCACTCCCACTAATTTTTGGAAGCCTTTTGAAAAAGGGGCTCACCTAACCCAACCCAACCAAAAAAAAACATCCCCTCAAACCAAAAATCATACTTGCCCCTGGCACAAATTTTGTAATTCCTTTTTTTTTCGTCCCTGCCCGTATACATAAATTCGTTTTAGTATATTTTGCAATGGCTTATTTTAGACCTGCCCGTTTTCACAAATGGGTTGTAATAAATTTTGCAATGCCTTTTTTTCCCCTGCCCGTATACATAAATGCGTTCTAGCATATTTTGCAAGGGCTTATTTTAGACCTGCCCGTTTTCGCAAATGGGTTGTTGTAAATTTTGCAAGGGGTTTTTTAAGAATTGCCCGTCTACACAAATGGGTTATAGTAAATTTTGCAATGGGTTTTTTTTTAGAATTGCCCGTATACACAAATGGGTTGTGGTAAATTTTGCAATGGGTTTTTTTAGACCTGCCCGTATACACAAATGGGTTGTAGTAAATTTTGCAATGGGTTTTTTATACCTGCCCGTATACACAAATGGGTCGTAGTAAATTTTGCAATGGGTTTTTTAGACCTGCCCGTATACACAAATGGTTTGTAGTAAATTTTGCAATGGGTTTTTTTAGAATTGCCCGTATACACAAATGGGTTCTAGTAAATTTTGCAATGGGTTTTTTTAGACCTGCCCGTCTGCACAAATGGGTTTATAGTAGATTTATCCATGGGCTTTTTGCCCTTCCCATATCCAGAAATGCGTTGTAATAAATTTTTGCAATGGGTTTTTTTTATCCCTGCCCATTATGCAAAAATGGGCTGTAGTGCACAGAGAGGGTATTATTGGATAGGCTTGTGCTGCTTAGGTGTTGCAGAAAAAAAATGTTATGGCCAATGAAATTGTCCCATTTGGTGGCGTCTGAATTTCAACCATTAAAATGAGTGAACTAACATTTTATATGTGTAAATAGCCTTTGGGTAGTTTGTGAGAATTTTAGAGGACTCATGGAAATCGTAGAAAGGTTCCATTATTTTCAAATAGAATAGGCTCGTCGTGTGTAAGGTTGAAATTTTCATTTTTTTCAAATCAATGGGATTGTTAGATTTGGCGGTCTAGATTTGTTTTTCTTAGTTATCTTGAGTGTGAAGTAATAGTTAAATGCTTACGAAGAGGGTTTTGGTGCGTTACTTGTTAACTTTGTGTTACTAGTATACTTTAGTTTCTAGTGATTTTTGAACATTTTTTAAACTTATGATAGATTTGGAACATATTTTAGCTTTTCATCTCTTTTTTTTCCCCTCTAAATAATAATTGGGACTTACTTTTTGTCTATTCAAAACACTTGAATTTTCAAGTATTGAGAACTTAGTTTGTGTTGAAAATGATTGAGTTTGAATCACCATAACTTTTTCTTGTGTGTTGAAAACATTTGAATTAGAGTGGTAATAGGAATTTCTTTCGTGTTAAAAACACTTGAGTTTGAGTCACAAGAACTTCTTTTGACACTTGAGTTTCAATCATATAAATTTTTGTTGTGTGTTGGAAACATTTGAGTTTGAACCACAAGAGTTATTTTCTCGTGTGATGAAAACTCTTGATTTAGAATCACAAGAACTTGAATTTCAATCATATAAATTTTTGTTGTGTGTTGGAAACATTTGAGTTTGAACCACAAGAGTTATTTTCTCGTGTGATGAAAACTCTTGATTTAGAATCACAAGAACTTCTTTTCCATTGAAAACATGAATTTGGAAATAACTCAAATGATTGCCCAAAGATGTAAATTGAATGGGTTTGATTTGGTTTTTTCAATTTTTTTGTTCAAACTAATAGGAGCTTCTTGTGTTGAACACTAGAAAAATCTCAAATGGTTATTATCAATATCAAATATTTTGGTGTGTGTGTGTGTGTGTTTTCTTTTAATAACTAGAAAACCAAATCTTCTTGGGGGTGTTGTATACTTGAATTTGAAGGCAACTCACAACAAATGCTCACCATATATTAATGTGTTCAATTTAACTTTTCATATGTTTCAACTTATGAAGCTAAACAAAATTTTCTTAATTGTTGAATATTTGAATTGAAAAGGTTATTTCAAACTTTTTTGGTTTAACTTTCTTTTTTCTTTGCCCAAAGGACAAAAGTTCTTATGTTGTTGGATAGTGTATAATTTGTAACCATGTTCAATAATTATTGTAAAAACAATCTTAATTTTTAATTTCAACAACATAGAAATTGGTTTACGGATTTTTGCGATTTTAATATTTTTATTTTGAACCAACAAAGGTTGAATCATTGTCCCATGCTCCCATTTTATAAATCATAATCATCAAACAATGATGGAACTATTTTATGATTTTTCACATATTTTTGTGACCCCATTTTTTTAATTGCATCATTTATAAGCACTTTGATATTTCATTACAACCAAACATGGATGCATTCCATGTTTCCATTTAATTAAATTTGTATTCATGTCAAAAGAATTATGGGATAATATTTCACATGACCACAACACGTCCATCACAAATAATCCATGTCCAATTACACATGAGATATACCTTGTTACACATGACACACATCACACTACAAGCAATCAATGAAAGATGATTTCATGTCAAATGTGTTTGTGTTAATTTTGGTTGAAGTGAAATTCAACTTGATTCTTAAACTAAAAAATGGTGCACTTTTAATTCATCGTGTTCATTACTAATTGCAACAAATGGTTAAAACGTGAAAATTAATCATAAATAGTAATTTGTTATATTTAATGTACATGCCAATGTTTGGATTTCCCAACAAACGCAAAACAAACATTGGATAAAAAAAATTTGTTGACCAATTACAAAAAGGCTATGTGGTTTGATGGCAAATGCCATTTACCATCAAAAGCCATCTACCTTTCCTTACATTTAAATTAACTTCAACTTGTGTGAAACAAGTTTGTCCTTGATCACATCACATCATGACATTGTGCATAAAATAAGTATATGAGGTTTAGGAACATATGCATTGTGAATGATAAATCATCAATGGTGAACAAGGCTCAATGGTGACAAGACCTCTGATAATGAAACCTTTTCAATTAGAAGAACTAAGTTTTTACCACATGCCAAACAAGGAACTATAGACCTTGGTGATTTTCTATAATAAAGGTTCAAAATCAATTTAACCACTCAAATAATAAATGAATGTCAATTCAACCACCCAAATAATTAATCATGTTGTTTTGAAAATTTTAACAATCCTGTAATGTTGGAACCAATGTGTTGGGATCAAGGAAGTCATTGAGCCACAATAACATATGAATGTGCAAAATATCATTTTTCATATAGTTTTGTAACATCCATAATAAACTTTTGTATGCGCAAAAACACTTACATTGTTATTAATAATTTGTTTTGTATTTTGCATTTATGACATGTATTTTAAAACAACGTTGATAAAAATTTGTTAAAACATGTTTGGGCTTTTGGATTATTGGTTTTTTGTTTGCATTACTCATTTTAATCTAACATTGATGTTTTTTCCAAATTTTAAATGATTAAAAGATGATGTAAATTTTAAGGTTTAAATTTCTTTAAAAACAAACTTGATATTTCTATGAAAATTATCATATTAAGTATTTGATCCTTTGTGTTTGTCACATGCTACCATGTTGACATCAACAATTACCAATAATTGCACATACACACGCATCACAAATGATAGAAACCACCTTAAAAGTGAGACATCATTTTCCAAACATTAAATAATTCAAATCTCATTCACACATGAATTGGTTCCAAGTTAAAAACCAATTAACTACATTAACCCAATTTAGCACTAATATAATTAGGATTTAACTAGGAAGTTAACTTAACACTCTTGATAATTGTCATGCATTACCATATCAGTGCTTACAACTATCAATGTTTACACACACACATCACAAATGACATGAACCACCTTAATGGGGCATCATTTTAAAACCTCTTTCCTATTGGGGTTTAAATACCTTTAAACTAGATAATAGTGTAAGGAATTATGCTTTTAAGGTGGAAAGACTAATAGGCTAGATGTAAATGTGAACCCCATTGTTAGTCACCTAACTATGATCCCCCCAAATCCTTAGCCAAATATGCACCATCATGGAGAAAAATTTAAGCTACTTTCATGTTACCTAACTATAGAAATCCCCTAGTTTATGTTATGCACCAAAGGTAAAACCATTTTCTATTTTGACAAGTATTTCATTCAAAAGTGTCATGAAACATGCCATATCCTAGCCTCTTGAACACTAATCACACCAACATAATTATTACCTTTAAAGATTGCCCCACACAACAT
>Ga0209208_10007850_pt1 | contig 14354 bp, 6 predicted proteins | sample S1TSphfallax_3_FD_187694 | JGI IMG/M metagenome (GOLD analysis project Ga0209208, IMG submission 187694) | Host-associated microbial communities from peat moss isolated from Minnesota, USA - S1T2_Fd - Sphagnum fallax MG (SPAdes) (version 2) | ecosystem: Host-associated > Plants > Peat moss >...
GGAGGAGAGTTGGATTCAATTAGATAAATAATTTTTTAAACATAGGTTCAAGCTCTTTAGGTAAACAAGTTGAAACTTTTTGAAATGTTAGCAAGTAGGCTAAATTTTATATGTAAATACTCATTTTAGTTAGTTGTAAAACTCCATGAATATATAAACATATAAACCCCAATTTTAATTCATTGGAAAACTGTCTACCTATACATTGTCTAGCATTGTGTAGTCTGTAGCAAGTATACATGGAATTGAACTAGATTCTTGAATTAGGACTCCAAATTCTTGAATTTGAAAAATGTGTAAAAACTAAAATTATAAAGTTTAAAATTTTGAAAAATCAAGCTCAAACTCACACTTAAAGAGCCTTCAAAAAAAATTTAATGTCAAAATTGGAACCAAATGTTCTTTTAAAAAGTAATACCACCCAACACTAGTTTAAACACAAAAAGCTTTGGGATAAAAAAAATGCACAATCTATTGCTAGTAGAAAACCTTCAACTAAATCAACATAAAACAAACAAGAGAAGGATTTGATGCCTAATTCTCAAATTTTGAAAACTTGTTTCGAAACTTCATAATGTGATAATTTTAAAAGGCATACTTGATTTGGGCATGTAAGCTCATTCCTCTATGCCCTAGTCCAAATCTTTTCAACTATGTATGGAACTTCAAATCCAAATGCATTTCCCTCATCCACACTATGCTTTGAATGTCAAGGTTTTTTCTAAGGCTAAACAACTTACAACTCATGCTACATATACAACCCAAATGCAATTTTTAAAAAGTGCACAAGTAATGTGCAAAAACTCTAGTTGTATGTAAACAGAATATTACCTCAAGATAACTAAGAAAACGGATTCAGACCACCAAATCCAGTAATCTGATTGGCCTACGAAAAAAAATCAAGCCCACACACAACCCTATGAAATAATGGTTCCTTTGTCACCAAAAGAAGGGGGATAACCTAAACAGGTAATCCTTTTTCTGTTATTTGGATCATAGTATCAACATCAACTCTGTAGCAGTGGCTGCATCAGGCTCATTATCTTAACAGTAATCACCAACCTCCTCTATTCTTCTTCTCAATTATGTTCAGACCATAATTAAAGACCATAGGGGATTAGAACTCTCCTTGGATTCCTTTCAGAGAGCCCATTGGTCCTGTGGATATTCACAAATAAACATTGACTTCATGCACCCATGCCCCTTTCCACCAAAATCACTCAACAAAGAAATTAGACAAAGAGATAGATTGAATCCAAGAACTTAGTTCTTCACTTGGCTCCCATAACAAACCTGAAACCCTTTTCTCTCGGAAGCTCTCAGAATTCAGCAAGTACTTTCTCTCCCAAACTTAGTCAAACTGGTAGGTTTCTAAGGATCCCCAATCGACACCTAAACCCATAAACACTCCACATGGCCCGCTCTGAAATCCCTTGACACTATCATCACCTCCCCTGACTTAGTCCCTACATCAAACATAGATTAATTTTCTATATTCATGAAGACTACAACACAGCTGGAAGTGATAGCTTCAGGCTAGAAGAGAAACACAAAACAGAAAGACAATCTTCCTTTTCTGTCCAAAAGTACATTCCAACACACATTTCTGCTTTCTATCCTCTATTTTCAAAGGAAAACTTCGGTGCTTCTGATGACTTGAACTCTTTCATTTATCGTTCCTCCCACTTTCTCTCGGCTCCATCACCTTCCCAACAGCAACCAGTCTTGTGCAACATGATCTACATGGCTCATTCTAGAGTCACCCCAATGACAACAATAAACCTGCTCCATCACCAAAGCCAACTTAAAAGCTCATCTCCATTGAATTGCAAACTTCAAACACCATAAACCTGAAAACAAACAAAACACACCAAAACACAAAAACAAACAATGGACATCAGACTTTCGACACTCTCAAAATTCATGATGAACAATTATCCGATATTTTGACATCTTGTGCCATCATGAATTAAGGTTGCTTTCCTCCTTTCATCCACAGAAAATGTTTTGACACTAGCTTTGCATCACACCTTTCTACCATTTTCTTCGACCCTTTAAAATTCTCACAAACCTACCAAACCCAATTACACATTTAATTATTAGTTCACTCACAATAACTAAGAAAAAAAATCAATCCACCAAATCCAGTAATTTCATTGGCCATCACATTCTTTCTTCACACCTACACACAAGCCTATTCAACACCATCTGTATATTAGGACACCAGGCAAGACTATAACTATATAGTATTAAAAATCAAAGCAACAACTGCTAAATCCAATAGATGTGAAATTGTAGGATACATGAGCTTCCCCCAAACAATATAGAAACATGGCAAGCCATGCCAAAGGTTTAACAGATGAGAGACGAATGAGATGCTAGCAGATAGCAGATATGAGATGATTCATTAGTTCATGATGAAGAGGAAAGAAATTTTATTAGATACTTTCTTTAGAGATGGTGGCATAAATGCATTCTTAGTTCTGCTTATCCACACCTATTCTATTTATTCCAACCCCTTTATTCCAACAAGTTGTATTTAATACTTCAAAGGATTGTGTAGATTTGGAAACCACAATATGTTTGGACATGCAAGCCCAATAATTAATAACTAATTTTGAGGATCTGGATTCTCCACTGACCCCAAGCTCATCCAATTTGGATATGAGTTGATTTTGAAACCATATTTCAAATATTTGATGTTCTCTTCAAATCTCAACTCTAAAAGTGAGAATGCATTTTCAAAGTCTTAATGAATGTGTGAGAATGCATATTTTTGAAAGTCTTAAAGAACGCATGAGAATGCATTTTTTGAAAGTGTTAAAGAATGTGTGAGAATGCATTTTTGAAAGTCTTAAAAGATTGGTTGTATTCTTGTTGAACCAATTAAGAAGCTCAAAAGCTAAGAATGATAGATTTATGGGGATGTTTGGATGGTACCTAGTCTCCAAATTAGTCCCTAAATTCATTATCCTCTTGAGACTTAAGATTTTTCTGAGTTCTAAGTTTTCCACAGTATGAAATCAGATTTTATTGTCTTCTAGAGACTAGTTAATCATGGCATCTTCAAGCTCTGTTTTTGAACAAATGTGCTCAAGACAACATCATTGCAATTTTTGATGTCCTATGTGAAAGAAAGATTTTTACAAGGGGTGCAGAGGATTTGCATAATACAAATATCTGACAAAAAAGTCTCTCTAACCTAAGCTGCTGGCTACATAATGGCAACAGTCTCCTTTGTTGAATCTCACATTTTTGTAAAACACTGAAACAAAAAGCATAAGAGCTTGTTGCTTGCTTTTCTTCTATTCAGCTGCTGCAAAAAAATTATCAATCAACCAAACTTGTCGGGTACATCAGAAAAGCTTTTACAAGTTTCATATCAAACTTGTACAGAAATTGGTGATGGACTTGGAACCACTACTCAAAATCAAAAGACAAAATTTGTCAGCTGCAACAACAACAAACAAACAAACAAACAAACATGTATTCAGGCCCCTGGAGGGAAATGTTTAGCCTACTTGAGTTTTTGCTCGAGCTTCATTGTAATGCCTCTATAATAATGCCGGTGTGGACCTAAGTCTCTTGTCTTCTTCTTGTTGTGTGTTGTCCCAGTTGCCTTACTGGCAGAATCTTTGAGCTCTATGGAACAGCGTTCTTGCAGCAACTTCAAGCTGGTATGACTCCCAATCTCAAACTTCTGTGCTCCCAAGCTGCCACTGCTGCAACCCAAAGAAGATTGTCTTGACGATGATGTTTGCAGCAGCTTCACTCCTCCTCCTACTCCTACTCCCTTTGATATAATCCTTTGGTTTGATGATGATGTGCTGCTGCGCCTTGCTGATGATTTTGTGTTTGCCTCTGATCCAGAGCTTGACCATCTCAGCTTGCCGTACACACTACCAAGCAGTCTCCCCAAATCTCCAGATAATCTGTTTGTTTCAGCCACGCTACTGGTGCTGCTGCTGGTGCACATCAGTGCAACCTTATCCTATCGATCCATTCATCGCCGTACACAAGTGAAAACCAACATGAGCAAAAAAACTGGCAAAGAAATCAATCCCAAAACAAACTACAAGAATCCCAAAATCTTGCAACAACAAGATTGCAAGAATGAAAGAATCTGAGCACAATTTCCCCACCACCGCAGATTGCAAGAATGAAAGAACCTGAGCACAATTCTACGGAGAGTAGAATGATCAACTGCAGATCAGGATTGAGAACCTTGAGGAAAGGTTTTCTGTAGAATACCAGAGAGTGGATATGGAAGAATGCAAGTACCTCATCATCATCATCCTCTTGAAGCTGGTCTTCGATGGTCTCACTTCCGTTGTTGTTGGTGTTGCTGGTGTTGACTGTAGCAAAAGATTTGCTGTCGAGTTGAAGAGGAGCTGCTGCAGCACTCTGGTCCTTGCCCTCCAAGCTTGGCGAGAGGAGGATTGACTCGGTTTTGAGCTTACTAGAAGCTGCTGAATCGTGACCTCCATTGCTGAAGAAAGGAGAAACTGGAACCTGGCAGAAGCTACCAGGATTTGCTGTTGAGTCCAGGGATTTGCTAACAAGATTAGAGCAGGCGATGGCTTTGGGTCGCCGATAGTCTGTGATGGGTATCTCGTGGGAGGTGGTGGTCCTCAGGTTTGAAGAAGAAGCTTTCACTTCTTTGCTTGTTGTCGCTGCTGCTTTCTTCATCTTGAGGCCATGCTTAGTGGGAGTGACGACTTTCTTGGGCGATGGACTCGTTGCTGTTGCCACTGTTAGCTTCGTTGAGCTTGTCCATGCGGGCCCGGGACTAGGATTGTTGTTATTGTTGCGTGGTGAGCGTGAGCCTTTGGCTATGGCATTGCGTAGCTGTCCTGTCCCTCTGCCCACATTCCCTGAAGGAAGCTTTGCGAGACTCCCCTTGCCTCGATCTAGAGCTTCATGTCCTCCAGTGGCGACTCCTCCAATTCCTGCAGGGAGCTTCTTCTGCTGTACAGTTGCATTTTGCACTGCGAGGGCCTCCTGCTCAGCAACTCCCAATGCAGAGAATATGGTACGAACGCTCCCGACATGCTGAGCTCCTCCAGTGTCTTTGGGTATGGCAGCAATCCGCCGGCCGTGTTCTTGTCTTCCAGTTTTGGCTTCAACGTTTTGTTCATGAAGCTTGAGAGAAGGACTGCTGCTCCGTTCTGCTGCTGAACTCAAACTATTTTGCACTGTGCTCTCGGCCTCCGGCTGAACTCCCACTGGAATAAACCAGGTACGGAAGCTGGCGGCGGAGCTTTGATCTCCGTCTGCTGCAGCAATTCCTCGAACTTCTTTCTCTATTGCGGCAATCCGCGAAGAAACAGTGATCCGACTTTCATGATCGGCCTCGAGCTCATCCGCCGCTGCAAAATCACCACCCTGAACATCCCCTCCCTTCTGGAGCTCATCCGCCACTGCAGGCACCTCTAGCGCGCAAACAGGAGGAGCCCCAACTTCTTTTTCTTCTTCTTCTTTTTCTTCTGCATTTGAAACCTTGGGCACAACCTGGAGCTCGATCTTCCCTGCCGGCAGCAGGGGCTCTGGAGGAACGGAATCCCGAAGTTGACCCAGTGTGTTGTGCTGCACAGTTCCATTCTCCTGCACTGGATTGGGATTCCACTTCTGAACCTGCTCTTTGACCTGTGCCATCGCCTAGCGGTCAAAGAAGCAGAAGAAGAAGAGCGGAATACGAACGCGCTGGATGGGTCAAGAGCTCGCATGCATCGTGCAAACAGAAGCTGCTGTATAGATTCTATCGCCAAAGCACACAGCTCCTCAAGTCTGAAGAAGGAAGATCATCATGCATTGACCTCAATCTATTGATCAGGTCGATACTCCCAACCACTGCTGCTGCTGCTTGTCTCCTCTTGTGATTCTCGTCCTCCGTTTCCAGGGAAGTGGAATTTGTACACTGCAAAAGAAGAGCTGCTGCAGCTGGAAACTGGAGGCGTCGATGGAGCCCAAATGGGTAGAGCTTGGAGAAACGGGAATTCATTAAAGAAAGTTGGTGCGAGAAAGTGGAGGAGTTGAATCTGCTGTGTACTAGTATTACTATCCTGGGGTAATAATATTAAAATCGCCATCGCTGGCAACGCACGGAGAAGAGCGAGAATCACGGGCTCAAAAAAGCGAGCGAGAGAGAGAGAGAGAGAGAGGAGGAGGAGGAGAAGAGTGATGGAAGTTAGAAGCGGTGATTGCTAGCCAGGCTGCTGCAGCTCATTATTCAATGCCACTGCCTGCCTCAACATCCCAACCATGTACAACCATAAACATAAAGCTCATAATTGCCAATTTCTTCTTCTTCTTCTTCTTCGCTATCCAAACACCACACACCGCCACCCATCTCGCCAATTTCTTTTCTTTGCCATCAAAGTACACAAATTTGTTATTATCATATCCTAAACACACCCCAAAGAACCCAAAATACACACACACCAATTTCTGCTTTGCGATCAAAGCACCCCAAAACAAAATTTTGTCCTCTTTTTCATTAAAATACAGCATCGCCAATTTCTTTCCTCTTCGCCTTCAACACACAATTTTCTTCCTGGCAATCCAAAACACAAGAACAAAGACAGCATCGCCAATTTCTTTCTTTTTTCGCCATTAAAACAACCAAAGTTTCTTCTTTGCAACTTCAAAACGTATAATTTCTTCCCCAGCAAAAACACAAACAGACTAGAACCATGAAATACAGAGAAACACACGCCCCCCCCCCCTGCCCCCTCATCCCTCATCCAGCCCTTATTAAAAAATAATAATAATTTAATTTAAAGGGCAGAGCCGAGCATTGGTTCTTCCCCCAATGAGACTAAAAAAAACTGAAACTACGAAGTTAGCGGAATATTTTTAGGTGGTCATAAACGCAACCATTGGGCTCTAGTGTCTTTGGGTTATGGTTTTTGGGTTTAATTTGGGTTGGCGTCTTGGCGTTTTTTGGTTGTTTTGGGCAACATGACAATAGACCAAAGGGGAGGCAATTAATCATTAGTGCATGAGAGCCTGGGATCCTATCGAAGTAGGGCACCTATTTTACTTTCCCCTAAGGCATCAAATACAATTCCTGGGATACTAGCTGCAAACTGCAACCGTTTACAATCAACAAAATGATTTAGAGTTTGGGAGGGGGCGGGGGAAAGGGGCTTAGAATTTGATTTTATGGAATATGTGAGACCTTTGTTTTGTTATCTTATTTAACCTACTTTGTGTATTAGGGTTGTTGTTTGCTGTAAATGTGCTAATCTTTATTGCAAAAGAATACCATAACAAATTGGCAATGGGAATGAAGGGACGTATTGGGGGGGGTGGTGGGGGAGGGGGCTAATTGTACCACCTCATGGTACCTCGCTTTTTGAATGAGACCATTTGTGCAGAGTGTGACTGGTAGAAAGTGCCAAAAGTGGAGACGGTTGGTGATCATCAGAATTTGATGAAGCTGCAATTTTTTTCTCTTTTTTTTTCCTTTGTTTTTTGGTGTTTTGCTGTTTACATGTTATGAACTTTGGTGTTTTGTCTTTCATTGTTTGATGAAGGTGCTTCAGAGTTGTTAGGAGGATGATGGTGCATTTTGTTGCAGTGGAGGATAAAAGTTTGATGACAAAGGAAGCTAAGCACTTTTAATCTTCTTTTTTGTGATGGTGATAGTTGTGAGAGCTGGTGATGATGTGCCAATTTTTGGGAAGAATGACTGAGATTGGAAATTGAGTGTTTTGTTAACTAGTTCTATGATTTCCATTGCGCTTGAGTTAGGAAGCATAATGCCAATCTATAGAAAGTCAATAAGGACATTTGATGGAAATGATGAGAAACTCTAAGGGATCATGGGGTTAATCTATTATGGATTGTTCTACTCAAGTTCAACATGCTTGAGTTGGGTCTTGTTTCATGGGGAGGGTTGAGCACCTATTTGTTTGGGAGCTTTGAGCAATATTTATTTAGTTGGGAAAACCTGGAAGAATTGAAGATTGTCAATTATTCTACTTAAAACAATTGCTTATCAGTGCCATCTCTACCTTTAATTCAATTTTATAAGTCAATTAGGGTTCAGTTAGGAAACATGGGGACAAGGTGTTTGTATTGTTTGAGTTGTTGGTGGAATGACCATAACCAAAAACCATGATAACCCACTTTGAAAGGAGGTTTGGAGTGCATTAATCCATCAAAGTCCATAGTTTTAATACTACTTGTATTTTGTTGGGTAAAATAAGTTCAGATAATATATATAATGTAGCCTAGGGTTAGTTTCCACATTGACAAAACAAAAAAATATTTATTTCAAAAAATGATTTTTTTTAATTTTTGAAATTATACATTTTTCCATCATCTACTATAATATTGTGATATGAGTCATGAAATTATTCAAAATGTAGCCTATGATAATTATGATGATTTTCAACATGTCAACTTCATATTTTCACAAAATTTCATTTCATTATTTTGAGGATTATTTAATGATGAAACTAACATTAAGGTAAGGTATATATATGGATCATCAATTTCATCTAGTCATTGTGTGAATAGAATTTCATTACATCGTTGTTGATGGTTAGAGTGGGTATAGATCTTTGTATGTTTTCCTTTTTGGTGACACCATAGTTTTCCACAACAACATGGGCAAACCATTATGCAAACTTTCCTACTTGAATTCCATCAAAATCCTTTAATGAAATTTGTGATCAAAACATGAAATTTTGCCTAGTGTTTGATTTCTTTTAAGTATGGGTCCAAATGAGATTTAATGAGCCAATGTGTTTATTTATGATTAAGGGGCTATTGTCCTTTTAAAGTTTTTTTAGGGTTTAAAAAAAAACCATTTCCATAGAAAGGAAATTTTGATCTTTTTTGTTATTTATTGACATATTTACAATTGCCCCAATGTGTCACATGTTTTGTGCTAATCATTTTTGGATAAATACGAAAAAATTGAAATGCACAAATTTTGCTAAATTTTGTATTTCAGTTGAAAACATAGCTGTCACAATTTCAAATCATCTCCAAACATGTTCATGTTTTAAGCATTAGTTTCTTGTATTATAAACTATAATTTTGTTTTATACACTATATATATATTGCACCACATTTGCATGTCATAAAAAACTTATGAATTTTAAGTAAACCCTAAATTTTGGAAAACAAAAAATTAAATTTTTTTACAGTTGATTTTTTTGATGTATTTAATAATTCCCCATTACTATTTTTTTTAAATTAGAAAAAAATTATTATGAAAACTAAAGGGCCTTTATGAAAGTTATGTCATTAAATGTCCTTTGTTCAAAACCAAAATTCAAAATTGGAACATGTATTAATTATTCAATTTAACCTTCATAACATTCATACTAATGATCAAACACAACTTGCCATGATTAGCATGTCATTAAAGTGGCACCACATAGACACATGTAAAAACAAATTGTAGAAAATTGATCTTTTGACATAGATTTTGGTTCATTTGATCTCATTTTGACCCATATGGTGTACATCCCATTTATAGTAATATTCATCCTCTATGCCAATCCCACATATGTAAACATTCTCCCTTAACAAGGAAATTAATTTGTTCATACCATCCATTTTGTTGTCACCCGTCTAATACCTATTGTACTAAAACATAAGATCTTTTCATCCCAATTTATAAGTTATTGACCTTCTTTCTTTACAACATCTACATGGCTACAATTTCAACATGGATAACTTTTCTAATTATCTTCCACACACACTATAAGTGAAAATTAAGAATCTCAAAACATGTGCAATAATCAAAACACAAGCAAATTATAACCACTAACAAAGAACTTTGATTGCCCCTGTATGCCCAATTCCCATGCATCTTCACTTAAATCATGAACAATCCTTTGTTTGTTATCACATCCTAATCATGTTCCTAGTATTTTGTCAAGTACATTACATAAAGCTTATAAAGCTTGCAAAGTGGAAGAAAAGGATATCCCTCCTACAACATATTTTTCCAAAACATTTAATCACATAAGCCAAAGACACTTATTTCCTAAACACAAAAAGTTTTTTTTGAAACATCTATCTTACATCCTTATTTGTGCATTCCTTGTATCATTCTTTGGAATACTCCTCCACCACACATTTTGCATCACTAATGAAAATTATTTCATTTAATTCCTTTAGACTCATGTACACCTCCACCCAATTGAAAACCATGGAACACCATCACCTACACACAAGCAAAATGATAAAACGAATAGAAGGCCAAAATGTTTTTTTTCATGACTAAAACATATAAGGATTATGTCCAAGTTACATAGTCATGTAATCATATTTTTCAATCATATACCTTTAGTCATTGTTATGACTTCATTATCACTACATGACTACATGACTATTATTGTGATTACAAAACTACATCATGGTTTTCATTGTGTCCATGCATTTGTTACAATGCAACAAACACATCTAAATGTTAACAGAGCCCTGCATCACATCATAAAGGGTTATCCTAGGTCAACTTAGGTCAAAGATCATATTGGGTGCTCAAGGCAAGCTCATGGGTGACCAAAAAGGGAGTAATTTCAGTAATTTAAAACCCTATGGTGATTTAAACATCTTTCAATCACCATACAAAAGGTGACCAAAAGTTTTCAATCACCAACTATGGGGTGACTAACATTGTTGGGCGACCAAAAGTTTTTAATTATCAATTGTTTAACGACTGAAACCTTTTTTCCAGTCAACAACAATTGTTATTTTTAATCATTGGCATCCAAATTTTTGATCACCTTCAAAATTGCCACACATAGAGCTCAATAAAAGCTTTCCATATTACATGCCCACTTTCCCAATTCAATCACTAAATAACCAAAAAAATTGGTCTCCATCCAATGATCCACATTTCTTAGATGGAAACCAAAACCAATTTTTGGTTGCCATTTGTATGGCAACCACAAGTTTTTGATTGCAAACAATAAGGCAATCGAAACCATTTTTTGCTCACCAAGGACTATCATGTTTTATCATTAGCAACTAAATTTTTGGTCACTTTTAGTTGCTAGGAGTAGAACTTGACAAAAGCTTTTCAAAAACATATTACATGCCCCCTTTCCCAGATTAAATTGTTGGCAACCAAGAAACTTCAATCACCATCCAATTTTCCAGAATTGTTGCATGGCGATCGAAAATGGGTTTCAATCACCATTTGAAAAAATTTGATCCTTGAATGGCAACTAAATTTTTTGGGTTGCCAATGATTAAATTTGAAAAAAAAGGCATGTAGAATTATTTGGAAGGCTTTCATCAAGCTCTATGTGTGGTGATTGAAGGTGACCAAAAAGTGGTTTTGGTCACCCTATTGCTAGCAACCAAAAATGTGTGGTCACAATATAAATGGTGATTTGAAAATTGGTTTCAGTCACCATTCAAATCATTATAGATTGTTGGATGGAAATTGGAATTTTTTGGTTGCCAACAATTGTATTTGGAAAGGGGGCATGTAATATGTTTTTGGAAACCTCTTGTTGAACTCTATGCACAATGACCAAAAGCAACTAAAACTTTGGTCACCAACTTTTAGTTGCCACAATTAATGAACATTTTTTTTCAGTTGCCTAGTCTAGTAACCAAAAAATGGCAACCAAATTTTTTGTGCATTGCCTGAAAAAATCTGAACAATGACCAAAGAAATTAGTCCTTGGATGAACAATATTATTGATCAAACAATTAAAATTTGTTGGGAAACTCCTAAAATACTTTTTAGGCAAACTAAAAAATTTGGTTGCCAATTGTGGCGAGCAAAAGTTTTTAGTTACCCAATTCAATTACACAAAATTTTAAATTTGGTCACCATCATGTGGTGACCGAATTTATTTTCAATTGTCACACATGGGGACAACTCAAATGTAATGAAAAGTTTTCATGCATTAATCTTAACAAATGTGACCAAAAAATCAAGATGGACGTTGCCATGACACTTGACGCAAAATGGCTATGTCACATTAATTTTGACAATCCTGGATTACATGTTAACCTAATTAATGTTTAATTAAGCTAACCTAAACTATTTAATATTTAGCAAACTATGCTAAGCTACATAAATACCTACTTAAGTTGCATTAAATTACCTAATTAAGTAGGTAGGTAGGTAGGTTTGTGTACCTACCTACCTATTCTTACCTTCCTACCTACTTGCCTAGGATATGTTAGTTGTTACTTATTTCCTATGTCCTTCCTACCAACATGGGGTTGGATAGGTTACTTACATACCTAGGTTGAATTATTTATAACCTACTTATTTTTAGCCTCATGCCTACCTATGTAAGCATACTTGAAAAAATATTAAACGTTCATATATTAGAAGTTGACGAAACATCACATTTTATGAAGGTGTAATTCATTAGTTAAAAACTTGATTGTTCAACATGGACATGAGGAGTTCAAGTCCTCATACTTGTAGCACTACTACAAAATTCGTCTTAGTTCATTCTGGGTTTCATTAAATTTTAAGTGAATTTGGACATTTTTACCATGTGAAATTATTTAACCCCTTACTAAACGAGGACCAATTGTTACGGACAATTAATTGTTTCACTAATACCTAGTGAAACAAGGTTACTCTCAAGTGAAATACAAATTTACCAAACCATTCACTTATTGGTTAATTAATTAACCAACATGGAAATCAATTAAAATTTAATTATTTAATATATAATATTATTATTAATTTCATGATTTTTTAAAACCTATGATTTATTGACACGTGTCACTATTTAAGTTAGGTTTTTAACCTAGCCTAAGTAGATAGGCCACATAATCAACCTAGGCACCTATTTTAAGAATTTGATAGAAGAATATTCGATCAACATACCATTGTTGATCACACACAACACCATTCACGAAGTTTGATCCATTGACCTTTGGAATGGAGGCAAATACCCATACCATGAAGCCACCCCACTTGTTGTGGTTATATGTTACATTACATTATATTTATCAAATACATCATTTTAAACATTCCAAAAACATGAATTTTGAAAAATTCATATCTTATTGAGATTTTGTTCAAATGAAATGATTTGAGTTTTTTTTTCTAATTCAATAATGTACATAATTACGTTTATTTCCTTTCAAATGTTTAAAATCATTTGAACCAAAAAAAAAATTGAATATCATTATTCAATAACATTTAAATGACCATTTTTTTGAAAAAAAAATTTATTTAATAAATGGATAATTTTTTTGTTAATATAATAATACTACATATGTTAAGTTACTTTCAATTATTATATGATTATTTTTCATTAATTTAAACTATTTCACCCTACATTATTTACAACTATTTATGGTTATTTTCAATTACTTTTGGCTATTTTTGGTTATTTCACCCTAGGCTACTTTTGGTTATTTTAATTTCTTTCACCTTAGGCTATTTTCAACTATTGTAAAAAAAATTGGCTATTTTATGTTATTTTTGGCTATTTTAAATTATTTTAATTTAAGCTACTTGTAGCTATTATAAATTATTTTTAGCTATTGAAGGGTATTTCACCTTATGTTATTATTGGCAATTCTAAGTTATTATAGGTTATTTCATCTTAAGTTATTTTTGTCTATTATAAATTATTTCAGCTTAGATTATTTTTGGCAATCCTAAACAATTCTAATAAATAACTATTGGTTGTTTTTTTATTACAGCTTTTGGTGATTATTCATGGCTATTAGTACCTATTTTATTACTAGTTATTAATGCCTATTGGTGTTTATTTTATTAATAGTTATTGGTGGTTATTTTATTAATGGCCATTAGTAGTTCTTATATTGGTCACTATTGGTGGTTATTTTATTAATGATTATTAATGGTTATTTTATTGTGGTTATTCTATTAATCCCTATTGGTGAATATTCTAGTAATGTCTATTGGTGGTTATTTTATTAATGCCTATTGGTGACTATTTTATTAATGCATATTTGTGGTTATTATTAGTTATTATTGGTTATTATATTAATCGTTATTAACGGTTATTACATTAGTGATTATTAATATTTATTATATTAATGGTTATTGGTGGCTGTTTTTTATTATTCTATTAATGGTTATTGATGGTTGTTCTATTGATGGCTATTAATAGTTATTCTATTGGTGGGTATTAATTATTATTCTATAATGGTTATTAGTGACTATTTTATTAATGTCTATTGGTTGTTATTATATAAATGACTATTGGTGATTATTCTATTAATGACTTTTAGTGGGTATTTTATTAATGGTTATTGATGGATATTTTATTGGTGGATATTGGTGTTTTTTAATGGCTACTATATTAGTGGTTATTCTATTGGTGGATATTGGTGTTTATTAATGGTTATTATATTAGTGGCTATTCTATTGG
>Ga0209208_10007851_pt1 | contig 14352 bp, 18 predicted proteins | sample S1TSphfallax_3_FD_187694 | JGI IMG/M metagenome (GOLD analysis project Ga0209208, IMG submission 187694) | Host-associated microbial communities from peat moss isolated from Minnesota, USA - S1T2_Fd - Sphagnum fallax MG (SPAdes) (version 2) | ecosystem: Host-associated > Plants > Peat moss >...
TCCTCTCCTTTCTCTCGCGCTTTTTCTCTTGTGCTTTTCGCGATTCCGCACGTTGTCCGTTGCAGCGAGTTCTGGGAGGAGGAGTCGTCGTCGTCGTTGATGTTGTTGTTTTTGAGCTTTTGTTTTAGTTTTTGGTGAAAGGAATGTTTTTTTTTTTTTTGGTTTGGTTTAATATTTCCCGATCGGTTCTTCAAGATTGAGTCTTTGGTTGCAGCAGCGATGGCGGTGGGGAAGGCTACTTGAGATTACTGACCGATTGCCTGACTAAGAGGAGGAGGAGCAGGGGGGAAAAGGGAAGCTGCGAGGGAAAGAGTGTTTGCGGGTTCGGGAGATGGAGGGAGAGGGGCGGAGAGAGAGAGAGGTGAGACAGACGTGGGGGAGAAGAAGAAAATGCAAAGATTACCGTTTTGAGTGGTAGTGAAACATATATCGCGGCGAGAACAGATTCCACAGAGACAGAGAGAGAGAGAAAGCGGCAAGAGGTGGGGAGAAAAATGTTGCGGTTATTCTTGTTAATCCATCTTCAGGAGAACTTGGTTATTGAAGAATCTACGAGAGCTCCAAATCATAGAAGAAAGCGACCAACCTCCAGCGCATCTCCGTGGTAAGATCTCAGCTTCTCGAGACTCTGGTGAGACTCAGGAGACTGGAATTCGGCCAATTCCTTGGACCAGAAAAAAAGTTTCAGGGTTCAAAAGAGGAAGCAGATAGTGTGCAAAGGCATGAAAAGCTTGAGAAATCCTTCAAAAAACCAAGATGGTGTGCAGCAGCAGCAGCAGCAGATTGTGCAAAGTCATGAAAACTTGAGAAAAATCCTTCAAGCAAGGTGGTGTGTTGCAGCAGCAGATAATACTGGGAGCTTGAGAAGAAATCCTTCAAGCAAGGTGTTTGCTGAGCTTTTCCTCATCCCCTGAAAGTCTTGCTACAGGTTTTTTTTTCTTCTTCTTCTTTTTCTTTTGTTTCTGTGTGATTCTGAGCTCCTCCTTTTCCTCTTCCTCCTTCTCATAATGTCTGAAGCTACTGCATTGCAAACCCAGGAGATTTTCAATTGGATTGCAAAACCACATGAGTCTTTGTAAATGGCGAACCTGCCGGAATGGCGGATGCTCGATGCTGTGACAAAGACAACGCCAGCAGCAGCAGTCAAAGCAAGAGGCGATTCAATCCACCACCACCAAAGAAGAGATCACCTCCCTGATTTGGCATCTGTGTAAGAAGTCCAGCATCAAGTTGTTATTCAATCCAAGTCATGTTCTTGTTCTTGTGTGTTCAAATAAATATATCCCTGGTTGGTTGGTGGGGTTTTGCAATGCAATTTTCTTCTTGGGATTTGTTGGCAACACTGCATGGCAAAAAGAGATGGGGAACTAGACTTAGAGTTGGCCTTTGATGATGTTCTTTCTTTTGGGCTATTGGTTTTGTGTATGCAGGCCTGACCAAGACAGTCTGGAAATGGTTTGGATGGAAAATGGAAATGTAGAAAATAGACATTTTGAGATGCAAGGTGCGAGCGCTGAAGGTTGTAATGCACAGCAGCTGAGTTATGCATCTAGTTGGGGTGTTGGACAAGAGATAGAAGAGGATGATGATGGTGTGTTGCCATCAATGGCACAAGAGATGCTGGAAGTGGCGGCAGCCAACAACGACAACAACAGTGATGATGATGAAACTACTACTTCTTTTGTAACTGCAGCTGGGGGCCACCAGGTGACATCACCAATCATCAACATCCAAGATGATGAGATGATCTCCTGGTTGCAGGACCCACCTGATGATTCTTTGGATCAGAATTACGGTGGTGACTTGTTTGGTGAGCCTCCTGATGCCAATATACAGGTTTTCACAGACACATTTGCTGGACAAGGGATAACAGGACGATCATCACGCATGCAACCAACTGTTGCAAATTCTGCAAACAATTCTGGGAACCATTCTTTCATGACCAGGGCTGCTAACGCAGAGGCAGCAATGACATTAGGTGCCTGTCGGGCAGCAGGTTTGATACGCCAGGGTGCTGGAGCTGAGGCATTCAGCTATGTGCGGACACTTAAGCAATTGGGTGGTACAAGGCAACTTTCTAGCATCACTCCCAGTGCTTCTGTGGGACTTACTCAGGGCCTTACTGAAAGCCAAATTCCTCGTAGAACCTCTTCACCAAACTCTGGACCACCACCACCCATATTGGCCCCAATGCTTCTGCCAAAATCACCAAAGCTGTATGGTGGCACAGCTTCCAACAGCTTGCCATGTGATAACAGTAATCAACAGATGCAAAATTCAGGAGCCATTAATTTCCCTGTTTTTGCACGCCCAGCTGCACTGATCAAAGCCAACTTGCAAAGCTTGAACATTACATCTGTCCTTCCCTCTAATTTGATGCGCTTCAAACTACAGCAAGGAGGAGGAGGAGGAGGAGGAGGAGGAGGACAAGTGAATTTGGAAGCGAGCACTTCGGCCAGCTCATCAATCACAGAGTTGACAACAACAAACGGGGGGAATGGTTTGGAACCTCAAAATGGATTCTTGGCAGCTCGAAGTGAACTCGGGATGCAGTTTGAAGGTGCAGGGAGCCGGTCATCAAACCTGGGTGTGGACACTTGGTCGCCAATGTCTAGAAAGAAGGGGGAACAGGTCCATGCTGTTGCATCTGCAGCAGTGGGTGAAGAGGCTATGGATTGTGGAAGTGAACCTGCAGACCAGAATGCGTGCTGTCATTCAAATGGGACAACAGTTAGTGCAGTTCTAGCCTCTTCAGATTTAGGAGTGTCACAGAGTACAAGCATTTCCAAGGTGGTGCAGGAGCCAACAATGATATCTGGATCAAGGGGAGTGGCAGTTCAAGCCTCCGCAGATTTAGGAGTGTTGCAGCAGGGTACTAGCATTCCAGAGATGCAGCAGGAGCCCACGGTAACATCTGCATTGGGGGGATCTAGCAATGTTATTGCGCTGGATAGTGCTAAAGAGACATCAATGGTGAGCAAGAAAAAGACATTGCAGGCAGTAGAAGAAGTTGAATACCCAATTGGAGTAAGTGTAATCTTTCAGCACTCTGATAACTAAATCTGTTGATGTTGGGTCTTGCATGGGTCTTGCATCCTGGTCCTCACATTTGCTTCTCAGGAGGCAACACGTCATGTGGCTGCTCAAATCAGGGGAGGTTGGTCAAGCATTTGCAGCATTTTCATCTGATTGCAAATTCGTTTGTGAATCTATCAGGATGGAGAAGATGAATCTCTTAACGTGAAAAAGCCAGTGCGTGCTGGGAGCACAGCCAAGCGAAACAGGGCTGCAGAAGTTCACAACCTGTCTGAGCGAGTATGTTTGAGATCTGACACTGTTGGTGTTAACACACAAAAGTTTCCTCTACTGTTCTTTGCATTTTGGAAACTGATCAATGCTTTCTTGTCAATCTCAATGTTATCTGCCTGCATGTTTTGCCTAGCATCTGGAACACAAGATCTGCTGTGTTTGGGTGGGGTTTGTGTTTCATGTTGACCAGTAGAGATTGGCATTTAATGTGAGGAATTGGTGTTTTTTGTTGTGGCATTGTAGCGACGAAGAGACAGAATCAATGAGAAGATGAAGTCCCTGCAGGAGCTTATACCAAACTCAAACAAGGTATACACATGTCGGTCAGTCTAACTCTCAATTTTCAAGCCGAAAACAACTTGTGATATTCAGCACTTCTGATTGTGAAATTCTTCATTTGCTGCACAAACAAAGTAAATGGGTGATTTGATTCTTTAGTTTGGCTCCTCCTATGACAGAAGGATTGATGAAAATTGCGTTTTTCATTTCAGACTGACAAAGCTTCCATGCTAGATGAAGCAATTGAGTACATCAAGACACTTCAGCTACAACTTCAGGTATGTGAATTCCAGTTCTCAAGGTATGTTGCTCAAGGTTTGGGCTCTCTCAGATTTAATACTTCATCATGAATTTTTCCTTTTTTTGGTTTGATGGAAATTTTAACCAGGAGTTTGTGTGACATGCATGGGGTGGTGGGATTGGTAGATGATGTCAATAAGAAGTGGAATGAACCTACCACCAATGGTTCTGCCTTCTGGAATTCAACATCTGCAGATGCCGCAGATGCCTCAAATGGCAATGAACATGGGTGTGGGCATGGGCATGGGGATGGGTTTGGGAATGGGCATGATGGACATGGGTGCAACTGGCTCAGGTCAAGGGTTGATACCCGTGACATCTGCTACAGGTCCAGCAGTGCCACACAACTTGAGTGTACCAGGCATGAGGATGGAAGCACATGATCCTCGCTTCATAAATCCAAACCTTATGGATCCCCGTAATCTCTACCTTGCACGTCAGCATCTGGCCATGCAAATCCAGCAGGTTAGTAGTCACAAACTGATCACCACCCTCACCTTCATCATGAATAGCAATGAGAAGCTTGTGCCATATGACTCCCTCCTGACTTGCATCATCTCTCAACAGTGTTGACAATCTGCCAAATTTTTTGTGTGCAAACCAAAATGGACTTCAAATAGAGATCTGGAGTGGTTTACCATAGTTTCTGCTGTGTGCAGCCCATGAGTATGGAGATGTACAATGCATACATTCTGCAACAACGTCAGCAACAACAGCAACAATACCAGCAACAGCACCAGCAACAGCAACAGCAACAACAACAGCACCAGCAACAACAGCAACAATACCAGCAACAGCACCAGCAACAGCAACAGCAACAGCAACAACAACAGCAACAGCAGCAGCAACAACAGGAACAGCAACAAAATCAGCAATTTCAAGTCCAACAAGCACACCATCAATCTGTCAGCATGATGAGTGGTCCACCCCCATAGTTGTATGTTTGAAAGTCACTCTTCTCCCAAAATGGCTTTGTTTGTTTGATTGCATTCCTTTCTTTTGTTTCTCGCTCAAATCTCTGAACTCAGTGGCCTTCATGTTTAGGGAAGCTTGCTATTGTGTAGTGAGCCAGGATCTATGTGCAACTCCTGGCACTTGTTGTATGGGCACAGAGGTGCACTTCTGGTGTTTACAGGCTAGGTTGGAGCTTGTAAATAACTTCTATAGTTTATATGCACATACCAACAAGGGGTTAAAATGTTGCTCATTGAATCCTTTGAAATCTATCTGTTGATATTCCCCAGATTTACCCAATTGCAAATGGGTTAATCAGAGGTTCATCATGGAGCTTAATATGAAGGTTCCAATGAGTTGATGTCATGTTCATCATGGAGCAAGATATGAAGGTTAAAAAAGTGGTCCTAATTGAATTTTGTTGTTGGCCTTTCGTTTCTCAGCTTGCAGGGTAGTCTTGGGAGACACCGATGGTGTGTGTTTTGTAGCTCAGGGTTTACTTGCATAGGAACTCTATGCATGCACATAGGTATATTATTGTCTTCTCAATGGCTTTGGCCATTTGTTTTAGTAGCCCTCTGTAATATTTGGTTTCAATAGGCCCACATTTTTGTGGTTTGCCCAAGGTGTTGTTGTTCAGGAATTGCTTTGGGTGGTGTGTCTTGAGCCTTGTGAGTATACATGCTACTTGCCCAAGTAGGGGCACTCTCAAAGTAGGAGTAGGATTTCTACTTGGCAGAGAATGAAAGTAGAGAATGGAAGTTACAAAGAAAATATGGAGGAATTGAGCTTTGGAGACATGCCTGTAATGGCAATAGCTCAAGCATTACACATCAGTAACCTGGCATCTAGGACCCATGTGGAATTACTGGTGTGGAATAGAGGAGAGTCTTGCACTAATGTTTTTGCCAATGTGGAGAAAGTTTTGTGAAATTGGAAATGTTAGTGTAGAATGCCTTTCAAGCTTTTCAAATTCCATTTGTGGAGGAACCAGGAACTGTAGCTTTGAAAACCTAATCTTTGTATTTGAAGCTTCTGTCACATTCAAAAATTCCAACAAGAGAAATGCACACAATAGTTTAGGTGGAATTATTTGCATTGGTTGTTGGTAAAACATCACTGTCAGTGCAAATTCTGCAAACCATGATGGCCATTTTCAATGTTCATGGGTACCTAGAACACAGCAATAATCATGATGTCAATTTTACTGGTGAAGCAGCTTACAAGAAAACTCTGAATCAGGTTGTTCAATTTTAATGTTCATGGAGCTGTTGCACCTATACAAAGGAGACCAACATAGTCTGATTTGTTATTGAATTCTGATCATAAAATCTGGCTTTAAGGAACAACTTATCTTCCCTTCCATGTCCTCAGACCCCTGGAGATTTACAATTTCAACAATTTTGCTTACTTCCCACCTTAAAACTGCTTGGCAACCTAAACTTGTATAAATGGTGCACCTTGAAAGCCTTTTGATAGAGGTTGAATGTCTTTGATATAGAGCAATTCCTGTTGCTCCTGTATTCTGCCACCATAAGGGTGTTCAGTTTTCACAGGATGGTGCTTCCGGGATTTGTGTCTCTTCCCTGATTCTTGTTCCATTGATTCGATGTGGGGGTCCCTCTAAACAGAAACAAAAGACCAGAGCAAATCACCACAAGTGTACAGAGCCTATGGTTACTTTTCTCTTGGCCTTCCTCCTCTCTTGTTCCCTATGGCCACAATGAAAACAGCAAGCAGTGTTTTATGAGCCAAGTCTCTCCTCTCCACAACAGAGCTGGCAGGGGAGATGTCATGTGAGGCATATGCTCCAACAGTCTGTCAAGTCAACCTACCACTGCTAACCACCTTAACCTCTTGACCTAAGTTCACACAGACACAAATGGAATGACTAAGCAGGAGAGAGGGTTCTATTGGAAGGTTTCCGTGACCATTGCCATTGTGTTTGTACAACCCGATGAGGCACCAGTTTGGCATTGGCAGCATACAGCTGTTTCCCATGTAACTTTTGAACACGCAATCTGGCAAGCTCTGCTTCCTTCTCAGGTGACAACTCCTTGAGAATGACTGTGAGCCTACATCTTGGATGTACCATCCTTCCTGCCTTCCCCTTTCCATGAATCCTCAACCGCTTGAGGTACTTGTCCTTTCCCACAAATGCCTCAGCTGAAACATGCAAGACACAGTCACAAGTGCAAAGTAAACAATGGAGGCTATCAAAAATTTTCATCTGTATCTCAACCAGATCACAAATGTTCACTCACTGACATGAAGGAATCTCTCATCCCAAAGCAACCGATAATTGCTATAATTTGCTATAGAGATTGAATTGAAACCTCTCAACCTTCCCACTCCACTTCATGCCAGTTTTGGGTTCTCAGATCAATCTAAAACACATGCATTTAGTGGACCCATAGCTGGCTAAAGATGTGCAAAAACAGTTCAGAGACCATCAGGGATTCAGTAAGATTTAGGACACTTGACTTTGTGAACACAAAACCACATAAAGCAGAAACAGATTGTTGGACCATACCCAGTCAGCTAACAGAGAATGATTAGGCTAAATGTCTGAAAGTTGACTAGAAACAGTGAAGAGGGTGAAGAGAGTGAAGAAGTGAGAAACCACACACCCACTATAAGACGGTCCTTATTGAGACCATAGTTGTGGACTGCATTTGCACGGGCAGAATGTACCACCTGCAAAAGTAGCAAGCAGCAAATGGACAATCATGTACCATGCTTGAATGCGAGTTTTACACATGTAGAGTTTTGCAATGATCAAACATACCTGCCATCAGTGCATCAGACTACTGTTTGATCCTCTGTTGTGCATGGGCTTTTTCAGATGGTGTTTCAGCAAACTCATCTCAAAGATACCTTCAAATGAAGGTCAATAGATCTTGCAGTTACCCTTTGCGACTCCTGACTTTCAAGAAGAAGACACATGTGGTGAAGTATTGCAAGTACCTTGGCAACAACCTTAGCCGCCCGCTTAGGGGAAACAGCCATTTGCATGAGTGCATCATCTACTCGCATCCCCCGAACCAGTTCTGCTACCAGATTCACCTTCTTTGGACTCTACACCATCAAGCAGTCAAGATCATCACTTCAGCAAGATGTGGATGGTTCCACAAAACAATTCTGAACAACTGGTAAAATACCCATGGTTCCACAAAACACTACTGTACAACTGTTAGTCTTTTATGAAGTATGTAATAGCCTAGTTGAGAACAAAAAAAAAACCACCACCACATAATCTGCACCATTTCTTTGAGCATTTTCTGTTTATTATTTGCATGCTGCCTGGCTGAGCCAACGCACCATCAGGTTCACAATTTTAAGGGTTAGGGTGCATGCTAAACCCTAGGGTTTTAGAATACATGCCCACCTGCTTGATCATGGTAAGGACAGCCTGAGACTGCTTTTTTGCCACTGCAGCTTTTGGAGATCCAGCAACGGAGCTTGTAGGTGCTGGAGCTTGAGACAGAGGGGACCGCACTGGCTGGTCTCCCCCCTCTACTGCCGCGCTTTGCAAAGACTCCACTCTTGTAGAAATACCCTGTTCAACACGTAAAAACTACCATGACACGGGACCGAACATACTGAACTAATTGACAAAGATCTAAACGGCAGAAAATTGCCAAAAAAAAATCCTAAAACAGAGTCGAGTGTTGAGACGAAAGGAAGAATACCAATCGCTGTTGCAAAATGTGAGCAGTGTTGAGCCGCTGGTTGTTGTACAGACTCTCAAACTCCGTTTGCCGTTGTCCATTGTCTCTCCCTGCAAGCCCCACGGACCTCGCAACCTCCCTGAGAAGATGCTGCCGCACGGGTGGTCCTGATCGAGCACTCTCCAAAATGAAATCCCGAGCTGCAATCGCTGCTGCTTCGGGGGCAGTAAACAGAGACTTCCAACTCTCGCCTCTGCTAGTTCCTTCTTTCCTCATTCTCTTCAGGCTCAGCCATAGCCTGGCTCCTCTAGCACCCCACATTTGTACCCTCCTCCTCCTCCTTTCCACCTTTTCTTGACTCGAAGCCTCCACTGTACCCGTCAGATCGTACTCATCTCTTCGCCAAAAAACCCCGCAACGAATTCTCTTGTCGCTCTGTCAACTCACACGTCAAAGCGAGGTATGTGCGAAGACAGATCTACACACTAGACAACGAGAAGTTCGTGACATGTAGAGCGAGCAGCTCGCGCACCATGGCCAAAAACAGACCGCAAAAACGCCAAAGCTTTCATTAAACCCTAACCCTAACCCTAATTCATGGAAGAGAAGAACGCTAAAACTATTTGCTTAAAACCTAGCCCTAAGACATGGAAGAGCAGAGCCCTAAAACTAGCTTTGGAATATAGCTCCTTAAATCTATGAATATAGCTCCTAGAAAAGTGGAGGGATCTTACATCTACTCATAAGAGTAGATGTAATTTGAGTTTCACCTTATGTTCATTTCCCGTTTAAATGCAATGCAATTTTTTCACACTTTTTTTCAATATAATCTCATCCCTTGAATGATCAAACTCAGGGTATTAATATCAATTTTCCTTCTGATGGATGTCTCTAATTATTAAGAAAGAAATGAAGTAGTTAGGCTTGAGAATCAGGTTGTTATTTCTGAAATTGTCTTTGCAATGGTCCATAGCTAACCATATGAAGGATTCCAAAAACTCCCCCATATACCAGTTCCGATTACGACTCACTGGAATTATAATCCCTAGGGGGTAGTCATGCTCTAACATGTTGCAAACAAACATAACACAATTCCACTAAACGTAAAATGAAAAAAAAGCTTGTGAAGTGGGCAGATCTCAAGGTCCAATGGTCTGATCCTATTTTTTGGTCTAGCTGAAAATTGAACCATGAGGTACCAGACCTGATTAGCCCCACCGCATGTACCACAATATGAGGAAAAACCCAAAACAAGAGAGCTGAATAGAGCACAAATGTGATGCTTCAAGATCTTCTAAAGTATTATAGCAGAGAGTGGAGTGCAGAAAATAGCTCAGGCATTGAATTGTTATAGAGAAAACAATCCTGCATCAATGTGTGAAGGCAAACTTTTCTCTTGTTTTGCTTATTGTTTGAATTGGACATTATTACTAGTATCACTGGGATTCAACTTGATCCCCTTGTAGAGAGATTGCAACCATGTCCTTCTAACCAAGATCAGAACCAAAAGAAAAAATTAGGCTATACAGCCAATGCAGGTTCCAATTCGCCATCACTATCCTCCTTCTGAGGTTCAGAAACACGACCTTGTGCAAAGTTGGGAGACTTGGGAATGAGACCCAGAATTTTGAACATCTCTTGATCTGCATCTTTATCATTATTGGGTGTAGTCAGGAGCTTCTCTCCTGTGAAGATGGAATTTGCACCCGCCATGAAACACAATGCCTGGTTCCAGATTATCCCAATTACAATGAGGATCAGATGATCTCATAACAAGAACCAGAGTAGTTAAGATTTGTTACGATTGGTTCACAAAACAGCATACACACTGGCCTACAACTCTAAACTGCAATGTACAATGATTTTGTGGTAATCTTCACAGTTTTTGGTGAATAATGCCCATGGTTTAGCTGTTACAGCTTATAGGTGTCTGATTTGTAGTGCATTGACTAGGTGAATTACATATTTGCAGTTCAGGTGTCAACCCTAAAGTAATTGATTTTTTCTTGATATTTGAGAAAATAGAGTCTGAACCTGTTCTGGCTGAGAAAACCGCACTCGGCCTGCTGACAGCCGCACCATTGCTTTGGGCATTACGATTCTTGCTGTTGCAATCATACGCACCATCTCCCAGATTTCAACTGGCTATCACCACACCAACCAAAAAGGCAATCAAGCACCTGCAGGGACCTCTCTGCCTCTATTGTCTATGTTGTAAAAGGTGGCCAGGGGTGAATATGTCACCGTACTTGAAGCAAAGACTGGCACAAGAAGAGAGGGAAAGGAACAAATCACTGTCATCTGCAGTTGTAATCAAAATTGAGGTTGAAATCTATGAAGGGGAGCATGATCACCTTTTGATTTTCCAGAGGGGTACCCTTGACTGCAAGAAGGGCATTGATAGGCACACTCTCTGGGTGCTCAGGTAAAGTGGCTAGTGTGTGAAGAAGCCCCACCCGATCCTCATCAGCTTCCCCGAGTCCAATAATACCTCCTGACACAAATTGCAGAACCAGTTCAAATTGAGTCCTGGTTTAGGTTCTGCAGCAGTCTTGTCCACTGGAGGTTGCCTGCTCGGAGTGAAAGGGCTTGTGACAGAGAGAGAGAGAGAGAGAAACACACACACACACACACACACACACTCACACACATATAAACACATGAACAAGAAATTTGACATTCTGTACCTGAGCACACACTGATGCCAGCATCGCGCACAAACTCAAGAGTTCTGAGTCGCTCATCATAAGTGCGTGTGGAAATCACAGATGGGTAGAATTCTCGGGAGGTGTCAAGGTTGTGGTTGTATGCTGTTAAGCCAGCAGTCTTCAATTGCTCTGCCTGCTGCTTCTCTAGCATACCCAATGTGCAGCACACCTCCATTCCCATTCCTCTGCCCCAAAAATCACAAATACCACCAAAATACATAACAATCAGAGACTAACAACCAGCCAGCAGTTGGCCACACCCAGCCACAGCATGACCAGTCATCCAACTCCTCTTCTATCTACCTGCTTATAATCCTCACTGCTCCTCCTCCTTTCATGAAGAAGAAGATGCTCAGTGAGAGGAGGAGAGACCTGAGTTGTGGTGAAACTTGAGAATGCACCTGATCTCTTTCACATAGTCCAAAATCTGATTGAAATTGGTCTTTCTCCCAACTGTGTCCCGCCATGCTGCACCCATGCAGAATCGTGAGCTACCTGCATCTTTTGCCTGTTGAAAAACAATGCCACACAACTTTAGAGCTTTGGGTTGTCACACACTTTGGTCCAACATTCTTCTTCTTCTTCTAAGATCACAGCTCTGCTGCCCTGTCTTCTTCTAGAGGAGTTCTTCCATGTCCAAGAATGTGAGGACATGATCCATGAATGCAATTGTGATGGGTATATGATGACGATCATCAAGCAGCAGCAGCAAACAGACCAAAAATTCAGGAGGGAGCAGCAGCAATTCTTACCTTCCTTGCAGCTTCCAGGACTACATCTTCGGAGAGAAGCTTGTGAGGCTGAACCCCAGTGCTGTAGCGCGAGGACTGAGGGCAGTAAGAACAGTCCTCCGAACATCCTCCTGTCTTGATCGACAGCAACGTACATTGCTGCACCTCCCTCCATGTGTGCGCATGCTTGTGGACTTGAGCCTGCTCCAGTTTGCTCAGTTGTTGTTGCAACACAAAAACATAGTAATAAGATGCTTCCAATCCAGAACTCACAAAAGGAGGGCAAATAAAAGAAAGAATCGTACTCCATAGAACAAGAGGTCCATGAGCGGCGAGTCATAGATGGCTTGAATCTCTTCCCGCGCCCAATCCTTTCTGGGTCCTTCCCTGATCGCATTGTCTCCAGCTACGGCAGCTGCAGAGGCATGGCCAGAAGACGACGACGATAAAGAATCCGCCTCCGTCTCCGCCGCGATTGCAGTGCCGAATTCTGCCACATGCGGAAGCTGCACCGATGCGGGAGAAAACAAAGACGGAGACGAAACCACGAAGCGACAAAGCAAGGTGCGAGGACACAAGCCGTGAGCAGAAGAAGCAGGACTAAGCCGAGGAGGAAATGAGCAAAGACGAGAGACGCGCAGACACGCCATCGTCGCCGCCTTCCGCAAAGCCATCACTGTGGCAATATTCTCTCTCTCAGTAACTGCAAATCCGTGCGCCTTTTCTGTCAACTCTCTGGCATCTGTGCTCTGTCTCTTCTGTCTGTCTCTCGCAATTCACGAGAATCCGTTGCCCTAATTCTGAGCCCGGGAAGAAGAGGTGCGGGAAAGACGTAAGCCTGACGCTGGTTTGTGTGCGTGTTGTTGCTGTTGGTCTCTCTTTTTTCTGCGAAATTGGGTTTTGGGTATTGGGTTTTTCCTGCAATTTTTTTTCTGTAAGGCTAAGCAGCAGTACTACCGTTGAGGTCCTGTGAAGAGTAGGAGGAGGAGGAGGACTGATCTTGAAGGGTGGGTTTCCAATTGCACCCTGGAGCTCATTCTGTTATATGCAAAGCTTCATTTGAGACAATGGTCGTGAGGACTAGCTGCTCTTGAAAGGTGGGTTTCCAATTGCACCCTGGAGCTCATTCTGTTATATGCAAAGCTTCATTTGAGACAATGGGTCATGAGGACTAGCTGCTCTTGAAAGGTGGGTTCCAATTGCCCTGGAGCTCATTCTGCTATACGCAAAGCTTCAATTTGAGACAAGGAGTCATGTCTTAGTAGTTTTCGTCTACCAGTTTTAACATCAGTGAGAATGTCCACAATATCCTCTAGAGACATACACACAGGCAACCATTTTTCAACAAGTTATCATCTGGTACTCATGTATATATATATCTGTTTTTGGCAAGAAAGTTTAATGTGGATTTTTGCTGAATTTTCATGTATTGTTGTTGCATTTAGAGACCACGTCAAACATTGGACTACTTTCAAGAGATACAGAAAAATGCTTTATGAACTCAGGATGCAGATTTTTTGTCTTAATTGTTTTCCCGAAATTCTGATCAGATTATTGTGTACTGATCTACGCCCATTGTCAGGATCTGATGAAGTTAGTGCAGAGTTATGGCAGCTAGTTACTGGCCAAAGTGGGTCTTAGTCCAGATTTAGAAGTTGATGTGAGGGAGGAGATGATTAGGGGTTTAAGGTAATGGATCAGCCAGTACAGCTTTTTGTTGCTTTTGGTATCAATGGAATTCAAGTTGTGCCCCTTTCTGATCTTCCAACAGGGCTTGTTCAGGTGTACAGATTTCGTCACTTTCACTGTGAAGAAAGTACAAGCAGGAAGCCAATGTTGCTCACAACCACCTCATGCACTACTGTTGTTGGGTTGGCAAGTTTTCAGTGTAAGAAGGAGGTGAAAACAGTTTCCAGGAATGGACAAGTCATGGTACTGGATGGTTTTTTCAAACCTGCTGCACTATCTCATGATGTTGGTCTTCATGGAATCATGCCCCACATTTGTTTGAGATTGCAATCTGGAGGAAGTTGTTTTGGGAAAGCTAGAGCCTCAGCCAGGGATGAGAGTTTGAGCCTGGAAGAGAGAGACTATGGGGTTGCCACTCAACTTTTTGATGATTGCTTACCCCTGGCAAGAGGAGGGGAAAACAATCTGCAGGTGAAGGAGAAGATGGAGGCAGATGAATCAGCAAGCATGTGCAATGCTTTCAGTTCCAGCTCTGAGAGTTGTACTCAAGAAGAAGAGATGGTTGTTACAACTTCTTCACCTGCACCACTGGTGGCTGCTCTTAAACAGTGTGCAGACATGGATGCAGCAGCCTTTCATTTTCCTGGTCACAGACGAGGAGCTGGAGCTTCACAACTTTTGACAGATCTCATCGGAGTTGCGCCCTTTCAG
>Ga0209208_10007852_pt1 | contig 14352 bp, 14 predicted proteins | sample S1TSphfallax_3_FD_187694 | JGI IMG/M metagenome (GOLD analysis project Ga0209208, IMG submission 187694) | Host-associated microbial communities from peat moss isolated from Minnesota, USA - S1T2_Fd - Sphagnum fallax MG (SPAdes) (version 2) | ecosystem: Host-associated > Plants > Peat moss >...
CCGAAAGCCGGCGCCTTCCAGATCCGCCCCATCGCCCCCTTCGCCGACGCAACGGCCAAGCGGGTGATCGTGCGGGCGGTGCGAACCGGCAAGGCCCCGCTCCGGCTCCTGCCGCCCCTTGTCCTGCATGAGCGGGAGGGCGAGGCCAAACACACCCCCGCCGCCGAGGCGATTCTGCGCGGCGCGTCTCGGCTCGCGTGGGCGTGAGCCCTAGTTCCGGCTCTGGTCCACCAGCTTGTTCTTGGTGATCCAGGGCATCATGGCGCGAAGGCGTCCGCCCACGTCCTCGATGGGGTGAGCTGCGCCGTGACCGCGCGTGGCCTTGAAGCTGGGCTGGCCGGCGGCGCATTCCAGCATCCAGTCGCGAACGAAGCGGCCCGATTGGATATCGGCCAGAATTCGCTTCATCTCCGCCTTGGTTTCCGGCGTGACCACTCGGGGGCCGGAGACATATTCCCCGAACTCGGCGGTATTGGAGATGGAATAGTTCATATTGGCGATGCCGCCCTCATAGATCAGATCGACAATCAGCTTCACCTCATGCAGGCATTCGAAATAAGCCATCTCCGGGGCGTAGCCAGCCTCCGTCAGGGTCTCGAAACCGGCGCGGATCAGCTCCACCAGGCCGCCGCAGAGGACGGCCTGTTCGCCGAAAAGATCGGTCTCGCACTCTTCGCGGAACGTGGTTTCGATGATCCCCGAGCGCCCGCCGCCGACCGCCGAGGCATAGGCGAGGCCCAGATCCATAGCCCCGCCCGTGGCGTCCTGTTCGACCGCGATAAGGCAGGGCACCCCGCCGCCCCGCAGATATTCCCCGCGCACGGTATGGCCCGGCCCCTTGGGCGCCACCATCAAGACATCGATGCTGGCCTTTGGCTCGATCAGCTTGAAATGGATGTTCAGGCCATGAGCGAACAGCAGGGCCGCCCCATCGCGGATATGGGGGGCGATATCGGTCTGCCAGATCTCCCGCTGAAGCTCGTCCGGCGCCAGAATCATGATCGCGTCGGCCCAGGCAGCAGCCTCGGCGACCGTCATCACCGTGAGACCCTCCGCCACGGCCTTCTTCGCCGAGGATGAGCCCTCGCGCAGGGCGACGGCCACTTGCTTCACGCCGGAGTCACGCAGGTTCAGGGCATGGGCGTGGCCTTGCGAGCCATAGCCTACAATGGCGATCTTTTTATCCAAGATGCGGGCGAGGTCGGCGTCGCTGTCATAATAGACGCGCATGGTGTCGAAGTCTTTCATATAGTCGGTCGCCCAGGGGCGGCGGGCGGAAAAGGCGCGCTATCCACAGGCAATCGCGGTGAAGGTCAAGGCGGTGCGTGCGCATGCCCGCGAGTCGGCGTAAGGTCAACCCTCGCTATGACGCTGCTTGCCCCCACTGATCGCGCGCCGCCTGTCGATCCCACGCGCGGCGAGCGCCAGTATCTCGATCTTCTGGCCGAGGTGCTCACCCACGGGGAAGAGCGCGGGGATCGCACGGGCGTGGGCACGCTCGGCCTCTTTGGCCGGTCCATGCGCTTTGATCTGGCCGATGGCTTCCCTATGCTCACGACCAAGAAGGTGCATTTCCAGTCCATCGTCACCGAGCTGATCTGGTTCCTTCAAGGCCGTACCGATGTGGCCTGGCTGAATGCGCACGGCTGCACCATCTGGGACGAATGGGCCGACGCGAACGGCGACCTGGGCCCCGTCTATGGCAAACAATGGCGCTCCTGGGCGGCGCCGGATGGCCGGGTCATCGATCAGATGGCGCTTCTGGTGCGCGGCCTCATCCAGAACCCCCACAGCCGTCGCCACGTGGTCAGCGCGTGGAACCCGGCGGATGTGGACGCCATGGCCCTGCCGCCCTGCCATTGCCTCTTCCAGTTCCACGTGGCCCGGGGGCGGCTCTCCTGCCAGCTCTATCAGAGGTCGGCGGATATCTTCCTGGGCGTACCCTTCAATATCGCCAGCTACGCCCTGCTGACGCTCATGGTCGCCCAGGTCACGGGCCTGGAGCCCGGCGAGTTCGTCCATGTGCTGGGCGACGCTCACCTCTATCTCAACCACACTGACCAGGCCGCTGCCCAGCTCGCCCGCCCGCCCTACGCACCGCCCCGGGTGGCGCTCGCGCCAAAGACCGATCTGTTCGCCTTCGTGCCGGAGGATATTGTCCTGGAGGGCTACCGCGCGCACCCCGCGATCAGGGCGCCCATCGCGGTTTGAGGCGCGGTTCGCGGTCATGACGGTGACCCTGGCCTTGGGGCCCGTGGCGCGCGGCGCCAACGGCGTCATCGGGGCCGCCGGCGCCCTGCCCTGGCGGCTGAAGTCGGACCTGGCCATCTTTCGCGCGGTCACCCTGGGCAAGCCCGTGATCATGGGCCGCAAGACCTGGGATAGCCTCCCCCGCCGTCCCCTGCCTGGCCGCACCAATATCGTGCTCTCCCGGGACGGGACTTTCGCGCCCCACGGCGCCGTGGTCTGCGAGACCTTCGCCGAGGCCGTGGGCATCGGGCGTGACCAGGCGGAGGACGATGGGGCAGCTGAGATCTGCGTCATCGGCGGGGCGGAAATCTTCGCTCTGGCCCTCCCCCGCGCGCGGCGGCTTTACCTCACCGAGGTCGACGCCTCCCCCCCTGGCGATGTTGTTTTTCCGCCCTTGGATGAAAGCGCCTGGGTTGAGACGCGGCGCGAGGCCCATCAGCCCGGGCCCGAGGATGACCACGGATTCATCTTCAGGGTGCTGGAGAGGCGAGCCTAAAGGGGCCGATGGCGCTCACCATGGGGCCAATTGCGACGCCTGATCGCCGAAGGCTGCTTGCCGGAGCTTTCGCGGCCAGTGCGCTGATGGGGCAAGCGCCCTCCACGCCCCGCTCATCCGGTCCAGCCAAGGGCGCGCTTCTGATCATGGGAGGCGGCGTGATGAGTCCCCGCGTCCCCCCCGTCGCGACGGTCCTGGCTGGCGGCGATGCAGCGCGCTGGGTCTATATTCCCACCGCCCTGCGCGATGAGGATATCGCCGCGGCTCGCCCGCCGCTGTTCATCGGCAAGGCGACGGGCCGTTTAAGCATCCTGCATACGCGCGAGCGCGCGGAGGCCGACAGCGAAGCTTTCGTCGCGCCCCTGCTCACCGCTGACGCGGTCTTCATCGACGGTGGGCGGGAATGGCGCCTGGCCGACGCCTATTTGGACACCCGGACAGAGGCGGCGCTTCACGGCGTTCTGGCCCGCGGGGGACTCATCGCGGGCACCTCCGCCGGCGCCTCGATCATGGGCTCATTTCTGGTCAGGGCCTCGCCATTGGGAAATGGCCTGATGGTCTCGCCGGGCCACGAACGGGGCTTCGGTTTCATCACCCACTGCGCCATCGACCAGCATGTGATCCGCCGACATCGACAGGGCGACCTCGCCGAGGTGGTGGCGGCACATCCCGAGGTCTTGGGGATCGGCCTCGACGAGGGGGCCGCGGCGGTCGTGCGGGCGGGCCTTCTGAGCTCGCTTGATCGAAAGACCATACTCATTACGGACGGCGCCCCACACGGCGGGCGGCCCTATTACCCCCTGCCGCCAGGTGAAAATTTCAGCCTGGCGACGTGGCGAGTGCTTTAAAATATTTAAGGAAAGCGCCACCAGACGCCGGCGACTAGTTACCTCAACGCAAGAATAATGCTAGCTTGTCACCAAGGGAGTGAAACTTGGTAAAATGCGTGGGGCCGGTGCGTGATCGATTTACACTGCCACATCTTGCCGGGTGTGGATGACGGAGCAAAAGATCTTGAGACTGCTCTCGCCATGGCGAGCATTGCCGTTAGAGATGGCATAGAAATCATCGCCTGCACGCCACATATCACGCCCGGAGTATATAATAATCGGGGCCCCGACATCATTGACGCCATCAAGCGGCTCCAAATCGTCCTCGACGCGGCGAGTATTCCCCTACAACTGACCTGCGGCGCGGATGCGCATCTGGCGCCGGATCTGGGCCAAGGCCTTCGCGAGGGCCGCGTGCCCTCCCTCGGGGGATCACGTTACTTTCTCCTGGAGCCGCCCCATCACGTCGCGCCGCCCCGCCTCGATCTGGCCGTCCAGGACCTTCTGGATGAGGGTTATGTGCCGGTTATCACCCACCCGGAGCGCCTGAGCTGGATCGAGCATCACTACGATCAGATAAAGACGATGGTTGGCGCCGGGGCCTGGCTGCAGATCACCGCCGGATCGCTCACCGGCCGCTTTGGCCCGCGCCCTCGCTATTGGGCCGAGCGCATGGTCGATGAAGGCCTGACGCACATTCTCGCCACGGATGCTCACAATCTGCGCAACCGCGCACCCCATCTCGCCGAAGGTCGCGAGGCCGTGGCCGCGCGCCTGGGGACGGAGGAGGCGAGACGAATGGTCCTTGACAGGCCTCTCGGCATTCTAGCCAACGCTGATCCAGCGACCCTCTCCTCGCCGAACCCTCCGCGCCCCGGCCTTTCGCGTCATGGCGCGCGGGCGCGCGGTTGGATGTCCAAGCTGTTTCATGTGTCGTGAGTGAGTAGGGTTCGGGCGTAATGAGATTTCTCAAAATCTGTTTCGGGCGCGGGCTTCTCTTGGCTGCCCTGGCATGCGGCGCCATATCTGGCGCATCGGCCGTCTCGGCTCACGGCGCGCCGCCCCCCATGGAAGCGCCTCTGCCGCCCCCTGATCCCGCCAACGGACTGGCGCCCCGAAATTACAAGATCGGTCCGCTCGATGAAATAGATGTGGTGGTCTATCAGGACAAAGATCTTACCCAGACCGTCGACGTGGACGGAAGCGGACGTATCGTCCTGCCCTTCGTCGGCCAGCTCGAGGCGGCTGGAAAAACCCCGGAGGAATTGGCGGCCCTGATCACGGCCAAGCTGTCCGTGTCCTATTTCCAGAACCCCCAGGTCGCCATCGTGGTCAAGAAGGCGGTCAGCCAACAGATCACCGTTGAGGGAGAGGTTAGCAAACCGGGTATCTACCCGATCCTCGGCCGAACAACCCTGATCCAGGCTGTCGCCCTGGCCAGCGGCGCCGATCAATATGCGGACAATCATCACGTGGTGATCTTTCGCGACGTCAACAATAAGAGGTATAGTGAAACCTTCAATCTAGACAGTGTTAATCATGGCCATTCCGCGGATCCCGAGGTCTATGGAAATGATATAATTGTGGTCGAGCGTTCAGATATTAAGGCTAATATTCGCGACTTTATCGGACCCCTCGCGCCCGTGATTTATACAATTCCGCTCATCGTTAAGTAGTTCTAATCGTTATTTCGAAATTTTCATTCCCCTTTCTTAAGGCCTTTGAGTAATATGGCGCAGGACGCTGCACACATCTGGACGCATGACGGCGCGGGCCCGCCGCTCGGGGGCGCCGCGGCTTTTGGACGCGGCCCCGCGGCGATCAAAGACGATATCGAGTCGCAGGCCGGGAGCCCGGTCGTCGATCTCGCCGAATATGTGCAGGTTCTTTGGAAGTACCGCCTCCTGGTCGCGGGTATCTTCGCGGCCATTCTGGCCATGGGCACGATCTACACGCTTCTGCTGACGCCGATCTATCGCGCGGGCGTCACCCTGGAGATTGATCGCGAGGCCTCCAAGGTTCTGAGTGGCCCCGCCGACAGCCTCCAGCCGCAGGAGTCACCGACGGGCGATGAGTTCTATCAAACCCAGTATGGCCTCCTAAAGGGGCGTTTCCTCGCCGAACGCGCGGTCGCCGCCCTACATCTGGGCGATGATGAAAACGCGCTGAAGCTCATGGGCTGGCGCCCGTCCACCTTCAAATCCAGCCTGAGCCCAGAGGACCAACGCGCCCAGCGCTACAGTGATGCCGTCGCTCTGGTGGAGAAACACATCACCGTCGCGCCGATTCGCGCCTCCCGGCTCGTGCGGCTCGAGTTCGACAGTCGTGACCCGGCTTTTTCGGCGCGTGTCGCCAACACCCTGGCTGAGAACTTCATCACCGCCAATCTCGACCGACGCTTCGAGGCCGCCTCCTATGCCCGGGAATTCCTGGAGCAGCACCTGGCCGAAGAAAAGCAGAAGCTGGAAGCCAGCGAGCGCGCCGCCGTCGCATATGCCGCCCAGCAGCAGATCATCGCCATCCCCATTCCCCAGGCCAACGGCGCGCCGCCGACGGCCGCCACTGAATCCCTGGTGGCGTCGGATCTTTCTGTCCTGAACGGGGATCTCGCCGCGGCGACCAACCAGCGGGTGCTCGCTGAACAGCATTTGCATCAGGCCCTCACGACCCCGGGCGCCAATCTTCCCGAGGTTCTCGCCGATCCGACCTTCCAACAGCTTGAGCAGGATCGCGCCAAGGCGATGGCGGATTATCAGCAGAAACTGGCCACCTATAAACCAGACCACCCGACCATGCTGGAGATCAAAGGTGAGTTGACCGCGATCGATCGGTCTATAGCCGCCCAGATCCTCTCCACGCAAAAATCAATCCAAAATCAGTACGAAACCGCAGCAAACCAAGAAAAGGCGCTCCAAGCTAAAGTCAATCAGCTCAAGACTGCCATGATTGATCTTAATAATCGGAGCATTCAATACAACATCCTTCAGCGGGATCTTGATACAAATCGCACTCTCTATGACGGACTTCTCCAGCGCTATAAGGAAGTTGGTATCGCCGGCGGCGTCGGAACCAATAATGTCTCCATCGTTGATCGCGCCCTGGCGCCCCGCAAGCCGGCCGTTCCCAATGTTCCGCTCTATCTGGCGATTTCGGCCGCCCTGGGTCTGATCCTGGGCCTTGCGACCGCTTTCGTGTTGGATGCTCTGGACCAGGGCATCAGCGCCCCGGCCGATGTCGAAGCGCGACTGCGCCTGCCTCTGATCGGGACCGTGCCCACCACCGCGCGGGGGGTTACCCCCACCCAGGCGCTGAAGGACCCGCGGTCTGCGATTTCCGAGGCGGTCAACGCGATCCGCACCGCGCTGCAGTTTTCCACCAGCGACGGTGCGCCCCGAACCCTCCTGGTGACAAGTTCCAGGGCCGGCGAGGGAAAGACCACGACCGCCGCCTCCCTGGCCACGAGCTTCGCGCGTCTCGGCGGACGGGTCCTGCTGGTGGATGGTGACCTGCGCAACCCCTCCTTGCACCGGCTGCTGGGCGTAAAAAATTCGACAGGGCTGAGCAAATTCCTGTCCGGCGCCGCGAGCTTCGAACAGGTTGTCCAGACGGCGTCGGATGGGTCCTTGAGCGTCGTCGCCTGCGGCCCCCTGCCCCCCAATCCCTCCGAACTCCTTGCGGGCCCGGGCCTGGCGGCGTTTCTCCAGCACGCGGGCGACGCCTTCGATCTGGTGATCATCGATGGACCGCCCGTGGTGGGCCTCTCAGACGCGGTGTCCCTGGCCGCGGCGGCCGTGGCGACGCTCTTTGTGGTGGAAGCGGTGAAGGTGCGCCGCGCCGCGGCCCGCGAGGCCATTCGCCGTCTGGAGGCCGTGGACGCGCGGATTGTCGGGGCTGTGCTCTGCAAGTTCGACGCCCGCAACGCCGCCTATGGCTACGAATACTCCTATCACTACGCCTATGGCGGAAAGCCCGCCCAGCCGGCCGCGTGATCTCAAAAGGCGCGCTCGCCGCGGCCGCCCTCATTCTCGCCGGCCTCATCATTCGCGACGGTGTGGTGGGCCATGCCCTGGAAACACCCCCCGGACCGGCCCTAAGCCTTCAACCGGCCGATGCGCGGGTCTTCGCGGCCGCGGCGAATGCGGCTCTCGCCAAAGCCAAGTCGGCCTCCGACCTTCGACGCGCGTCGGATCTGGCGACCCGCGCCCTCGCCGGCGACGCCACCCAGGTGGGCGCCTTGCGCGATCTGGGTCTGATCGCCTCGCGGGGGGGAGACCCCGCCATGGCCTTGCGACGGCTAAGTCTCGCCGGCCGGCTTAGCCCGCTGGATGGTGTGACGCACCTTTGGTTGATGACCCACCATCTCGCCGCGGCCGATTATGGCGGGGCCTTTGCGGATGCCGATGATCTGCTTCGCCATGCGCGCGAACTCACGCCGAGCCTAACACCCCTCCTTGTCGCCTATGCGGCGGCGGGGCGGGACGCCCTCGAATCGCGCCTGGCCACGAACCCGCCCTGGCGTGCGGACTTTGTAAGCGCCCTGGCCGCCCAGGCGCCCGACCCCGCCGTCGTCGAGACCATCTTGAGCGACCTCGCCGAGACCCCGGCGAAACCCACCCCCGCGGAGTGGACCGCCTATTTCGCGCGCCGGGTAAAAGACCAGGCCTATGAGCTGGCCTATCTCGACTGGCTCAGAACCCTCCCGCCCGCGGCCCTGGCCAAGGCCAGGTCCGTCTATGACGGCGACTTTGCAGGGGCGCCAGGGGTCCCGCCTTTCAACTGGCGTCTCGGCGAGGGCCTGGGCGGCGGGGCGGACCTCGACCACACGGGCGGTCCATCGGCCGGCGCCCTGCATGCGCGTTATGACGGCTATGGAACGCCGGAACTGGCCGAACAGCTCCTTGTCTTGGCGCCGGGGTCCTACCGGTTCTCGGGCCAGGCGCGCGTCTCGGGCGACGCCTCCGGCGCCCTGGCCTGGACCCTGACCTGCGCGGAGGATTCTGGCGTCGTGCTCGCCCGGGTCCCGGCGCCGGGCGCCCCCGATGACTGGCGCGCTTTCAGCGCCGACCTCCAGGTCCCCGAGAGCGGCTGCGCCGCCCAATGGCTGCGTTTGACGCCGTCGCCGACGGATCATGTCCGGCCCCTGGAGCTCTGGAGTCGGGGCCTCGCGGTGGACCGAAAACAAGGAGGCTGAGGCCCAACCAATCGCTTGCTCGCCCCGGCAAACTTCGATACCAAGTGAATGATATATTTCAGTTTCCGTCAGGACAGGGGTTGAACATGTCGAAGGTTGGGGCGTCATTCGCGGTCATTGGATCGCTCATCGCAAGCCAGGCTTTCGCGGCTGTCGCGCCGGTCGCGCGCCTCGCCTCGGTGGATGGTCCGGTTCTGATCAATCAGGGCGCGGGATTCGCGCCGGTGACCGAGTCGACGGTGTTGCACCCTGGTGACCGACTGCTCTCGCTTCGCGGCGCCCATGCCCATCTGATCTACGCTAATGGCTGCGCGGTGTCGCTGAAGGCCAACGCCATGCTGACGGTCGCGGATATGGCCCGTGGCGCGTCCTGCAAGGGCGCGGCGTCGCAGGTGGCGGATACCGATTTCACCGGTGACCAGGCGCAAGCCGCGGCCGGCGCGGCGGCGGCCGGCGGCGGCGCTGGTGCGGGCGCTGGCGCAGCGGGCCTCTCCACTCTGGCCATCGCGGGCGGCGTCGCGGGGGCTGGCGCCGTGGGGCTCGGTGTGGCGGCGGCGACCGGGGCGCTTGGCAAAACGACCAGCCCCTGATCGACATAAGCCTGGGCTTACGCGCGAGGCTTTTTCTTAAATCTCCTCTTGCCTATGGCGTGATCGCACTCCTGGCGTCTCTCCTCCTGGGCGGCGCCAGCCAGGGTAACGCGGCGTCGCTGGCGGTGGCTGAGCTGCTCAGCCTGCCCGCTCTTATGCTGGGCGTGTTGATAACCGCGCAAGGCCGCGACCGACAGGGGCTGGCGTGGCCCCTTATCCTTCTCGCCGCCGCGATCCTCGTTCCCTGTCTTCAACTCATTCCCCTGCCGCCCGCCCTCTGGGCCGGTCTGCCCGCGCGCGCGGGGGCCGTGGAGGTTCTGAGTGCGGCGGGTCTGCCGCTCCACGCCAGGCCTGTCAGCCTCACGCCCGAGGTGACATTGCATTGCGCCTTGGCGTTGATCCCGCCGGCGGCCATCTTCCTGATCACGCTCCACCTTCAGCCGCCCGCGCGCCGGACGCTCGCCCGGATGATCGTGATCATCGCCGTGGCGAGCCTTCTCCTGGGACTTCTGCAGATCGCGGGAGGACCCGAGAGCCCTCTAAGGTTCTACAGCCAGACCACTGCCGATTCGGCCGTGGGGTTCTTTTCCAACCGCGACCACTTCGCTGATTTTCTTAGCTGCGCCATTCCCCTCGCCGTGGTGGCGTTCGCGGCTCGGGCGGGAACAGGCGTGTCCAAGAAATGGGTAGGGGCGGCGCCGGTGCTGGCGCTGGCGCTGACGCCGATCCTCGTCATCGGCGTGGCCGTCAGCGCCTCGCGCGCGGGGGTCATTCTTCTCGTCATCGCCCTGGCGGGCGCCTTCGCTCTCGCGGCGCCTAAGCTTAGAGGCGCGCGCCTGGGCCTTGGGCTCATGGCGGCGGTAGGCTTGGTCATCCTGGTCGCCCTGGCCTTAGGTCGCGTTCCGGCCCTGGCCCGCTTCGCCGAGGGTGGATCGGACCCCCGCTTCACCGCCTCGCCCACCGTCTTCGCGGCCGTCCGCGCCTATTGGCCCGTGGGATCGGGCGTCGGCTCCTTCATCCCGATATATCAGACCTTCGAGCCGATACGTCTGGTGGACCCCACCATCTTCAATCACGCCCATGATGACTTTCTGGAAGCGGCCCTGGAGTCCGGCCTCGCCGCTGTCCTCATCCTCGCGGCATTCCTGGCTTGGTACGCGACCCGCTTCGTCGCGGCCTGGAAAAAGGCCGCGACGCCCGGCGCCAGCGCCCTCGCCCGGGCCGGATCCCTGGTCATCGCCATGATCCTCCTCCACTCCACCGTGGACTATCCCCTGCGCACCGTGGCCATGGCCAGCCTCTTCGCCTTCGCCTGCGCCCTCCTCGTTCCGGCGCCGCCATACCGCCAAGACTAGCCCCGGCCGCGCGCGCCGTTATGATCGGCGCAAATCAAAATAACACCGGGAGAACGCCATGGATATTGAACTCATCGCTGAAGGATTCGCCTTCCCCGAAGGACCGATCGCCATGGCCGACGGGTCGGTGATCCTCACCGAGATCGAGGCCGGCGTCCTGACCCGCGTCTCACCGACGGGCGAGAAAACCACCGTGGCCCACACCGGCGGCGGGCCAAACGGCGCCGCCATCGGGCCGGATGGGAAGATCTGGGTCACCAATAATGGCGGGTCGTTCGAATTCCTGAAGAACAATGGCCTGAACATCCCAGGCCCCACCCCCGCCAGTCACGCCGGCGGCTCGATCCAGCGGGTGGACCCTGTCACGGGAGAGGTCGAGACCATTTATCATGCCTGCGAGGGCCGCCGGCTCATTGGCCCCAATGATCTGGTCTTTGATCGCCAGGGCGGCTTCTGGTTCACCGACCACGGATGCGGCACGCCGGAGGGGCGCAAGTTCGGCGCGCTCTATTATGCGAAGGTAGAGGGCGACCACATCGTCCGCGCTCGCGATCACCTGATCTCCCCCAATGGCGTCGGCCTGTCCCCCGACGAGGCCGTCGTCTATATGGCCGACACCCAGACCGGGCGGCTCTGGGCGTTCGATGTGGCAGAGCCCGGGAAGCTCGCGCCGCCGGATGGCCTCATCCCCGGCCGCGTCATCTGCACCCTGCCCGGCTACCAGTTCCTCGACAGTCTCGCCGTGGAGGCCGGCGGCAAGGTCTGCGTCGCCACCATCTTCAATGGCGGAATCACGGCCTTTGACCCGGACGGGTCCACGGAGCACTTCGCCTTCCCCGACCTCGTCACCACCAATATCTGCTTCGGCGGCGGCGATATGCGGGACGCCTGGATCACCTGCTCCTCCACCGGCAAACTCTTCAAATGCCGCTGGCCCCGGCCCGGCCTGAAGCTGAATTTTAACGGGTAGGCGCTTCGCGGATTGGGGATTTGGGCGGCGCGCCCGATGGTGGAACGTACATCTGGAAATTGCATATTGACAATGTTATCAATTTGCGGAATACTCCGCAGTAATGACGACCGACGCTAAAATTGCCGACAGGCCCGCTCCGGCTGATAACGGCCAACCCGCAGCCCCCGATCCGCGCATCGCCCGCGCGGAGATGTGGCTTTGCATGTTGGGGGCCTTAAGGGAGGTGGCCAAGCGGTTTAGCCGCTTCCTCCTCTGGGAAATCATGCCCCATCGGGCGTGGTCCAAGGGGCCGGCCCTGGCGTTTCCCTATTTCATCGATCCGGCTGCCGCCTTCAAGCGCGTGGCCCGCGTCGCTGGCTTCGCCGCTCAGCTGTGCCTGAGGATCGAGAAGGAGATCGCGGCCTTCAGGGCCGGCGAGCCGTTCGATCTCGATGGCTTCCTGACCCAGACGCCGCGGCAGAGCGCGCGTTCCAAATCTGGCGCGCAGGCCGCCGCCCATCACGAGACAGACTGGGAAAACCTGGATGAGTTCGAGGACTACAATGAGTTCGAGGACTACATGGAGCGTGACGCTCCCGAACGTTATTTCGAGCGCTTCTCAAAACGGCAAAGCCTGGAAGATAAATATGCGGCCCTCCTCAAGGGGCCGCTCAAGGACGCCATCAAGGCCATCTGCGCCGATCTGGGTCTCAAGCCGAATTGGCGCCTGTGGACCGACAATGGCTTCCCGCCGCCAGCGGGCGGCGCGGTGGAAGACTGGGTCACTTTCTTTGTTCCCGACGCCGACAGGAGGTCCGCCATCGCCGAAGTCAGGCGCGGGGCGCAACCGCCGCTCCTGGGCGAACGACCTGGCGCCTTGCCATCATCCTTTTCGCCACAGCATCCCCACACGCCGCCGCCGCTGTATGCAGGCGCGGCGCGGCCGCCCGACGGCTGAGCGCAAAGGCTCACACCCTCCCAGTTCTAATCCTGGACGGCGTCTGGCCGGCGCTCCGCCACGTGCCACAGCACGCCGCTGGGGTCGACCACATAGACAATGCGAAGTCCCCAGGGCTGCGGGGCCGGCGGCGTGGGGGGCCGAACGCCAAACCGCCCGGCAAGGTCGAGGCTTTCGATATGGGCCCACCAGGCGTCGAGATCGTCGACCATCAGCTGCATCATGAAGTTCCCGGCCCAGTCCTCCTGGCAATAGTTCTGCGGGATGAAAGCGCCCTGGCCGATGGCGAAGATCGCCACATCGCCATCGAGGAGCTTCTCGAAGCCCAAGGTCTCATAGAAGGCCTTGCTGACCGCGAAATCCTGGGCTGGCAGGAAGGGCCGCGCGGATTCCGCGCCGCTGGGAATGGTCATGGGCGATCAATCCGAACGGGGCAGTTCGCGAATCTCCACCGTGCCGCCGCCCTCGAAGACGGGGTTGCCGGCAAGCAAGGCCCGCGCCTCTTCCAGGTCGGCGGCTTCGACCCTGATGAAACCGGTCAGATGAGCCGTGACGGGCGGCGCGGGTCGGGATTTGCGCGCGCAGAGTCCCGGGCCGATGGCGCTGCCGCCCTGCAGGCGGCCCTTGGCCTGGAGATCCGCGAGATAGGGGCCCCAGGCCTCATTCCCCGGAAAATCCGGCGCGTCGTCATGCATCAGGAAGATGAAATCGACCACCAGATCCCTCTTCCTTTACGCGATCTCCGCGCCGCCGATCCGCCAGGCCTTGGCCGCCTGGCGCAGGCGGAAATGATAATAGGCCAGCGCCCCCAGAAACAGGCTGATCAGGATGATGATGCTGGGCCGGCCCGCGTCCGGGTCCAGCCAGTCAGCGACGATGGAAAGCGCTGTCACAACCAGGCCGAAGATCGGCACGAGGGGATGCAGGGGCGCACGGTAATCCTGACCGGTGAGGCCCCGGCGACGCCCCACGAACAGGGCCAGGGAAATCAGCAGATAATCCGCCACATTGCCGGAGATCAGCACCAGGATCGCCCGCTCTCCGGCCAGCGCCATGAACCCGGAGGCGACCGCCAGGATCAGGCAGGCATTGAGGGGCGAGCGCAGGCGCGAATTCAGCACGCCCACCAGTCGGTTAATGGCCCCCGGCCACACCCTGTCCCGGCCCGTGGCGTAGAGATAGCGGCTGAAGGCCATGATCGAGGCCACCATGCTGTTGAAGATGGCCCCGGCGACCCCGACGCTCACCAGCGCGGCCACCGCCGGCCCCGCGCGTTCCTTGAGGAAGGCCGCGAAGGGCGCCTCGGCGGCGAGAATGGTGCGCGGGTCCGGAGCACTCATCAGCATGAGGATCATGGGCGCGGCGATGGTCAGGCTGGCGATGACCCCGGTCCAGGCGATGACCCGGCCGATCTTGCGACGCGCCTCGGTCATCTCCTCGGCGAAATAAAGCGCCCAACTCGCGCCCCCGCAGGTCCAGACGCCCGACACGGTGGCGAGCCCGAGGATAAAGATCGAGGGCGGCTTCATAGCGCCATGATCAAGATTGACGGGATGGGCCAAAAGCTCCGGCAGGGACCGGACCGGATGGGCGATGGCCAGACCGACCAGGATCGCCAGGGCGACCGCCTCCACCGCCAGGAAGATCCCCGTCACCACGGCGCCGTGGCGAATGTTAAGGACCGCGATGAAGGTGGCCGCCGCCAGGGAGGCGAAGGCGAGGGGCAGATA
>Ga0209208_10007853_pt1 | contig 14351 bp, 5 predicted proteins | sample S1TSphfallax_3_FD_187694 | JGI IMG/M metagenome (GOLD analysis project Ga0209208, IMG submission 187694) | Host-associated microbial communities from peat moss isolated from Minnesota, USA - S1T2_Fd - Sphagnum fallax MG (SPAdes) (version 2) | ecosystem: Host-associated > Plants > Peat moss >...
ATAAAAATATAAGTTTTCATTTTGAAAATCTTTTGTGAACATTTGTTTTCATTGTTTCAACATTTCATTTGGAAAGGCAAATTCAAACTAAAGGAAATGGACAAATTGTAGTGTAAATCTTACAACATTTATTTGAAAAAAAAATAAAATCTTGCTATGACTTGCATTATGTCTATGTTTTTAACTATTATATAAACATTTGTTCCCACTTCAAACCAAAATTGTACATTGAATTGAAAATGCAATTGAAAATAATTACTGATGTAGTTATAATTAATTAAAAATAAATAAGAATTATATTAATTTATGTGTCAATATTAATTATAATTTCCCTTTATGAAATGAAACATAATTTGCCAATATGATGTATATTGTACTTGGTTTCAAAAATATGAAATTGTGTTTGAACAAACCACAAAAGACTACAAATATATAGACTTTAACACCTAACATAATTAAGAGATAAATTTGAGAAACATTGCACAAATGCAACCACATTTGATTCTATGAATGTTTTTAAAACAATGCATATTTTGACCCTTCTTTTTGATATTCAAACAAATATGCAATGTGCAAATTTTAAAAAAAGAACTTTTACACAATAAGCAAACATGCTGTATATTAATGATGGAAATGGGAACAAAGCCATGAATGTTCATAGAAACACAATGAATGTTACAAAACACAATGTAAGTTCCAAGGTGAATATGTTACAAAGATGATATTGATAAGGTCATAAATGAAATTACTGCACATTCTCAAATAAGGGTCTCCGACCTTACATTCTTGAAATTTCCTTCACATGATCTTTAATATTTACCCATAGTGCGGTGACTATTATCTTGAACCTGGACATCCATAGGTCACTAGGCATAGGAAGGGCAGGGTGGTAGGTGTAAGATTCCTCCCACTCTTAAGAAGTATGCATAGATCTCTCCTTTCATCTAAATGAGGGATATTGACTGACATAAGGTGCTCTCCAAATATTATAGAGCTGTAACCATAAATCATTCCTTGTCCAGAGATGAATCATCTTGACAATTCATTCATTCACTAAAAAAAAAAGATTTTTCCCATATTATAGAAATAAATCGTTTGATGAAAAGTTCCAAAATGACTACATTTTTGCCCAGATTATTATATAATTACGTAGCACAACCTACAGTCAACAAGGCAGATAAGATGCTGTACACCCGCCTACTGTGTCCACACTCTGAACACCAAAAAAAATCTGTTCCGATCTAAACAATCTAAACACTTTCACCAAAGAAACCGGTTCGCCTAATGTGAAATGGGTTCTAATAAGGTAAAACTTTCAAAAGTTGGATCCAATGCGATAGTCCCTGTGGGGACAGGGCCCAACAAACCGAGCTAAAGATAGTATGCAAGTAACTAAGTGCGTAAAGAGCTGGTGTCATTTTCACCAGAGGGCACCTTATAACTATGAAAGTTCCTTTGCTGCGAGGAACTTTCAACTTTTCAGATTTAGAATGTTCAGTAGCTGTGCTTTACCCACGGTAAAGTCCTTGGGGGGAGGGCACTCTCAGAATAAGGGGCCTGCCTCCAGGAGGCCCCCTATGCTGAGAATGGCCTCCCCCTAGGGCTTTACCTAACACCAAAACCCCGGCCTAGCAAATGAGTCTGCGTGCGACTTTCTGAGAGGCGGAAGTGAGAGAAAGTCGGCGGTCGGTGGGGTCCTTAATGCTTGACTCATCGCACATTCGGTCGCAGATGTCGACTACCAGTCGACCCTACGCATTGCCGATGTGAGCCAAGTGTCGCCCTCGATCGAAACTGCGACTCAGCTTGCCGAAGACGTGTGACGACGCATCGTTTTTTCTGTCGCCGTCTGAGTTGTCCCCGAGCCAAGCCAAGCGATTGCTTCTCTCCTGTTGGAATAGCTGACACATGCGTACCGATGATGGCGAAAGATGAGTATCTGTGCAGGTGTCAGCATGATTTCATTTCTAATGGCTCGTGGGGACCATAGCTTGTATCGTAAATGCGGAGAAATATCGTGGTGACGAAAAATTGCGTTGTTTCCACCGGTTAGTACCTGGCTATGTACTCGTGCGTGCACGGGTCTTGAATTGGGCCAAGCTTCTTGTTGCCATGAATTCCTGAATAATTTTTCTGCGATTATTCAGCCTTGTTCTCCCAACACCTACTATATTTTGATCTCTTCAGGTTCACTCTGATTTTGTTCATTTCCAACTGCTCCAAATTGCGCTCGTTTTCATAAAATTGCAGCTAGACTTCATCCTTTCTTCGAGCCAACTTGGTTGCGCTGGAAATTTAGGTGTCGTCGAGAAACGTGGAGTGCAGAGATTTGGATGGCAGGAGCAAGGACAGTTGGTTTGAGATGTGAATGACCTAGAGTATGTGAAATCGCGATTGATCTATAAGGTACTGCGATCTCTCAGATCGCTTCTCGTCTTGCCTCCTCTCTGCACTCTATTATGCCTTTCTGACAGTACACCTTGTGTGAAAGTCAGGGCTAGCTTCGAATCCCAAGTCCAGGATCTCGTCCTGTGAAATTGGGGGGTCGTCCTTGGTTGCCTTCTTGAATTGCTAATCCTTCTCCTGTGAATCATGATACTTAAGATGTGCACATGATGTGGAAGTCCTGGAAAGCCTCAGATTTGGCAAATTTCCTGGGAATGGATTCGAGTCTCGACCTCGGGTTTCACGTCAGGCGGCTCTTGGAGACTTCTGATCAGTAATGGCTAACATGTATGTGTAACATGTGAGCGGTTCATGTTGTCTCAATGAAGTGGTTGGAGAAAGGGATTCTAAGGTCTAAGCAGACACCAAGGACCCAAAGAATCACAGCAGAGAGAGAATTATGTTGTCCACTTATTGGTAATTTGTAATCCATTGAAGGTCCTCCAAGTTTCAGGATGCTAGTTGTTGATTTCAAAAGAATTCAGCAATTTTGGAAAGTGATCTACCACGCATCAGCAGCAATTGGGTTGGTCACTAATTCTCTTGTTGTCTCCTACTTTTCTTGCTGCAGACGGATCATCTCAATTTTGCATTGTTTCACATTGAACAGATCCTGATTTCCACCTTCTCTACCCATTCACAAGCTCAAAAGGAATTGTCTTCATCACCATATCAGAATCATCATGGCATCAAGTCAAGGCATGCTACTTGGGCATGATCTCTCAACTGTGATTCAATGTGAGAGGAATGGCACAAAGTACTTTGACTTCGACTTATCAAACCCCAAACCTCCTGAATCTATAATTGCTGCTCATGGTGCAAACCTAGTCCGCCTGCGATTGTGGGTCAATCCCCCTGCTGGATACAGTGACCTACCAAGTGTTCTTCAATTTTCCCAAAGAGCCAAGCAAGCCAACCTCAAAGTCCTTCTCTGTCTGCACCTCTCAGACTACTGGGCTGATCCAGGAAAGCAAACAACACCAGCTGCATGGCGTGACTTAGACTTTGACACTCTAAGTATAACTGTTAACAACTATGTTGCTGATGTGATTGATGCTTTAAAGGCTCAAGGGACTCCTCCCTTCATTGTTGCAGTTGGCAATGAAGTTTCAAATGGAGTTTTATGGCCAATTGGGAGTCTCCGCAACACCAAGTTCTTCACTGGTCTTCTGAAAAGTGGGCTAGCGGCTGTGAAGAGGCAAGGGATTGCTTCCATGATACATATCAACAATGGGCAAGATCAGGGCTTAGTTACCTGGTTCATGGACCTGATGCGTACAAATCAAGTAGAATTTGACTACTTGGGCCTTTCTTTTTACTCTGGAGATGGTGCATCACTGTCTGACCTAGAGTCCTCTCTAAAAGTGGTAGCAACTCGGTATAGAAAGCCTGTAGTGGTGGTTGAAACTGCTAATTTTTGGACAGCACCCAATGAGTCTCCTAATGCTCAGGCTGCAGCATTAAGTGAGCTGCTTAAGGTTGTGAGCTCTGTGCCAGGAGATTTGGGACTTGGTGTTGTTTACTGGGAATCAGCATGGTTGCCTTTGGGTGAAGCTTACCCTGGTGAAGGGAACCACTTCTGGAATCGGTCATTGTGGGACAAACAAGGTCGACCTCTACCTGCCTTGAAATGTTATGAGCCTTATAGTAAGGGCCACCATGTACAGCCAATGGGAGCTAAACACCATTGGTTTCGAAGGCACGATGAACTGTAAGATTTTGTGGAAGTATCTATTCTATATATTGGTTCACTAAAGGAATGCAGCTTATACTCTGGATATGTCCAGTGCCTGCAGAGAGCGCAATGTTAGAACTGCTTATAGAGTGACAGTTTAGTAGCAAAAGAGTTGACTTCTTTGATAGAGCCCATGTTATAGTAGTCAAAAGTAGTGGCTCCTAGTAAAGCAGGTCAAGGAGACTTAACTGTCAGGTTCTTGAGGAAGAGACTCTGGTTATGCAGCTCTGGCTATGATTGTACAAATTCTTAGCCAGCTGCTATCAAAATGGGTGTACTCAATCCAGAGGAGGAAAGCCCAGATATGAACTGGCAAGCTGCTTAATGGTTACCTAATTTCCTACAAATATTGACCTTCCTTGTAAAGCATAAGACATAGTGGTCATTTCAATTTCTTTCATGTCAATTCTGTTTCTGTGTGGATAATGTTAGTGCCTTTCACAGATAATGTTAGTGCAAAGTAGTTTTGGAATGCATTATCACTTGTAGAGTTCAACTGCATAAGAGGACAATATTCTAGCTCCACACTCACTTCAAAGCTCAGTCACCACCTTCAATTATCTTTGCAACCACATCTTCTCACTTCTAACCAGGTGCTCAGGCCATTTTTTGCACTGCTTCTGATCTTTGAAGCAGCCCATTTCATTTCATGTCTTTCTCTGAATTAAAGAGCTCATATTCTTGCCATTTCAAGTGAAATCTTTCTCTTCAGGGAACCTGTTGGGACTTGGTTTCCAACATTTGCCTTTCTTTCAAGCACTCTCACATTTTTCTTGGCTCCCAAGTCCTTCCTGATTGCTCTGTATTGCCAATTTCGGCTCCTTCATTCACAGCTTCCTGATCACCCAAGTCTCTCACATCCTTTATATAAATCTCTTGGCCATCCAATGAAATCCTCATCAATCTTGGAATAGTGCTGCAAGAACTGTGTCTCTTGCTTCACTCGCCCATGCTTGTCCAATTCTTAAATGAGAATACGTGAGAGGGACAGGAGTTGGAGACCTTGGTCTTGTTCTTTGGCATCCCAGTTACAATTCATGCAGCATGTGGATTCACAATGTCCTTGCCATGAATTGATGACCTTTTTGTGCACATTGTAGCATGCTCCTAGTTGTGCTTGTGTCAAAATTGCATTATTTTGGGAGATGCTACTGGAAGAGGGTAATTTGCTGTAGGAAAACTAACAGACGGTCAATGCAGCTGGTGCAATTTTACTTACTTTCTTGTGTCTTTCTTGTTTTTCCCCAGTCTCTGATTGTACTTCTGCAGCCAAATGTGGAGAGATTTGCAGTAGCTTAACCCATCTTGTTCCACCCCTCTAAAAACTTGCACAGCTACAAGATGGGTTGTGTTCTAGATTGTCAACAAAATGTAACAAGGTTTGTAACAAGGATTTGTGACAATTCAGTTGTAAATGCTTCTTGGCTATCAGAGTTGATAATTGAGAGAGTGATTGTGTATCCTACTGGAGGTTGCAGAAACTTATTGAATGCGTTTCCTCTAGAAATATTGGCAACCAAATTGAACCTTTCCTCTTCATGCTTGTTCTTATCATCACCATCTATCCAATGTAAAAACTGATCACAGCAAGACAAATCCCTGGTTGAAGGGAAGATCTGAAATCCATGCTGGTTTCCCCTGCCCTGTTCATGTTTGTGTCATGACATCCATCACTGCATAACTAATTGACTGCTGGTGGTCCACACTCACCAAGCATGTGTAGATTGTGACACTTGCAATCTGAACTAAAATGCCTTGGAAATACATGTATTCATGTTGTCCTCTCTTCGTCAGCACCTAAAGGAAATGTGGGCAGTTGCCTCAACAAGTGCCTACTTATCCAGCTTGTCCTTTTCTTCTACTGGATCATCATGGCCTGACCTTTGACCATGACATAATATGAAAAGAATGGATTGCTGATATTTATACAGCCTGAAAGGTAATTTAGTTTTCTACCACCAATCTCCCTTGGATTCTGAATCCTTCCTCAACCCCTTTGTCCTTGGGACCTTGACTATGCTACTTGTTCAACTATATGCAGAACATTATGAACTATATAAAGATAACTTTTAAGTGTGAAAAAGTGTAATTCCTGTGCAAGAATAACAATTGTGGTCCAATATGACAGCCAGAAAGGCATGAGGAACCCTCCCGTACTTAGTTGTCAGATGATTCCTTGCCCTTGTGTTCAAATCTTGCGTCAGGCACCAACATCATCTTCTCCTCATCTTGTTCTGAAGCTTCTGATGGTTTGATAATAGCAGCAGGTTTTGGTTTTGTTGTTGTTTGCTGATATAGTACACCTCCACTTATGCAAATCAGTAGCCCAACTGTCCCGATTGCTGATGCATGCCTGTTCCAGATGACTAAGTTGATAAGTACTGTTAAAAGCTTATTCACTACACCTAGTACAGTGAAGCCAGTTGCAGAGATTGTTCGCCGGCAAGAAAAGCCAAAGAAGGAGATTGAAAGACCAAAAAGACAAGATAGTCCCACAGGCAGCCAAACCCCAAAAGACGCCCATTCTATTGAGTGCTCTGTTGTCTCACTTTGCAGCTGCAGTCCTTCCCCCATCAAGAAGAGCTCTATGGGAAAGAGAAGAAGAGCCTCCAGATTGTTGTATAAAACAAGACCCCATGTGTTCAACCCTATTGTCATGACAATGTGCTTGATGTAAACAAAATCTATGGACATGCTGGCAAGGTATGCCAATGCCCAGCCATAGGCATGGAAATTGAATCCTGTGTCGGTGCTCACATAGATGACAGAACCTCCCATAATGACTGCAAGAGCCAGCCATGTTTTTGAAGAGGGCCATGGCTGCTTCAAGTACACAGTCTCTCCAACTGCCACAAATAGAGGGACAATGGATCGGAAGACAATGAACGTGTCCACGTTAGCATGCAGGAGAAGCTCACTGTTTGTGAAAAGAGAGAGGTAGAAACAGATTGCTGCTGGCAAAAATCGCCACATTGTTTTGAGGTTAAGCTCATCGTGTTGCAGGACATTGAATCTGCCAAGTAGGTATACTGCCCCAGCACTTGTGGCATACTGGAGGGCTGTCAATGCTCCTGGGAAAGGGAACTCCATTATAGCCCATTTGTTGATAATGGACAGAAGAGCTGCAGAGAGACAGTAGCCAATTGCAATACCAAAGACAGAGAGGTCCTTCCACCACCCTGCTATTTTCTCATTCCATGATACTGAAACCTCATGTGAGTGGCCATCCCTCCCTATCTCAGCATCCATTGATGATTTATGCATCTGCATGGTCGCACATCATAGCACATGTGAGATTCTGTTTACTTTTTTTTGCTTGTGAATGAACATCTTTAGCTCTGCAATAAACTGCCAACCTACCTTCAACCAGGTATATCTCCTATGCACCAACATAGAAGAGAAGTGAAGAAAAGAGAACAAGCATGTAATGCCGAAGCAAGGTTCAACATCCAATAATCCAGTTATGAAAGAAGAGTCCACATGGAAAACTCAGTTTCTTTCCTCCCTTGTTATAAACTGATCATGGCAGAAACAAGCTCAAATGGGGAGATGCCAACATGAGCTCTTTCACCACCAAGGCATTCAAAATCCATATCCCAGTGTTACAGGTGAAAGATTCAAGCTTCCTCAGGACAGATGTCTCTGGCTGCAGGCCTGATGCATCTTGATCAGTACAACAGTAAGACCTGAATGCAGAAACAGTTGGGTGCATCCCTCCCTGACACTAAAAAATCATGGACACACCAGAAAATCATCAAGCATGGAAATCTCACTGACTTTGATTCCCATCAAATTCTCTTCTCAGGTTGAAGCTCAGGATATCCACTACACATAGGGCACCTGTGATGGTACAATAGAGCTCACTTTACTCAGAGCCTTACAAGCTTCACCTAGGAATGATTGCAAATGTTGCTAACCCACAATTCTTCACTGCAAACTGGCCTCAGATCTTCTGAATCGAACCTATTTATGACAGAGGCATTTTTTATGCAACGGTGTAATGGACTAGGTCAATTGGCCCTGAGGAAGTTTGGAAAAGTAGACTTCCCTCCAGCACTACCACTGTACTCACAAGTCAATCTGTAATTATGCCACAATCCATCACCCTGGAGTTAAACCTACATGAGGTAATCCATCAAAGAACTGCACTGCGACCTGCATCATGTGTTTGGCAATTCGGGAAGCTTGAAGAAGAAAACATGCGGAAACCATAGCGAATTCCCATCATGTGAAATAGTTTCACTGCTGCTGAGGAACTACAAACTTCAGGGGAAAACGTTCTAAAGTGGAAATTAAAACAAAAAATTCTGTAACGATCGTCGGTACAAAATCGCAAACAGGAACAACAAGCTAAATAAAACAGAAATTCAATGTTACGGGAAACAAATACGAAGGAGAAACGTTTTTCAGACCTAATAATGACTACAAGCTTTGAGCTAATATAGTTGGAATCCTCCTTTCGATTTCTTTCCTCTACAAAATTCTAATACTTGAAAATAATTTCTTTGATATGCCGGAACAATTGATGTCGACAATAAGTCAATTGAAAGGAAGGAAAATTTAACACAATATCTCACCTTGCAGAAGTTGCCTGCTCGTCGCGCTACTACTACTACTACTACTACTACAATTGCTGCATAGTTTGAACAAGAAGACAGCTCTTCCAACACAGCAATACAACCCGCGGACGCTTCCAAGACACCGTCAACAGAGCTAGCTTGCTCCTCCGCACTCCTGCCTCCTGTCCTTCCGTATATTCGGAAAAGATTGCCGTGCAAATGGCAGACGGAAAACCAAGGCACTTGCACTTAGCAGGCAGAGCAGAGCAGAGAAAACGCAGATCGGAGGAAGAAACAAAGCAGCAGCCGTAGGAACAAAACGTGCGTAGACCGATGATTGAAGGGCCTTGGATTCGAACGGGAATAGGTGCTTTGAGCTTGTCGTCCTCCTCGCTCCTGTCCCACCTTGGACTAATACCCCCATTATAAGAGCTGGGGGTACTTATTCGGTGACTAAACAAATTCATATAACAAGGACAATAATTAAAAAGAGTTCAACTTTTGTAAATGTGGCCCTAGTAAGTCTGTTACCTATTTTATTGTAATAGCTCTAAAAGTTATAAGACTATTAGATGTTCTTGATAGTTTTCAAGTATTTACCAAAGAGTATACGTATCTACAAACAACATTACTAGTTTAATATTATTAGAATGCTAAGTTTCTAACCCAGCTCTACTCAATTAAAATGTTAGAATTCCTAACAATAATGTAAGTTGTAATAATTGAATGGAATCATGTCTGAATTGCTAGATTTTATGTGGGGAAGTAGTAATGATAAGCCGTGAGCATATATATTTGGATATCTTGCATTTGTCTAATAATTGCTATTTTAAATTGTAACTGCATTTGATTTTAATGCCACAGAATATCCATCAATCTTACATGTTGGATGTTTGAACAGATCCAAATGTTAAAAATGTCCTTATGATAGACCAGCCCATCACTGATCATCTGCCTATGACTGAACACTTATTGGTATCTTCATTATATGTGCTTCATTTGGAGTGATTTAAAATGTCATGGGAGCACTACCTCAAGCTTTAGAAATCATCTTTGCGGTGCAAATGAAAAGGAGTAATGAAAAAATAACAAGAAGGAAAATAAGCCTTCCAACTTACAAACTGTGTTGTTTTTTTTTTCCTTTCTCTTTGGACCCTTTTTATTTTCAAACCTCATAACTTTCTTATTTCAAATTCATTTTAAACAATTTAAAATGCTATAGGAGTGCACCTGAAGTTCTATAAATCATCTTGGAACTCTAATAGCAACAGAACAACATACAACAAATTCTTTTGGTGTTCAGGAATCAGCCTTTGTATTGTTTGGTGATTTGTTTTTTTGAGTTCTTGACCCCTTTACTTTGGGGGCATGTAACTTTCTCATTTCTAATTTTATTTTACAATTGTTAGTGTGTCAAATGCATCAAGAGAAGGGGTTCAAGTTTTGTTTGGACACTAGAAACAACTGAGCCCTCCCCTTGGATCTAGCCTACCGTGAATGCTTAAGTGTTCGATGGCAGGTCAATCTATCCTATTGGATGCTTAACATTTGGAGGAGTTCCACAGTATGATCTGGTGTGGCACAGGTTTCACTCCCTTATTTGCACTAATCATTAAACCCACACTCTTAGCAGGGTTTCCTTTAAGGATTTTGTGATGTAGCCAAAGTGCAAATCATACAGAAAATTCAGCTACATACTAGCTATGAAAGTTGGAACAAAACATAATCCTTCTATATTCTTGGGTACTTATTGAAACTTATCATAAAAATCTGGAAATTTGAATTTTTTTTTCAAAATCTAATGAATTTCAGCAAATTTTTTCATGAGAAATCCTTTGTATAGGTTGAAATCATGTTATTCGAGTTGAAATTTGGTGAAAATTCGTCAGTAAAAGAAACACTAGCTTTTAGGATGTGGTATTACTTTAGCCAAAAACCAGAATTTTTAGAATAGAATTTGCATGCAGCCAATAAGATGGCAGAATATCGTAGTGCCTTTACCATTTTGGCAACAAATTGCCGAATATTTAGTTAGATTTGAAAACTTAACTTCAACAATTGCTTTTTTGAATTCTGAAAATTTTGGCAAGTAATGGTTATAAAAAATAATAAACAAGACATTGCTATTTTTGTGGAGTAGTCTAGTGTGCCTAGACTGGCTCACTATCAAATCTCTATTATGACAGAGCTCTGTGGTTCAAAACATAAGAATTGACTAATTTAATTTTATTAAAATTTTGGTATAAATAATAAATAATTTCTCAAAAGTTCGTTAAAATGAAATATAATTGAATTTATGTTGAAATGGTAAAGGTACTATGATATGCACGCTCTCAAGAGGGCCCATCTTTTTTCCTGGGGGTAGGTGTGGGGTGGGGCATCATGTTGGAACATACCTTTAGATGCAACCATGTCTCAACCATTAGGCTTGTGTGGTGGATGTCCTAAGAAAAAATACCCAACCGTTGTAACTACTGAAGCACATATTAACCCTCCTCCCACTCCTTGGTGTTTAGTGATCCCATGGCTCCATGACCATATCATGTCCATATTATAATGGTTGGCCCATGTATACACTACATGCAATCAACGCATCCTCCCTGCCCCCATAGTCACTTCAAGTTTAGGCTGTTTTGAACTTTGGTCCTTTTTTATGTATAAAAACTTTCTAATTCCATCATGCAGTCACGCCTTCATTGGGACGACTATGCATATAAATACTGATGTATGTTTGATATTTGTTGTAATATCCTCAACCATGCAATTTCAAATTTAATATGATATCACAAGGTGTAGGATTTTACATAAGACATGCAAGTGGTTTTGGGTTCACAATGGGGGGGGTGGGTGGGCATTTAAACACATTTCAAAATTATTAAAAAAAAATCGAAGTTATTTTTTCCGAAAACACCAATTTGAAGGTGAACAAAGAAGATTGTTAAAGAAAAACAAAAAAAGTAATTGGTGCTCACAAAATTTGAAGTATAAAAATGCAATCAATTAGATTTGGTAAAATACATGTGGGGTTTCCAAAAATGTTTGCACCATGTAAACTATTTGGGTGGACCTTAAATTCAAATTGGCTATTTTCTATTTAAATGGAAGTATTACATATATGCACATAAAAGATGAAATTATGAAAATATACAAGTTAAGATTAACTTGGTGAACTAAGGTTGAATATTACTACCTCAGTAATATGTTGGAAATCTTGGTATTAAATCATCTTGCCATACTTCAAAACATGGTATAAACAACACATACATTATTAACTAAAAATGTGTTCAAACAAAATCTTGACTAACTCACTTGCATTAAAACATAAATATCTATTTTATAAATTCGTAATTATGTATTTAAAGAATTCATATATATATTTATTGATACTGATAAAATTACTGAAACAAAAATGGCTTGTTCCTTACACACCAACCACATGCGAACTTTTCACTATTCCTACACCTAAAAGTATTAAATAAGTTGGAGAAGCTCATATTATGCATTTTGATTACAACATAGGAAGTTCATCTCATGAGTATATTCTTGAGTATGAATGTATCATGACCATATTATCAAGATCTAAGCATCAATTCAATAACCCTTGAGTTGTTGGGTACACATGATTACCGCGCAAGTGCTTATCATGAGTTCATGGGTATAGCACGAGTATGTTATATGGGAATGCTATCTAAGCTATAGTAGAACTCACTAGGCCAATTGGTTATTGAAGCCATGTAGGTATGTATGGGTTAAACCTAAGCGCAGAATTTGGCAATAACACCCTTGTTATGGGAGGTAGAGAGTAACCTACTTCAAAATTGAGGTAATAGTTTTCTTCATTGTTCGATGACTTGACCAGTATACATCATTATGCAAGTAGAAATTTATTGAGGGACAAATCCACACGCAAATAGAATGTGTTTCTTCTCACACAAATTGTTGTGGGCATGACACATGTGTGAGATAAACTTTGTGGTTTCATCCATTACAATGTACAATATTTAATCTTTATTGTGGTATATATTACACTAAAATGACAATTTGACATTAGGTAATGTCGCATGTAAAACCTGATTTGGAGTTCATGTTATTTGTTGTTAGAGTAAGCCCACTCATAGTACTTAGGCCTCCAACAATATTTGTCCATTCAAGATTATTTATTAAATCTTTGCCAAGCCCCACTAAAAACATCAAATTAAAACTATAAGACATGCTAGGCGATTAATAATAGCTCAACACCTAGACCAAATAATTAATCAAGCCAATCAACAATAGGTGGTACATTGTGCAATGGGGATGAATGAATCCATTAGCCATTTCACAATAGGTGTTTAGATTGAATAATGGCTAATGCTAACCTTTGCGTTATATGTAAATATGCTAGTAAAAAATCATTTTTGGTTAAAATTGATCCAAAATGGATGTTATAGTCACTGTTTTTTTACAAGTGATGAAATGTAATTGAAGGCTATAGGATAATTTGTATTGAATGTTTAATGTTTTGGACTTAAATATGTGTGATAATTTATATGTGTAATGTAATGTATTACATAAATGTTTTTGCAATTAAAAATAGTTACACTGTATTTTTGGATTCTTAAATTTATAGATATGTTGTGTTACATGTTGCAAATATGAATGTAAACTTTGTTTCCCATTGAAAAGAAAATAATAATAATAATTTCAATCACCTAAGTTGATCATAGATGACATGTGAAAACCAAAATTTGAGAAATAAGTTATTTGTTTTTTTACATGGGCAATCTAAAAAGAAATATCTTACAAAGTTGATATCGGACATGAAAATGAAAATGAAAAAAATTTGAAACAATATGTTTGTACTATTAATATGAAAAATGATGTGAAACAAATGATTTCATTCAATAAGGCCTAAAATACAATCAACATTTAACAATTTTCATGTTTAAACATAAGTAAAATTGGAAAAATAAATAAATAAATGAAATTAAAAAAAACTCACAATAATATATAGGGAAACAATAAGCTATATATAAATAAAGGTGATTGAATCATTTAAAAAAAGGTTATGGGTTTTCAAATATGACCCTAACACTAGGGCTTGCGGGCTTGGAATTGTGAGCAGATTAACAAAAGGATGGCAAAAATTGTATGTTTATGTGTGGACTTTACATTTGTTGAAATTGGTCCGCCACAATATACTTTCACCCTTTTTTGAATGCAACTAGTAAGTTTTTCTTTTGCATCATCCAATTGGATTGCTATGCAATGTGTTGGTGGAGCTGCTCTTATGCTTTTACGCAGTCATATAAAGAGGACTCTTCACTCTGCACAAAATTCCAAAACAAGAGCTTTCCATGGTCGATTCCATGTTGGAGTGCTTTAGTTTGAGAGTGCATAGCACAGTGGGGTATTCTTCCAATATGGGAAAATGCTGAAACTGTCAATGGATTTGTATTATCACACACCTGTGCATTCCTAGATGTCTGCTATGTGCATATGTCACAACCTGACTTTCTGCCCAAAATATGACCATGGAAACTAGTTGGGTGTAAGCATTGCCTTGCAAGTGAGCAAAGATCTGAGAAGTGGATGTGCAGTGTGATAGGTAATCTTCCTTGAAAAAAGATCAC
>Ga0209208_10007856_pt1 | contig 14349 bp, 13 predicted proteins | sample S1TSphfallax_3_FD_187694 | JGI IMG/M metagenome (GOLD analysis project Ga0209208, IMG submission 187694) | Host-associated microbial communities from peat moss isolated from Minnesota, USA - S1T2_Fd - Sphagnum fallax MG (SPAdes) (version 2) | ecosystem: Host-associated > Plants > Peat moss >...
CCGCTTGCTTCATTCAAGTAGAAAATTGTTCAAGCATGTAAGCAAGATAAAGTGAACAACTTGATTACTTTGTCAAAGTTGGAACAAACAAATTTAAAATAGCAACAAAACCAATTATAAAATTGTGGAACATTGAATGCTTTCATTTCAATAATAATAAAATTATATGTTTACATTAATGTGCGTTGATTTTCATATTTCAAATTGTAAAAATGGGTTTTAAATAAGGTTTTCAAAATACAAGTAGCTTTTGACGTCTATTTCTCAGTGTGGCCTTTTGGTTTCAAATAGGTTCTTACAAAAAGGAAATACATTTTTTTTATGACTTGCTAAACCATATGTTGATATTCATTTCCTAATTTATTGCATATTACTTTCATTAAATTTTTTAACCAAAAAATAACTTTGAACACATTTATCAGTCAATTTTAAAATATAATATTTATTTATTTTTATAAATATTTTTCTTTTAAGTTTTTTAGAATTAGATTCTTATAAACTTAATAGAGAAAATTAATGCTACTTGACACATACTTTCACTTAATTTGATGCTACTTTATGGTAATTATATGAATGGCATAGGGTTGAAGTGAAGACATCTACTTTTTTTGTTTATTTTATTTTGCTTTGACCTTTAGTGCTTATTAGTTCAGTGCCACCATTTGAACATATTCACAATCAAGGTATTCCTTTTTGGACACTTGATTTTGTTTTTGTTGTTTTCCAAATATAGAATTTAAATGGAATAAATTTAAATGAAAAATATTGGATATTTAAATTATGATAATTTTCATGGTGGTGGTGATTTTTCACATGCATATGTAATTATGCATAAATATTTTGGTAAAAAACCAAAAATGCAAAAAATGAGTACATAAACTTTTATATACAATTGAACATGTTTTTTTGCATGGAAATTTCCTTTACATTTTGCCGACATTTGGGGCCACAAATTCTAAGCTTAGTGAATACAAAAATGAAACCAAATGGCAAAAAAAAGGAATCATTTTCCTTGTTGCCTTTTTAGAATGGATTTTGTAGCCTTCAAAATTCTTATATAAGATATTATTTAATCAAATGAATAATATGAACATTGCCAAAAATAAATGTATGCATTTTTTTATCCATGAAAGAAAATTGAAATAAATTACATTGTTTAAAACATTCCTTTTGATTCTTTTAAAATGAAAATTACAATTAAAACAAGGACTCAAATTATTTAAAAGGATTCAAAAAGACATATATCTTATATTTAATCTATTCTTGGATTTTTTTATTAGATTAACATGACATCATTTTTGTTATAGTCATAGACCAGTCCATTATAATCATGAAATAATGAATGTAATAAAAATTCAAAATAGTCCTTTGCAATCCTTTTTTTATTATACCATCCTTTTGAATACTTTGACTATGAATATACCTATTTAGAAATTAGGTCATTCAATTGGAAAAGCTTCAAATTTCAAGGCAGAGATTTGTAGATCATTGTATTTACTAACAACCAACCATGGCTTTCATTATGCAATGTACAATTTGGGGGAGTGTTTTCAAAACTTTTATTTATGTTGAGACCGTGAATGAATGCCACCACAAAATGAAAAGGGATTATTCCCAAATGATATTTGGATTTTCACTAAAAGATGTGGAGGTTGCTTTCAAGTTGAAAAGGTACATTTTCAAGCTCCATCTTTTTGGATTTCAATTTGTAATGCACTTAAGCTTTTGCATTTTTTGCAATTGGAGGTCTTGTGTTTTATTTGAGTTTGAGCTTTGGTATCATGCTTTGTTGCATTTTCTTTATGTTGAGTTTGTGATGTGTCTGGTTAGTAGGACCATGAAGCAAAAATTGTTGGAGTCAGTAACAAGGTCCATAGCCAAATCCAAACCCGCATTGTTGCAATATCTTTTTAGTAGTAGAAATGTGTCGAATGTAAAACCTTTGTGATTGGTTTGTGTTTAATGCCATGGCCTTTTGATGGTGATGGCCCATCAAAATCTTCAAGGCCAATTGTTCTTGGGCCACATTCTTTTGAACCTTCCACTAATGCATCGCCTTCAACTTTTGTAACCAATGTCATCTCACCCTTGCCATATCTTGAAACAATTTTTGTTGGTGGGCCTTTTGACATTTCTATTTCTTCTTAGTTACCTTTTCATGCAACATTTTTTCTTGGGTTGTGTTTCAATGCAACCATTTTGTTTTTGCCATCTGGACAACCCAACTTGAGTGACAATTTACATGTTGATTCTCCCATGATGTTGGATATGGTTATTGATTTGAGTGATTTGCTTGATACAAAGTTAGATCTTCATTTGTTGCCTTGTCTTCCACCTCATAAGTTAAAGAAATTTTATGATTATATTTTGAACTTTCAACTTCAGTGGGTTGTTAAACTACCTTGGGTTGAGGGTGTCCTTGCCATTGATTATGTTTTTCACATTGTTAGATGCAAGGTTTGTAGCATTATTGATAGGAAGCCCTACTTGCTTATTCCCAAATGGCATACATTAATGAAACATGAGGGCAAGAGGAATGTAGAAAAGGACTTCTTGAAGTTGAATGTCAAAAAAAAAAATTGGTATAGTAGTAAGACTTATAAACACAAAAAAAACCAAGCTTTATTTTCTACCCAAACACTTGCTATTATCTTACAACAAATGAACAAGAATACTCACATGGAAATGGAAAGAAATAAGGTCTAATTTGCCACATTAATCTTGGAGGGGGGTTGTCTTATGGTAGAGTATTAGAGTAAGAAGGCATTATATTCATTCATTAATGTGCCTAAAAGCCCCAAAATGCATTGGTTTGATAGTTTAAGTTGGATAATGGTAGAGTTATGTATGTTCAAGTGACTAAAGTTATTATGGTCACTATTTCCATTGTTAATTATGTGGCATTTACATGTGATGAGGTGAACTTTATGGATAATGGGAGTTGGATTTCCATACACACATATATGATGCTAAATTGGGTGAAAGTTCCCATGATGTTTTCTCTCCAGAGGGTTGTTAATGGATCAGGAGCTAATAACCTTATTTTTGTGATCATGGAAGCCTTGTAGAAGGGAGAAGGTTTAAATCTGACTTTTGTATTTCAAAAATTGTTTTGTTTTGCGATTGATGGGGTAAGTAAATTCCAACGCACCAAAATTGGTGTCACTAAACAAATCAACACAAATTATGCACATTTTTCCATTGGTGTTCATTGCATGGCTCATAGAGGCAATCTTGCATTCTAGGCTTTGTCAACCTTGGGAATTGTTAGTAGCATAAAGGATTTGCCACAATGTTGTCATGCATATTTTGTTCATAGCCCAAACAAGCACTTTGAGTTCATTAAACTTATTAATATGATGGAAACAAAGGGGTTTAAAATGCTCAAGAACGTAAAAATTCATTGAACATTTTTGCTAGATCTTTTAAAAAGAGTTCTTGAAGAATACATGCCATTTTTGGCCAAGATGGCTATAGATAATGTAAGCAACCAAGTTGCCACGGTACCTTGCTTCAACCTTTTTTTCAATGTTTATTGATTTGAACTTTGTATTTTGTGGTTTTTAATATTTTTCGAGTTTGTTGATATGCAAAGCTAGTTGCACTTATAGGTAATTTCACATTGCTTGTTGATCCCTACTACATGCTGGGAATGTGCTACATCATTTCTTTGCTAAAGAAAATTGACTATTTTATAATGCAATTTGCACAACAACATGATGTTTTCATATGTGATTTAATGGCTAATATGAAGATTTGCTAGGGGCAAAGACTACTTTTTGTATAATGATGTTAGTTCTTCATTTTCCAATGATGAGTTTTGGGCATTTAAAGGTTTATTAGATTATAGCCATGAGCACATCCACATGAAATGGGTGGCAAATTTAAATGACTCCAGTGAGCAATTTTTTTTCATTGTGAATGATGAAAAGCTTTGGGCCATGCACAATGACTTAACTTTAAAATTACAGATCATTATGACTTGCAATTCCTTTTAAATTTTGATTGCACAAATGAAGACATAGTGTTCAAATAAAATTTTCAACTATTTTGATATTGATTTTAATGTATTCACTATGAGAAACTATGTCCATGGCAATTATACTACCTTACAACTAGAGCTTTAAAACAACTAATATACAACTGCATTGTAATTGTCCCATGGAAATATGAAAAATTAATAAATAAAATGTCACATCATAAAATCAAGGAGTAATATTGTCGTTGAAAATTAGTTGCAAGATATATATTTATATAATATAATGTATGCATTGTATATATGGTTGTAGTCAACCAGGTTTGACTTGTTGAAAAGTTACATTTTAGTCGCATGTAACAATTAGATCACAATTAGGATAAATTTAGTTATTAATCAACGACTATTTTGTAACAAATGTATGGCCTTGAGTAACACATATGATCGTACCACATGTATACATTTCCACCGCCCAATATATATGACATTTCAACTTATTTGCAACTAATATGCAATTGTATTTCAACTTAAATTTGGGCAGGAACCCTTTAAGCAAGTGACACATGGTAGTATATCAACAGATTTGCCCCAATGCATCAACGACCTCCATGTGCTTATGCTTATTGTCAAGAAATTCAAGATGATTTTTTATAAAAAATATTTTTTTATTCAAACATTTTGTGTATTTTCTAGTCTTTTGGTGATGCAATTTTCATATCACGTGTTATAATTAAGATTATTTTTGTTTGTTTAGTTTAGACTAAAACGAAAAGGTTGTTATAAGTTTTATTATTTATTTAAATTATTTGGAAATTGAAGGCTTTTGTTTTTTATTTTGAAGGTTGAAGGTTCAAGCTATTGTTTTTCAAGAGGTTGAAAGATTTTTGTTTTTTCTCTTGGAGGTTGAAGGTTTTTGTTGTTTCTTTTGGATGTTGAAAATTTTCGCTCATACTTTTGGATGTTGAAGGTTTTTATTTTTACTTTTGGTTTTAAATGTTAAAGGTTATTACTCTTACTCTTGGATATTGAAGGTTTTTACTTTTGTTCTTGGATGTTGAAGGTTTTTGCTCTTACTTTTAGATGTTGAAGGTTCTTACTTTCACTTTTAAATGTTGAAGGTTTGTGATTTTTGGTCATTTTTTTATTTGCATATATTGATGTGAAAATATATTCCATTTTATTTAGAAGTTGATTGTACAAGTTTAGTTTAATTTATAATGATGAGAGATTTATGAAAAATGATTTTAAAATGATAATCATGTTACATATGTTTTATTTTGTGTTTGAACATTTGTGATGACTTTTGTTGTTTTTATGTTATAGGTTCGAACTTTCATTACGTTTCAATCCATCAACATCAAAATTATGTATACAAAGTAATTTTTTTTCAAAAGTACCTAAAATTGTAATTCAATTTACTTAATTGTAAGCACAATATTTGATTATATTTACAAGTGTACAAGTTATAGTTTAGTTTATATCAATGTTCGACATACATGGCATTTTAGTGACAAATAAGTTGCATGTTAGTGGCAGTATAATTGTAATATATTTTTCAACATGGAATGTAAATCTATTTAAAGTTTCAAATCCATTTCATGTTTATAAATAATGATATTCAACATTTTTTATTATAATTAGGACAACATGATAATGGTTGTGTGAAGTTTGTATAATTGCATTGTAAGTTGCAATTTAGTTATTTAACACTACTCAACTACCATACAATTGCTTTGAAACCCAAATTTAAACACCTAGTTGCAATTAATCACTAAATCTATTATTTTCATTTCATATTTAGTTGTAAGCTAGTTGTGAAGGATAGGAATAGAATTCATTGCTCAAATGGATGAATGAAATAATCAAAGAATATATTCGTTAGACTAATTATAAAACAGTTGTAAATAAGTTGCAGAAGATAAGGATATTTAGAATCCATTTATTAAATGGATGAATATGAAGGAATATATTCATCAAACTAGTTGTAAAATAGTTCTAATAAGTTGCAAAGGATTGTGATAGAATCCATTCACATCAAATGGATGAATGAAATGATGAAAGAATATATTGTTGAATTAGTTGTAAAATAGTTGTAGATAAGTTATAAAATATAAGAACAAAACTCATTCATCAAATGGATGAATGGAATAGTTAAAAATTATATTTGTCAAACTAGTTGTAAAATAGTTGTAAATATATTGCAAAATGTATTAACATATGTCATCCATTGACAAATGGATGAAAAGTCATGTTGGAATGTGTGTGAGAATTTGATGTGGAAATTAGTTGCAAAGAAGTTGCATGTGAGTTGCACCGTATATACGATATTGTATACAACATAGGGTGTCCATTGCAATTATTGCAACTTGTCCATTAGCACTCAAGGCCGTATAAATACCATGAGTTGCAAGTGTTTGTTGTAATCGGAAAACCCAGTTGCAAGTCAAGTTGTAAAACCTTATATTTTCTCATAGTGATTGAATATTAACTTGTGATTTTGTTTTGGGGTTGTTGGGTATTTGTTCAAGTGTTAATTTGCTAATATTAGTTGACAAGTGCAACTACCCAATTGATCAATGAGTTGGACAACCACTTCCCTCATTGTGCCTTGCTTGATGCCATGGGCATTGTATATCCACAATATTGGTTGTAGCCTCAATGTGAGGAAAATTTTGCCAAACACTTGGAAGTTTTGAAGACATGGTATTGTGAACCAAAGATTTTGTGGTATGGTGAGTCAAATTTTGTATTTCACCTTTTGCTTGACCGTTGGTAGCTTGATGCTAAATAGGGTATGTTGGAGTTATGTATGAAAAACAATTTCAAGGTTGCCATGGAACCACCATTTGATCTTGATCCATTGACGTGCATTTAGAGGATAATTCATGCATTTTGAGTTTTGACATTCTTTCCTTGAGTATCTTAAGTTGGTAGATGGCCATATTTCATGTTCTAGGGAATATTGTTTCTCATTTCTAGCCTTTTTGAAGAGCAAGCTGCGGATTACTATAAATCCTCATCTACCTCTTGTAGTTGGCATGTTTAGTCAAAAGTTCTTCACTTTAGAAAATTTTCCATGCACTACCACATTTGATGCTTTGATTGGAGGAATAGACCGCTATTGGTGTTATTGCAAAGATGGTAGAGATAGTGTAGTTTCTATTTTTTCCTTCATCAACCCAAGTACTAGCTCCTTCATACTTGCAATTTCAAGTTCCAATCTTATTTTATGTTCTATGTTGATGTGCAGCTCCTTTGTTGCCATCATCTTTGTAAGCTTAATAAAATTGTTACAATTCACAATATGAACTTGAGCATTTTTGTTGCACAAAACTTTTAGGCAGAATGTTCTATGATAGCCAGTTTGCTACACACTCACAGCGCGAGGGAGCCAGACTAAGCACCATCTCAAACTTGACATTAGCCTAAAGTCTATTTATAACCTTTGGTTGTAGCCAATAATGGCACGGCTCTTTTTCCCTCTAATCGCCACTACACTTCTACTGCAACACATAGAACTTGGCCACATTCCTACATCGCCCAACAGAGGATAGCCAGCTCATTTAACAAATAATTTAAATATATCGCCACTTGGACTCTGGAGTCCAAGACTCCTGTAGCCATGTGCGCACTTTCTCAAAAAAAGAAAAAAGGGCTGTTTTACATGTTATGAACATTAGAAGGGCTACAAGTGTCCAGGCCTAATTTCTCGGTGTAAAAATCTCATGTTGTAGAGAATATTGCATCCCCTTGGCATTTCACTGGAGTCACGAGTGTAATGCACGCTTTCCCATGTGATGCACTCTTTCCCATGTGATGCACACTTTCCCATGAAATGAAGGTGAAAATGAAAAGATATACCCTTTCTTTATGCAGAGGAATGCCTTGCATGTTAGGCATTCTTTTAATTTTCAGCCCTGGGTGTCAGGCCCTCAGCTTGTCAGGGCTCAAATTAAAGACCGCCCTCGACTCAGGGCATTCCTCTATACCTACAGGCAGCGATCTGCTGGTTCGACTTTTGGTGCAGTCAGTTTCACTTGTAAGATGAACAGACACTAGAGAACACACTTGAGACTTGAATCAATAAAACAGAAAACTTGTTACACTCTGGAACAGGCCCTGGTAAAACCTTTTACTACATAACCGAACTGCATCTAGATTGTAAAGGTATAGACCTGCCTATATTTTCAGGCCGTGTTGACAGAATTGGTCATGGCAGCCAATTTTGTCAATTTGTAACAACCTCAAAGAGGATTCTTAGTATATTTATAGGGCAGATTACATTTAGTAATCAGGATTACCAAAAAGAACCCAAGGGTGGAGGGCGTGAGATTGTAAGATCCCTAGGGCACAGGATGTAAGCCAATAAGATCTTTGGAAGGGAGTTTAAAAAAAAAAAACCCATTGATTACCTCAGTTGTTACACAGGTAAGGCTCCGCTTTCGGCGCTCACACAGTAATTCCCTTGTTAGCATGGCCTTACCCTATACCTACCCACCTATACCTATTTACAAACCACCTAAGCTATGTTGTGACCTATAACCTGCCCAGTGAACGTCCAGGTCCTCTACCTAGTGCACCAGGTAGCTACTGCTGGTCAGCCTTTCTTTTCTTCTTTTGGCGAAATCCTCGAGTCTTGGGAAATTCAAAAAGAATCTAGTACGACTCAAACGTACAGAGGATTTTTTGGAAGAACTGGCCCAAAGTCGCCCCAGAAGTTGCCGAGGAATTGTTTTTTTTGAAATTGTCAGATTTTAGACTATAGGTTGGACACAGTGTCCCCAAAATATAGCAGGATTCTTAGATTTTTTTCTACTTTCATCTCTGACTAGTAGCCAAATTTAGCTAAGTCTTCTTGTGGTTGATGGCCAGACAACCTATCTCACAAAATTTTTAAAAAGAAGAGAAAAACACCTCTGCTACTGATATTTTCCGAAGCTTTGGAAAGTCCGTGCAAAAACGCAAACTTCGCGAGAATCTCGATCGGGCCGCGGGGTCCACTAGCTAAATGTTGGGATGGGAAAGGGGAGAAGGCAAGCATTGGACACAGAGAGATTCGGCGTCATCCCTCCTACTCATGTTATCACAAGGAGCAGCAAAATAATAATAAAAGGTGTTGGGATGGGAAAGGGGAGAAGGCAAGCATTGGACACAGAGAGATTCGGCGTCATCCCTCCTACTCATGTTATCACAAGGAGCAGCAAAATAATAATAAAAGGTGGATCGCTGCTTCCACAATTTACCCATCTGAGCATCATCTCTAGTTGCAGCTTTTCGCCAGATCCTCTCTAGCTCCGGCTGCTTTCGCTTCATTCAGACGTTCTCTTGCCTTTGGTCTCAAAGTCATCATAGTCACCAGTTGCATCATGTCTTGCGGTAACTGCGACTGTTGTGCCAAGTGCGGGTGCAAGGCTGCTTGCAAGTGAGTTGTTTCTGTACTCCCACCTCCCTTACTGGTCAAATTATTCTTCGTGTGATCGACATGCTCGCAAATGCTTTTTCTCACTCTCATGTGATGTTACTAGCTTCATGGCATTGATTATCATTAGCTTATGAGATGCAGTTATGAGAATTACTTTTTGGTGGGCGGGGACTTTGATCAAGCCTTAATATTTGGTCCAGAATCGGAATTGATTTCCTTGCATGTGTTGGGAATCGGGATGACTATGAAGTTGTTTGCAGAGATCATCATTTTTCCCGGTAGTCATGTATGTTAAGTTGTACATGATTGTTGACTAGCTTGTGCATGACTGAAGCGGGAGTCCTTTGTTGATCCATTCTCTTCAATAGGCTGGCACGAGTTCTTAAAGTAGAGTTCATGACGTGAGTCGAAGATGTATCAGATAGCACCCTCATATGTAAGCAGAGTAAGGAACTCGACATGTGCTCTCAAATGGGGACTCACGCATATTTTTCTGTATTGGAATGATTTCTGTGCAGTTGCGAGAATTCGTTTTCCGGGGGTGCCTCTGACATGAGGAGGTATATAAGTCTCTGCTGCATCCCATTCTTGTTTGCTTCTTTGTTTTGTTGCTACATCCTTCAGAAATACCTCTCATCTGCAATTCGACAGACGACTCCTGCATGGGATAGTCTAGTTGCGCTGTTTCTAATCGTTAATAAGCCAATTAAGTTCTCTTGTCTACCTTCAGCCGGGCGTGTCTTATATATGCCTCCTTTCACCCAAAACTTGGTAAATACAACCGCTATTGTAGCACTTGATCTCAAACTTAATGCTCAGATCCGAGTGAGATCACGAGTTACGCGCCTCATCAAAGTAGAAATCGTAGTGCTCCTGGCATCACCCTTTATTGATGTCCAGGTCTGTTAGTTAGAAGCTACTTTCTTGCGTTTGTGTGATCTGTAACTCAGGCATCCATTCAGAACTCGATGAATACCCCTCCTCAAAAACCTGCAATTGGTCCTTATTTTTTTGGAAATAGTTCGTTTCTGATGTCCACATTACTGCAACACTTCCCAAAGTTTTCATATTCGTCGTAATAAGCTCACAAAATTAACCACTGCTTGATGATCTACAGCTTTACGGTAGCTGGCGAGACAGGGAAATGCGGGAATTGCTCATGCCCGCCCGGCACCTGCGCCAAGGACACCAAAGAGATCGACACGGTTACCGCAGCTGAAGACACCGGAAAATGCGGTAACTGCTCCTGCCCGCCAGGCACATGCGCCAACAATAAGGACTGATCAAATGGGCCTCTAATCATCATCTACGTAAGTGTATCCACCGGAATAGCATGTAGCACTTACAGGGATTCTGAATATGGCAAGCAAAACAAAACAAAAAGAGAATATTATCTTACGATCAGTACTACAGCCGGATGTGCTGAACGATAATTAGCAGTAATGTAAATTAGGAGTAAAAAGGGGACCATGTTGCGAGCTAGTTTTTACGTAGTATTTCTCTCCCGTATTTCTTAAGTAGTGAAGAAAAGGATGCAAGTTCAGCATTTTGGTAGCTGGTGGTGGGTAGTTAGTGTTCATCAGCTTGATGGATACGTATTCTAGCTTGATTCATCTACTGAAACGTTTGAAATCTTGCATCACTCGGGCAGCTGATCCACCTGTTCGGGAACCTTCGATGTAAGTGTCTCAGAGCTTTGAGAATTTGAGCAAGCACTGTAAACTTTGGCTTTGGGAATAAAAAACTGTTCCAAATTATTTAATAATATTTGTTGTGTAAGATCTCAAGGGACTCCAACATCTCACTAAGTTTCCATTTCTTTACAGTCTTGATCTCCTCTCTAATTTTGGCTCAGGCATCATTTGTTGATTTTTGATTGAACAGTTTTTTCTTTTCTCTTCTTCTTATTCAACCGGATAAATTCTTGTAGCGACAAGTTACCGATCGTCAATCTTGGGCCACTTGCCATGACTTCCAGTTTTTGAAAAAGTACGAGCTAGGAATGATATATTCTTTTTCTCTTTCAATCGCGTTTGTGGGTTTTTGGCACCTGCATGTTGTTGTAGCTTTTGAGGAAAAAAGTTTGGAGTCTAGCAAAAAGGGGAACATGATTCTCTTACAATTCACCGGACTTGTTGCATATTTTCTCTATTGCAATTTTTTTCTCTTGTCTAGTACTGTGAACTAACTAGCTCTTGGTCATCCTGACTCCACAGCATATTATTCTGATGTTTCTTTTGTCTAGCCACCTTTAAGCAAATCATTTTTTTTTTGGGTTTTGCCTCTTCTAAATGTCAAAGTACCTACTACTTCTAAAAGCAAGCAAGTTGGAGGGTATCTTGGCCCCACAAAACATCGATATATAGTCCACCCATCAAATCCTAAACTTACACTAAACCCTAAATCTACTCTAAAACCTAAAATGAGGTCATTTTGAATATTTTTTTGGAGGGTCCAATGGCCCATGGGTGATGCACAGCACATGACAACATGATCCACAAAAGAGAAAATTGCTAAAAGAAAGTTCATAAGCACTCATTCCTTTAATTCATGGGAATCTTACATTTGAACTAGCAATGCCTTTTCCTATGCTGTTTGTTTTAAAGTACACGTGTATTCCTCATATTTCAGGCTGTTCAAGGAAATGCTGTACTCCGTATTTGGTGATCTTGCATGAGTCATGTGTTTCATTTGTAATTACAAATGAATTCCTCAAATATTTGGGGTTGTTGAAGAAAATGCCATAGTCCATATTTGGTGACCCTGGGTGAGTCATGTCTGGAAAATTGCACGTTTGAAATGATTCCCAAAGCTTTGGTGAAAACCAATCCCTCAGTTCCTTTTCCTATTATGCTATAGCTTAAATTAGATCAGTAGCAGGAAATTAGAGTCATCCTGTGAGGAAATTCCTACTCTTTTAACACAATTCTTGTCTATGGTTTAATCAAAACTTCCTAATTCAAGTCGTCATTTGAAGGGCCACACATGTGATCCTGGAAAAAAATAGTTTACATCATACCCATCTGCTCTTGGTTAAGAATCTGGCTTTGGTCCAGGCATTACGAAATCTATAAGCAGAAGACAAATCTGCACTTGTGGAAACATTGATGACTTTCTTGAGGAGCTCTCCTAATAAGAACAACAGAAAGGCCATGGTGATCCTTGTCTCATCAGCAAAGAAGATCCTTTTCTCACAGAATAGTCAACAGCAGCACTCAAAAGGAATAGTAGAGGATAGAGAGAGATACTTCCTCCACACCAGGGGTCCGCGTTACTCCATTCATGATCTGGTGCTTGTGTGGTAGGGAGCAATTTTAGAAAAGAAACAGTTTTTTTCTGAAAGACCAATACATTGGTGTGCAAATCTGTGGGCCAGAGGTTTTTTACGGCAAGTTTGGATGCACTATAAAAGCCAAGAACGCTCTGCAGGTGTGTATTACAAGGTAAAAATTTGAACAAGATTGGATGTTTGTCAGCTATGTCAACTTAAAATCTTTTGGGTAGGGATTTGCTCACCATGGTATCTTTCTTGTGATAAAGAAGCAAATATGATCGGTTCAAGGTTGGTTTTAGAATATTAATAGAATATATAAATCTGAGGGCATGAGTAAGAGGACCTTGGGGTTATCTATGAAATGTTTTTGGTTGTAAAATATGTTGTAAGTTTGTCAATGATTCTCCTAAATATTGTACTTGTACATCATGGCATCTCTATGGCCTCTTGACTAGCTCAAACCATGTACTCAAAGTCCATTTTAGCTTTTTGGTGGTCAGGATCATTGTGAGGAGGGTAAATGTAAATACACATGTACTCATAGTGCTAATGTTTTGGAATTTACACTTACCATGCCCATGTTGTAAGTGCTTTCTTCTACACATACAGGGTCACATCTATATGTTTTTGGCAAGGTAAGTGTAAATGAACTAGGTTTTGAAAAAGAAGTTTTTATGGGATGCGTCTAATGTCCCAAAGGTGTTATTGAATGGATTCAATGTTATGTGGTTCATTGAATTTCAATTTTCTGATTGAGAATTATTAAGTATTAGATATTACACAACTTAAGTTGTTTTGTTTGGATGTCAACTTCTAGTTGTAGGTTCATCATTTGAAACCCTCCTTTTGGACCCACGGTTTGGGTGAAATCTAATAAGTTTGTTCATCTAATCTTATTTTATTTTAGGTCTATTCTTTTTTTTCTTTTCTTACTTCATGTCCCCATTTTTTTTTGTATTTACTGATGAAGGTAGCCTCCATAATTTTTAAAGGGATTTCTTCCCTTCAAATTTATGTGTTTTGATAAAACTAGGAGAAGGTTAGGTGACAATTTTAAATCTTGAATGGATGATTTTTTTTAAATTAAAAATTAAAACATGAATTTGCATTGATTTACATGGGTGGTCAGTTAAATCATTTCCACTTACACTATTTTACATGACTTAAAATAAATTTGTATTAAATTTTACAGTTACATGTCCAAGGATAAATATTCACATTTACTCAAATGTGGATGTGAGTTTTACATTTACATGAATCTTATATATAAATTCACTACGTCCGTCCGTGACGGAGCTCAGGTTTCACGCCGACCGGGCCTGGCCCGTCCTGTTCTCAGAGTTTTCTTTCAAAAGATCTGTGGTTTTCGGGCTGGAATTTCCTGTTCCCAAAATTTTCTTTCAAAAGATCTATGGTTTCCGAGCTCGGGTACAGGCCAATCGGGTCGGTGTACTGTCTGTCGAGGTCCTAAAACCCAGGTCACTTTTAAAACTATCCCCCCAGTCCCGAGGGCCCAAAAATTATTCAGGACCTCAATCGCACACTTTTATTTCTTTACTTACCAAGTCCTGAATCCCGATCAATCCAGGTCCCAAGTCCCAACACCCAGGCTTCAAAGATCCGAACGATAAAAAAAAACCTGGCCCAGGCCGGGCGGCGCCCAGGTGTGTGGAACCG
>Ga0209208_10007857_pt1 | contig 14346 bp, 13 predicted proteins | sample S1TSphfallax_3_FD_187694 | JGI IMG/M metagenome (GOLD analysis project Ga0209208, IMG submission 187694) | Host-associated microbial communities from peat moss isolated from Minnesota, USA - S1T2_Fd - Sphagnum fallax MG (SPAdes) (version 2) | ecosystem: Host-associated > Plants > Peat moss >...
TGTGTAGTAAATATTTTAAAAATCCATTTGTAATTTTGTATTTTATCTTGAGATATATTCTCTAGAAATGTCAATATAAACACAACTGTTTTGTTCAATCTCAATAAGCTACCAAGTCTATTCAAATTGGATCCTAATAATTGTATGATCATAAAATGAAATAAATAAATTTTTTTTGGAAAGAAGTGAGGTAATTAGGCTTGGAAATGAAGTAATTGTTTTAGGAATCATTTCTAGAATTGTCTAGGGATGACCATACAAAGGATTATGCAAAACAATTATTTAAGGACGACCATATGAAAGATTGTGCAAAATCGATTGTCTAAGGATGACCGTACAAAAGATTATGCAAAATCAATTTTCTATGGAAGACCATACAAAAGATTATACAGAATCTCTCATAAACGAATCGCTCAAAAAAATTCATCATTGGACTTAAATTTGACATTTCAATCAATAATGATGAACTATTGAAAAATATAGGGGAACATAAGAAGAAAAAATAAATTGATTGTCACTAATAAGCCACAGTAGCATAGAGCCCAAGTAAACTTATTTTAGCACATATGCAAATCCTTGTCACAAAAAAAATCATCCACTAGCAAGAAGCAACATGATATCATTGATTACAAAGCTGGGGACTACTTTGGGCAGGATTCAACTTGCAACAAAGAAAACCAACAAATTGATATTACATGAAACTCTGAATTTGTGGTGAAGGTACTTTGAGATCTGAAGGACTGACTCAAAAATATGAACTTCCCATATGACTTTTGCAATTCCAATAATGAAGGGCAAGTGTTTCTGGATGGACAGTCTGTAGAGTCACAAAGGCTTGAGAATGTGCAGTTGATGTTCAAGAGGCCTGCTTAGAGATGCCACCATATAATATGTTTCAATGGACCTAATATCCATCTGGATTCAGGGCTTAAATCCTCCCCAGTACTCACAGCTACACAAAACTTGAGATGCTCCCTACATGAGTGCCTTCAATTCTCCAAAGAGTGCCCGGTGCACAAAATCGGTACCGGGTATTATTATATGCCACCAGAAAAACTGTTAAGAACCACATGGTGCTGTTTCCATTTCTATGGAACCTTGTGGGGACTTGACAGAAAAAGGAGGGAAACATAACAGGAAAGATATGGCACTATCATAATTCCATTCCTCCTCTTTCCTCCTCCCAATTTCCTTCCCTCCCACACCTGCAGTTGGACCTGAGGCAAAGACAGAGATAGATGTTATTTGTGGCCTCAGATTTGGAGGAAGTGATAACAAAGAGATATCTCTTAATTCAGAGATGTTATCAGACAACTGGCTTTGACTTGCTATTACTTGTTCGTGCATGAATCTGCTTGTGAGCTGCTACACAAAATTGCACAATTATCAAAGTTCAGAAATACACAATAAAGGTGCAATGCAGCAGAGGAAGTTGAGTGCAGTGATACAGTGACCTTGCCCAGGACAGCAAAGAAGAAATTCATCAGACATACCTGGAGACCACTAACTGACTCAAAGGGAGTCTCTCCTATTCCCCTTCTTTCCAGTTTGGTATATTAGCAGTAGCCTCATTGACCATCCTCACCAATGTCACCTGCAGTCATTGGCACAAAGTCACTGTAACATTGCCACCACCTGCCCAAGGAAACATCAGAAGGGTTTGGTCTGTAGTATATCAAAGTATTATGCTATTCAAGCCTGCATAACAGAGAATTCCTATGTTTCCACCATTCACAATAAGTGACAGAAAGTAACAAAACATACCACTGTCTCAGGCACACCCGGTGGGGGCATGGGCAAATTTTTGGGAGGGGCACCGGTTGTAAAGGAACGCTTATCGAAACGCCATTCTCCAATTGTACCATATGTCAATTTGCCCTATTAGAAATGAGGCACTACACTTCAGCTGTTACTGGATTCATAAAGTCTCAACAGGAATAGTTCCATAACCATATACCAGCAATTGCAGCTTAACATATACAGACATCCATGACATGGCTAAACAAGAGCAGAAACTTTCAGTCACCTGCATGTTATAATCACAACCATATGTGTAATGGATGATGTACTTGTCTCCTAATTCAGTGTCCCATGGAGGCTGCAACAACAAATGTAGGCACACCATGGTTCATCACAGGAGGTGTTTGTAGTTGATAATGAAAAAATGTGTTTGAAGTCATCGAGCCAATTGAGCATGATGTGAAGTTGGGATGTGATCTTTTGGCATAACGAGTACTTGACAGTCACCAAACTGCTGCTCAATGCCCTTTCTATGGACCCTATGGTGGCTACAATTCACAAACATGTAGACTCTGTAATCCAACATCATTGTATTTTTGTAGAAACAGAATTGAGAATTGTTTGAAATCAGCTAATGGAACTTGCTCACAGCAACAAACATGTCAGGATTGAAAGCTACTTTCCAGTTCACAAGCAGTTGTAGGAATTCAGAAGTTGTGGGAATTAAGATGCTAATATGCACCTGAAGCATAAAGTCCTTCACCAAAATATGTTGTACATCATGTAAAGCTGATGCTGTGGCATAACCGTACCTGCCCACATGACAGATGACCAAAAATTAGCTGAAGGGAAGAATAAGCACATCCTTCACCATCCACAATGTCCTCACGAAGGAGCATGATCATGATCACTTTGGCTCTATGCAGTTGCTCCCAGATGCAAGGAAAACTAGCATTCCTGTCATCAATTCCACATGTCAGGTTTATGTGTGAGTTTGTTTTATGAAGTCTTACATTTCCAACACCCAGCCAAATGTGGTGTCAGCCTCAGGATCATCTTTCATGTTGATTGAGACATTTGCCCATGTGGGTGCTATCTTCTCCAGATATGCCTGCTCCACAGTAGATATCACAGCAGTCTGTGTTAGCTGTCAATCAGAGCATAATTTGCACAAAGATTTATGACATATGTCCAAAACTTACAACAAAGTCATTGCAGAGAGAAACTAAACAAAAACATGTTGTCAGTTCTGAACAAATCAAAACACACATGACAAGAATGAGTGCAATCATAACCTTGTGGGTGTCACCCACAAATTAGCAGACTGTCACCTTTACACAAATGGCAGCACAAGCTGCAACTATCCACCTAGGTCTAGGAATGCACTTCATGTAAACTGCTTACAGCTATCTGACACCACTGGTTGCCACAATCAAAATCAAGGTGAGCAAGAAGGCAAAGGTCCTAGTAACTTTGAAAGTGATTACTGAATGCTGAACAAAGGTCTTAGGATGCATATGAACATCAGCAGTAAACTGGAACACTAAGGTCTTCATTACAGCTAGCAAGAAAACCCACATATCTAAAAGAAAAGCATAAAAAAATTGGTTGATAGGTGTATTCCTTTAAAATAGAAGGGAACGCAGAGTCAACTCTTGAACTATTGAGTGCAATCCTATTGATTGAATCTCAAGCCCTTTCAGCACAGCCTTTATTTTACACGATCACATGAACTGAAAAGACTCAGGCCTAAACATGTAAAACACATGGGGCAGAAAAAATGGAGTAAAAGGTCATGAGGAGACAGAGATTGATCAAACCTTCTGGATAATAACAGGCGAATTGCCTATAGGATCAATGTTGGTAATTGGCCCCTTCTCTTCTGGATAGAATTTCCGAAGCACAGCTTCATTCTTTTTGGGCTCAATGTAGAAGAATGGAAAGGCAGCAGGCATCAATTCAGAAGCTAGATTTGGCAGTGGCTTGATGAACACATGATCTGGCTCTGCCATCATGATGTAGCTGGATACCACCTCAACCACCATGGCTCCCATATCAGAGACAGCATGAACAGACAAACACTCACAGTCCACATTCTGCTGTTTCCATGATAAAGTGAACAGTTCGGCTGTGGCATAAGATGAACCCTCTACAGCAACCAAACTTTTACAACAAAAAATCACATCTGAAGACATACATACTCTTCTTCAATGTTGGCCTTTCGAAGCCATTGTACAAAGGCCCACGGTCGGTTCAACACAACATATCCCTGCAAATCCATTACCACATATCTTTTAGCCTCCCATCAACTCTTATTCCCTCCTCTTACTATCTGTGTCAGTTGCTAACAGACATCTCCCCTCATTCACAAATCACTTGTTGCTTACTGGGGTTTCAGTTGCTGCTGATGGTGGGTAGATGTGCAGCACACACATATGGACATAACTTTGACCAAATAGAGGTGGTACAAGCTCACATTGTTCCGTGATCTAGAAGTTAGGAACTGTATGGATCTCAATCAGGCTTACAGATCTGGCAAGCTAATTGTAGCCCCTATGTCAAGATTGGTTGCTATACACCTCCATGAGCACACCCCCCCTTATGCATAATGGACTTAAGCAGGCTTTAGCTCTCTACCCGATCTTCTCCTTCAGGCAGGGGATCCACAACTACTGTCGGAATCTCGTCCATGACATTATCTGGCTTTCCAGAATGCAAAATTCGTGTGAAGCCCCCCATCTCCGACAGTGGGTCATCCTTGAACTTTTTATACCAGTAAAACATAATGCGGGTCTGCCATCTGTTGTAGGGGGAGTCATTCGCAGTCACTGCAACATGGAACAACCTCTTGGGCCCTCTCTTCACATTGTCTGGCATCTTGACGAGAGGGTTGAAGAAATTTCTACCATCATCAACCTCATCCATTCCTTGCAAGGCCGGAATGGCACTTGACTTCTGGTAGCTCATCAACATGGTGACAGTGTTGTAGGTTACTATGAAGACTGCCATTGCCACCACCACCAAGAATGGCAATGATGCCCGTGCCATCTGGCTCCTCTCTCCTTGCTCTTTTCTTTCCCCACCTACCCACCTTTCTAAACAAACAAACAAACCCAGAGGTGCAATCACAATTCAGGTTGCTGCTGATGTTTCTTACAAAATCTACATTCTGTAAATTAGATTGAGCTTTGAGATCAGTAGGGTAATGGGCCCTATCAATGCAAAATCAAGAATTCGATATATATAATCTCCCTTAAATGTAAACCCAATATAATTGTACACCTGAAATTTTGGTCCAGATCTAGATATTCAGTCTGGTAACTATTCCAGACTAGTAGCAGTATCATAACACACCTGGATAAAGTGATAGAGGGAGGAATGTTTGGGAGCATAATTTCTCCCACATATTATGCAAGCCATTGCCAGGCTTCCATTATGCAAAGGATCTATCTGCACACCTAAAATTTTATAGAGCCTTCTCTAAAGGCTTGGCTCCTGGATCAATGCCTACAGTTAAACCACTTCAGGCTTAAACTAACAATACAATGCCGAGAATGCCTTACTGTTGTGTCTTCACTGCACCCAGGCCCAAGCACAACAGTATTTTCCCTCTTCTTCTTCTTCTTCTTCTTCAGCACATACTCTACCATCACAATCCTTCTCTGATGTCTCCACACTGTCAATAATAAGCAGGACCTCATTTCCTGGACTTTTAGTGATTAGCAAATTGTCCAGTGTGTGATCCCTGCTAATCATTGGAAAAGGGTTGCACTACCATCTTGCAGGCATTGATCCAATTTGTGCCTAAGGTTAAAATCAGCCTCAGAATCATGGCATGATGCTATCTGTTTTAGGCATCTGAACGAAAAGACATGGGATTTCATTACTTTCATAGACAAGAAACACACACCAGTTCCACTTTCCAAAAGCAAGCAGGGCAGCAGCAGAAAACATTTATTTTGTGATCTCTTTTTGAATTTCAAAACAGCACTGTCTTCTCCAATGCTAATACGGACTCTCTCTCTTGCGTTGACCTACAACACTGTAATCTCTGTGGAGTCGAACAAAAAATGCAGTCACTCAAAAAGGAATGCACAATCGGAGGACTGCGTACAAAACCTATCTTCAGAAACGGGTGTTCCATTTTGCGTATGTGCAAATGTAGTGTAGATGATGGTCAATTCCTTTACTTCAGGCCAAAAAGACATTCATTACGACTATGGGAGATACTTCTGAGATCCAGAGAATAATACTAAAAGCTTCAAGACGTAAAAAGCAGAGGCGTGAAGGAAAGAATGAAGCAAAAAAAGAAGTCAGAGAATTGCTGCTGCGCGTGGTGTTCCGCAACTCACCTAGAATTTCATGATCGCTTTGAGAACCAAAAAGAACAGAAAAATCGAAATAAGCAGCAGCTTCGGTTTTGCATCACAGCTTCGTCGCACACTCCCATCGCATCGCTCAGCTATGCCGTAGAAAAGGCACCGACAAACAAACACTCACGCACCCACACAGGCGCGCACTCTCACTCTCTCGCACACACACAACGAGACGCTAAGTGCGTACACAACAGCAGCGATAGGGTACTCGGCGCTCGCAGCAATAGGGTACGACAAAGACGACGGCTGAAATGACGGGTTACCCGGTGAATGTTCGTGGGTCGTGCATACCGATGATGACCAAGTGTTTTTTTAATAAAATTTTGTGAAGTAGCCGAAGTGGCGATCATCCCTAGGCAGGTTTAGCCAAATTTGGCTATTAACAAGATATGAAAGTAAAACAAAATTGAAACATCCTTTTGAGGGGGTTTTTCCTTTTTTTTTTTTCCCCCCCCTAATTTTTTTTGTTAAGTAGGTGGACTGGTTATTATCCACAAGAGAAATGAACCAAATTTGGCTTGAGTTCAGCCAACAAAGTAGAATTTTTTTTTTGGATGCCACTTTGTTATGGCAAACTTGAGGATCTCATTATCTAAATATGGCCAATTTGACTTCTTTTTTTCCTCTCAAAACATCATGATTTTTCCACTTGAAAAAAGAAAAAGAAAACCCTTTTGTATACTTTTGAATTGCATTATTTTTGTCATTGGAAATATCCACAATGTAACCTTGATTTTGGACCCACTTTCACCCCCAAACCTCTATTTTAATGTCAAACATAATTATCCCCAAAACTAGAAAATATTATCAAATCTAACTATAAAATGTAAAAACTCAATATTTAATGCACATGATTCAAGAATAATCATAACAACAATACATGCAGCAACAATGAAAGTGCCCCCCAAAAAAAAAAAGAAAAAAAAAAAGAGATGAAACTCATATTATCATGGAATTTGGTGATAATATGAGTTTCACACCCCCATTTAATAGTAATGTATTATTTAAATCTCACATGTTTATGGCTAAACTATGGTATTAATGCTATATTTCTTTTTTACTTTAATGTGGTTCAAGTTTGCCGAAAAATGAAAAGAAGAAAAAATGGGGAGGGGGGGGATCCTTGTGTACTTGAACTATGTGTGGAAAATCCACGATTTTTCTTATTTGACGGAAATTCTGGCGATTGAAAATCTCAAAAATCACTTCATTTTAGCAATTATTTTATTTTATTTTATTTGACTTTTTGACGAAACTTCGCCCGTAGAAAAAAGGTCTGCCTGTGACCCGTGATAACCTCGCCTCGGGTCGCCGGGTCATCCCGCGTGAAAGATCGTGGTCTATGGTTCCCGGTGACCCGGTGATAACCCGGGGTGAAGCCTTCGGGCCATTGCAATGACGTGCGCGACGAGAGCTCTCTCCCTCTCGCTCTCATCCTGCGCCCTCCCGTGCCCGACGACGTGCCACATCTCCTTGCAACCGAATTCTGGCACCAGTAGTTGCAAATTTCGAACTTCCCAGGAGAGATTCAAGAAGGTCTGGTCTCGGATTTTCTGGGGATGTGAAATTTATGGCGAAAAAGACTGACTCCAGACGGCGGAAGAGGAGGGAAGAAGGAGACGGCGGGACGCAGAAGAAGAAGATGGCTTGTGTCTTGTGTTGAGAGAGAGATAGAGTGCGTGTGTGTTTCTTTGAGAGAGAAGCGGTGGGAGAAACACAGTAAAATCATTTTGTGGGGTTTGTTGTTGCAATTGCTTGCGCATCATGAACAGCCTTGTGCAGTCTGCTTCTACTCCGAGTTCAGTAGTTCTGCAGTCCCCAGGCGCTGCTAGTATTGTTGCCTCAAAGACAGTAGTGTTGTTGCATCCGTTTAGAGCGTTGTCTATTGTATGCCGTGTGAAGAATTGGAAGCGACGACGAGCGTGGCAGGGAAGTAGTAGGGTAGTGGTGAAGGCGAGTTTTTCCCGGGAATATGATGCCGATGATTCTTCTGACAGTTTTACTCCATATCTTGCGAGAAAAGGAGCGAATCTGTTTGCGGAAGAAGAAATCGGCGCGGAACATGGAGAGGGATTTGCTACTTTTAGACCTACAGGACCTCTGCATGTGGATGTCGACTTCCTCAACGATCGAATGCGCGAGAGAGGCTTGCAACGAATTAGGTATGCCATGAAACCTGATGAGGCTTTTGGCTTGATTTTCTCTTGGGACAATGTGTTACTCAACACACATGCCCTTCGCATGGTGGCTTGGCATCGGCTCTCTGCAGAGGAAGGCCAAACCCTACCTTTAAGTGCAGAGAAGCAAAGACAGATGTTATGTTTGAGTGTTGATCGAGTGCTGGAACTCGTGTTAGATTGGGGACATGTTCGTGAAAGTGAAGTCGAGAGGTTGACAAAACGGTTGGCCACTCTATACTGTGAAGAATTGGCATCAGTTCAAGTGCCAATGGAGGGGTTGAGGACATGGCTAGAAGCACTCTTCAATGCAGGGGTTCCATGTGCTGTTGCATCCTCCATGGATCGCATTAGCCTTCTTGCTGCTCTACAGAGGATGAACCTCCTCAAGTATTTTAAGGCTTTTGTCACTGAGGAAGATGGCATGGAGTCCATTGCACATAGGTTTCTCTCAGCAGCTGTGAAGCTTGACCGACCTCCTGCCAAGTGCGTAGTATTTGAAGATGATCCCCGAGGGATTGCTGCTGCACATAATTGTACTATGAAGGCTGTTGCGCTTATTGGATCACACCCCGCATATGAACTTACACAATCAGATTTAGCCGTTAGTAGCTTTGCTGAACTTTCAGTCATGAATTTGCGACGCCTGTTCGCCAACAAGGGAGCCGAATTCATGGATTTGCAAAAGCAGCCTGAAGAGAAGAAACCTGCAAAGAGGAGACTTATGATGGATACATGGTTTTGAGATATTATATGCAAACCCCCCAAAGCACATGGTAACTCTTGGTTACCCTTTCCTGAAGCTCTCAGTGCATATTGTGTGTTCCTCTGAATGATGTTACTGGAAATCTAGGAGCAATTGATCTGTGTACTAGTATACAAGAAATTTGTGAAATTGATGATAACAGTGACCAATGTTACAAATCACCACTCTTCATTGTGATAATCTGCTTATGGAGGTTTTGAGTCTTCCTGTTCTGCATTTCTGATGAGTACAGGACATTTTCTATTTGTACATTTTGCAAATCTCAGTGATTCAAGTGTAAAAAATGCTTACCTGGAAGCACAGTTTTTGTGCAGGCTATGCCTGTACAGCCTCACTTCATTACATACCCCTTTGAAGTTTGTTGAACCTTATGTAGTGCTTGTTAATATTTGCATGTTCGTAGTTGTGTGGTGCACACAGTACAGCAGACTTGTCAGATTTCATTTCCATGACAAGTAAAGAGGGATTAGTCATAGGCAAAGAGTGAAATGAATCATCAAAGTGTGGTCTGAAATTGTATTTCATTTGTGCTTTGACTAGCATTGTAAGAAATCAGACTTAGAAAGCGTCTGATTGTTTTTAGCATACTTCCAGCAGACACATTTGCATCAGAAAAGTCTTCTTTGTGTGAGTGGGGTGAAGACTGATCTGTTCCACTCTTTAAAAGTTAAGGGTAAATGCAGGTGCACATGAGGAGAATAGAACTTTCATAGATGGATGGGAATTGTCTGAAGAAATATTTTGTGACTGGTTTTGGTTTTGCAACATATAGATAACACCCATCAAGCCTTGTCCATATGCATTCACTGGAAAGTGGAAACACTTCTTACTTTATATCTTTCTGCTCAGACTTTAAATCTCTTTTGCATGTGTTATACATATCTCAAGACCAGTATACTTCTTAGAGTTGCTCTCTGTACAAGTTTTGAAAAACATCTGACCTCCCCAACATGTCAGTGACTGAAGAACTTTGTGAACTTCACATTATCATTTTCACTAAGATTTGCAGAAAGGAATTACAGGTACTGCATTACCAAGTCCGCACTTTCATTGTACCTGCAAACCATCAGTGACATGATCATGAGTCCCAAGTAGCATTATGCTATGAACATGGGTTGCTCCTCTGAGTACAAAACAACTGGGGTGGGGACAAAAAGCTTGAATGATATGCTTCAACTGCACTCGATTCAGTGCACAAGAGAAAAGCAGCAGAGAGATGAAACACAATTGTCAAAAACAGATGGGACTGAAAGCACACCTTTTAGGATCTTTCCAGAGCATTCCATACACAACCTTCCTCAGTCTGCCTGTAGATAATTTCCGAATACCCCACTTGTTGTACATTTGATAGCGCTCTCGCCTACTGGCATGTGTGGCAATGTTGGTGTATATGATATCCCTTTGTTGTTTAACCAGCTCCTTCAGCATCTCTCGATTTTCCAATCTTTCTAGCAGTCTCTCAATGCTCTGAATTTCCCAAGCAATTGTGGGTGGACCATGAAGTGGTGGCACATCATATGCCAATCTTACCTATCGCACAAATTGCATTTTTGTTCAGTACCAAAATAAGCAGGGTAGTTTTCAAGGGTGACATGCAAGAATTTCCACACTGCAAGAGAAGAGATTCTAGATACTTCACATGGCCCTTGCATGTTGCATAGTCAGAAATATTACCTCATGACTGAGGAGGTTAGGGTCTGTGATCAGCTGCTTATATTTTAGTGACCTTGTCAAAAGATCCACAGACTGCTCATCCCATAGCTTACAAAGATCATGCAGGGATGGCAAACAGTGGCCTGATGTGCCTCTTAGGCCACAAGCCCATGTGCAAGATGAAGATGCAGCTCGACGTAAAGTGGTCTCATCTTGACTCCGGGGTGTCATGGGCAAGGAACCAGAAAAACTCTCCAACAAGGGGCACTGCTTATTGGTATGTTTCTCCAATGTGTCAAAATTAGTTTGTACCCATATAGCTGTCTTCTGACCACAGTCAGGTGAGTCAGCAACATCACTTTTATCTGGCTTGCACAGTGGTGAATCTTCACAAGTGAAAAGTGACTGCTGATAACTTCCCTCGGTGGGTGTTCTCTGGAGCAAAAGTTGCAGAGCATAGAAGAGTTAGTGCAACAGCCTAATCTCTGCAAGTGCAGGTACTTGCGAAAGAAAGCCCTATTCATTCCAAGTCTAGTGGACATTGCACCAGTGAGGTTCAATAAGGAAATGTCCTCTATAAATCTGTGCATTGACATATTCACTGAACTCCACTAAGTCTATACTTATACTGTAATGGAGTCTGCTCTCGAGTTGACACGCATTCTCTCTTACAGCAGCCATTGCACATGAAAAATAGAAACTCACTCACTCAGATGAAAAAGACTTCACCTTGTCAAGTGTTTCAAGTAAGTAATCAGTAGTAGCTGATTGGACATTTGCAGTTGATACAGTGCTTTCACTATCAGAATCACACCCACTCATGCAGGAATCATGAGATGGTGTGACTTGACTCTGCAGGAAATATTTCCTGGAAACTGACATAGATTGTGCACTGGAAATCTCCTGTTCATACACTGCACCAGAAGAGCTTGCTTTTGATGTTTCAACTGAGCATTGAAAATCTGGTGAAGAGGGACTCGGACACACATTTCCTGACATGCTCCTGTTATCATCAACCACACTGCATGATGAGGGAATATCTTCTTTTGACATGCAAGGAGTTTGTTCATCATCCGGTACAGTCTCTGCAGATGATATGCTCTCATGTGACGAATTTTGTGGTTCCTCTTCTCCATCAATGCAAGAGGTGCAGTCAGGTTTAGAATCAATTATGGCATCAAATTGGTCAGATTGCAGACAGACCAGTGACTTTGACAGGATCAACTGCGGGTCCTCTGTATATGTATCAGGCATCTGCTGCCAACGACTCAAAGATGAAACCAGTGCTGTGCCTGCTTGGATGTCAGCTACCAAATCACGTGAGCCCCCATTGTGTTGATCTGTAGTCTCAACTTGAACTCTCCCATAGACAGTGTCAAGTTCTCCCCGTGTTGCTGCTGCCCCCTGATAACTGGGACCCCATGGTTTGTTGGGTGTCCATGGGGATGAATCTGAACTTGCTTCTGAAAATGGTAAAAAACCACCTGAGATCCCATCAAAAGGAGACTGGAGGGTTGATTGTAAGTATCCAGTACTTTGGTTACCATCTCTTAGAGGCCATGGACAATCTTTCAACATGTTCATGCCTGCATCACTTTGAAAAAGATTATTTCTCTGAAACAGCTCACAGTCTGACTGTACAGCAGCTCGACCTGGTTGTGACATAGGTAGACTAGGTTCTGTAACACTACATCTGGCATTGTCAGCTGACACTTGCTGTTCAGATTCTTGTGCACTATTGGCCCTGCTGGGGTGGGGCATGACCTCAGGTAGTGCTGGTGTTTGTGGATATGGCAGCTGTGGGACTTCACACAACACATCTGCAATCAATTGCTTCTGATGTAGACTGAAACCTGGCATCCAGTCAACCTCTCCAAGAGTCATTGCCTCTCCCTGCAAGCAAAAGAGACTATCAACACAAACCTGGCTTTATATCTCAAGCAAGCTGATGCGAACTCAGAAAGCCCATCCGTTCTCCTATCACCAATCCTCCATCCAGAACCTGACCAGCAATTGAATAAGTCTGGACCAAAGCTAGCAAGTCACATAAAATGCTGAATAGAACCATACAATTGACATATAGGTTTCACGGTCACTTCACAGGTGTATAAACCAAGATAGTGAAGAAATTGAGGAGGATACAGAGAGCATCTCATACCTTAGCACTGTCACTGATGTTGTAACCTTCATCAAGGTCTGGCAACTTGAGAAGCTCATCCACTTGCCAGCCAGGTATAGGATCAGTCAAAAACTCTGCAATGCTGCTCTTCTGCAACAACAAACCAAAGCTTTGGTGTGTTGTGCTCAGAGATGGCATTGACATGAGGTTTGCTGCAGATGCTCCCTGAAGCCTGCTAGGCAAAATCACATTGTTGCTGTGATGTGATGCTGAAGAAGGGACTCCAAAAGTGGCACTGGGATTCAGATCTATTGCCATATTGGCTGCACACGAAGAGGGTTTCAATCTTTCACCAGATTTTAGGCTTTGAGTAATTGCTTTGGGGATGCAGGGATGTTATATGATGAACGGAGAACAAGAAAACTGTGAAAAGCAACAACAAGAATCAGTCATTCAGTTGGTGACAGTCTCAAATGCAAATTCCCCAATCTCCTTTTCACAGCCTGTTCCTGTCGCTGACTGCCGGCGGAACTATCTGGACCACATGTCCACCGTAGCCCGGCAGCAGTAGCGGAACCGCGACCGTGAGCAGCACGTAGAGGCTCGTGCCCGGTTGACAGACCAGCAGCGCCAACAACAGCGAGACCGCGACCGCGAGCGGCACCGACAGGCACGGGGTCAGCAAGATTTGCACACAGCAGCCTACGTCCCCCTTTCAGAATTTGATGAGGCTAGTGTTCTGGTGCTTGACATAGGGGGTAGGACAGCTGAGTGTCAGCAGTGCCGAACTATGATTTGGCCTAATGAGGCTTCCTGGGGACACGCAGACCTTTGCTGTGCTAAAGGCAGATCTTGTAGCTGTGAGGCCCTCTTCCCCATTCCTCCTCCTCAACCATTGCGGGACCTACTCACTTCTGAACCTACCCATGGTGCACGCCTCCCCCCTGCCACTGTATCTTTTCGCAAGCACATCCGAAAATACAATTCCTCCTTGCAAATGGCCTCCTCTGGCATTAACATTCAATCACCCGTAGATGGGGTCAATATGATTGCCATAAGGGGCGCTGTGCATCATTTGCTCGGGCCGTTGGCACCTCCTCAAGGGAGCCTTCATTAGTTTGCACAGCTGTGTATCATAGACAATGCGGATGCTCAGGTTGCCTCGGTCAGGGCAACGTAGACATGGACCGTCACACTTTACAGGAGCTGCAGCACATGCTTTTGGGGAGCAATGTCTATGTTCAGCGCTTTGTGCAGGCCATGGATTTGCCCCCTCAAGACCTGGCTAACTATGAAATTGTCATCCGTGTTGATGGTAGTGTTGACCGTCGCCGCTACAACGCCCCCACATCTAGCGACGTGGCTGGCCTGATGCCTGGTGAGTGAATGGGGTGGCTGCATGGGTGTTTTTTGGTGGCCCATTTTGTGTTGTTTTATGTTCCTCGACAACACGTTCATTCCATCATCTAAGCATCTGTTCTGATTATGCCTGATTTGTCTTCCCTTTTGTGCTTG
>Ga0209208_10007858_pt1 | contig 14344 bp, 10 predicted proteins | sample S1TSphfallax_3_FD_187694 | JGI IMG/M metagenome (GOLD analysis project Ga0209208, IMG submission 187694) | Host-associated microbial communities from peat moss isolated from Minnesota, USA - S1T2_Fd - Sphagnum fallax MG (SPAdes) (version 2) | ecosystem: Host-associated > Plants > Peat moss >...
TATGATGTGGTGCAACATGAAGCCCAAATGCTGGTTGAATTTTGACATTACAATACTCTAGAGTACAAAATAATAACAATAATAATAATAATAATAATATTATTATTAGTATTATTTTTAAAATTATTTTTAAAATTATTATTAGAGTAGAAAAGTTCCTTTGGTCTATAGAAGCATAGTTTGGAAGATATACTAATATTCCAACCTTATGTCAGTTTAAAACCTTTACATTTGTCTCACACTTGTAGCAGCCCCCCCAAAAGTGGGTGAATAAGTTAGGTTTAGGTTTGTGGGCCAGTTGGGCTTTTCTATGGTGTGCTGTAAAGTGGACCTAAGCCCACTGGCCCACTGGCCCACCTCTTCTGACATGCAGTCCTTGGGCTTTGGCCAACAAGGCAATTTGATAGAGAAAAGGGGGCCCTAGTTAAGGCCCACTTAAGTAGTGAGTACCCCAGTTAAAAGTGGTCCAGTACAGTAGAAGCCCTTGCAAAATCAGGTGTTATTCAAACGTCACCTGAATCAAGACCTGGGCTAGCTGACTAGGGGGGGTAAGGCTTCCAAAACCAAGATTTTGGTACCTGAGTTAAAGACCTCCAGTTAGATGACTAGATTTATGAAACCAGGATTTTGGTAACCTAAATTAGGACCTGGGTTTAGATGACTAAAGTCCTGAAAACGAGATTTTGGTACCTTAATTGAGACCAGGGTTTGATGACTAAAGGTCACAAAACTAGGATTTTGGTACCTGAATTAAGACCTCATTTAGATGACTAAATAAACCAGGATTTTGGGCTCTTGAAATTGAGAGCTGGGTTAGATGACTAAAGTCCCAAAACCGGGGATTTGGTACCTGAATTAAGACCTCAGTTAGATGACTTAATGAATGAGGATTTTGACACTTGAATTAGGACCTGGGTTAGATGATGACTCTAATAAAGAACCAGGATTTTAACACCTGAATTAGGGACCTGGGTTGGATGACCTCTAGAACCTGACCTGAACAAGTATTCCACAACCCTGCCAAACAACACTGGACTAAACTCCCAAAACCAGGATTTCGATACCTGAATTAAGACCTGGGTCTCAGATGACCAAACTCCCCAAAACCGGGAATTCGTCACCTCGATATTTCTCCGTGCTTTGGGACCACGATGTGGATTGGGCCCTGGAATTAGGGTTTTGTGGGGACGGGGAGACGAGCGTAGTGTCGCAGTACGCTCGCTCCTGCGATGGAGGAGGACAGAATGCGGGCGTAATAATAGTAGCGAACAAATCAACACCCAACAACAACAACGAACAGCAGCATCAGCTGCACACCCAGCAACATGATTTTCTGAATACCCCCAACCCATAAGAGTTTTGGAACGCCCAACAACATCACCAGGAGGAGCTGCAACAGGAAACAGAGGGGAAAGAAGAAGAAGAAGAAGAAGAGCCACCATCTGGGAAAGAGCCCGGAGGACCTTTTTTCTCATTCCGTCTCGTCACTACACGTCCCTAAGCAATCCTTGGTTTTTTCAGATGTTCATTTGGGAGAATTCTTGTAGATGGGGTGATAGAGGAGATGCATCTAGATTGGGGATCAAATAGTTTTACAATGCAATCCAGATTCACAAGTTGGTCGGTGGAATGGGTACTGTTGAGCAGAGCAATTGATGCAGCGGCTAAGTAGGTGAGGAGGAGGTTACTGGTGATGAAGGGTCAGCAATAAAATAGTTGGAGTTGTGGAAAAAGTGTTGGAGATTTTCATGGAATCGATTGCGGCGATGGTGAGCAAGAGTTGTTAGCAACGAGATAAAGTCTGGTGAAAGGGATCATAGTAGTAGTAGTGGTAGTTGTTGTTGTTGTTGTGGTTTTTTCTTTTTTCTTTTTTGGCAGCAAGGAAAAAAATGTACGTAATGAGTGACAAGGGAGTGGCCATCGTGCTCATGATCATCTCCCTTTGGTGCTTGGGATCATGGCCGGCTCTGTTCAATGTTTTGGAGAGGAGGGGACGAGTGCCCATGCACACTTACATGGACTACACAATTGCCACTTACTGTGTGGCCGTCGGATTTGCACTCACTCTTGGAGAGATTGGGGGTAGTAGTGCCAATTACCCTAATTTCACCACTCAGCTCTTCCAGGTTCAGCCCATTTCTGTCCCCGACCCCCATCTTTCCACAACTTTGATGCATTGCCCAGTTTGCTTGCTGCAAGTAACTGTCATAATATGAAGAGAAGTGGAACTTCAACACGATTTTTCATAACCTGCAAATTGTACGATTTTGAAGAAAAAATTTCAAGTTATAAGACATTAGTATTCCATGATCATCTAGATTGTCCATGAAATCATTTCCACTTCCATTAATTTTAGAACATCAAATTCAATCTCCACCTATTGAAGACATCAACTTTTCTAGCACCCCCAACAGCCCTTAGCATCATAAGATCCTAAACCATAAACCCTACAAAGATCTTCACAAAACAAAAAACTGGACCACAACACCATAATCCTTTTCAGGTGGTGATTTCAGACATGCTTAGTAAAGTGGTACGACAACAAAGAGCAGTTGCTACTGGCTTGATGTTGCAGTAGCAGGAAAGAGAATGAAGGCATTTCATGTGATTTTATGTTTTGTATGGTTTTGGTGGACCAAAGAATAAGGCACCATTGGTGGTGATTGGCATAATTCTTTCTACAATGATAAGAGACAGAAAGAAAGATAGTCTAGTGAAGATGGGTGTTTTTGGGTATTTTGATGATAGACCATTGGTAGTTATTATGATGATGTGCAGAACAATGGACCATCTGTGGCATTTGCAATGCTTGGTGGATTGGTGCTCTGCCTGGGCAACATCTCAATGCAGTATTCACTTGCATTTGTCGGCATCTCATTGACTGAAGTTGTGTCAGCTAGTGTGGCAGTTGTTGTTGGTGAGTTCATCTGTTTTGTGTACCAGGGGATTCTGTTGTTCCAACTTTTTTGTCCATAGCTTTTTGTTCAGCAAGGGAATTCTTTCTTTGTGTGGTACATACATAGTGCAGGGGTTTTTTACAAATATGAAAGGAAACTGCCACTTTCAATAGTAGGCAGTGTAGATAAATAATATATTTATCTTTTACATAGTGGATGACCACAGGCAGTTGATGTGGGAGTTGTTGTGGCAGGGACAAGTGTCAACTACTTTCTAGACCATCGTATGAATCGTGCCATCATTTTGTTTCCAGGAGTAGCATGTTTTCTGGTGGCAGTAGTGTTGGGCTCTTTCTGCCATGCTTCCAATGCAGCGGACATCGCTTTGAAACTGAACTCCAAGCCCATTGTACCATATAGGTGAACTATCTCTCTCCACTCTCCTCAACCTCCATGTGTGTCTGTTGTCATCTTTTCCCACTTTACTTGGAAGAACATTGTGTCACGCACGCACACCCTGTATTATTATTGTATTGTCCTTCTCCCAGCACCTGACAACACCTCCTCCTCAGTAACTACTACTCCCCCTCAGGAACTATAGTTTACTGGTTTCTGGAAAACCAGGTTGGAGGATGCAGAGGAAGCAATAATGAACTCAGACAATGCTAAGCTACTTGGCAAGCGACGTTGTGAGTTTCTTCTTCCCCTTCTCAACCCCATCTCTCAACCCACCTCCCAATTCTGATTTTGGCATTTTCTTTGGCATGTCTTTCACATATCTCAGCCTGTTGGAGAAAGTATGGCTGAATTGTATAGGGCTGATCTATGATCTTGAGCAAAGAGAACACATCCCCTGATAGATTCACTAGGTAACCTAGTTTTTAAGATTGGTTCTGTGTCACAGTTACAGAGGGAGTTGCTCAGACTGAGGAGGGCAGGGGTTCATGCAGCCATTTTCCAATCAGGGGCTCAGAGTGGGGCTCAGAGACAACTGAGCTAGCTATGGGAAGTGCTGAGTTCTTACATAATTTGGAGGATCAAAGGGCAATCAAGGTGCATATCTGTCAATAGCTTTTTGCTTGCAAATTGGTCTTAGCCAATGTGCAGCTTTTTTCATTTATTTTCAGTTTCATGGGTGCAGATAAAGGGAAGAAGTGTGGGATTCGGGCTGGGGATTGCACTGTTCACAGGGGCTTGCTATGCACTTTTCTCACCTTTGTTCAACCTTGCCACAAATGACCAGTTTCACCTGCTGAAGCCAGATGTGCCACACTTGGTGGTCTACACCACCTTCTTCTACTTCTCCACATCTTTCTTCATATGTGCGATGCTACTCAACATTTTACTTCTCTACTACCCACTTGTGGGACTCCCTAAGTCCTCTCTGCATGCTTATTTGAGGGACTGGGAAGGTCGTTACCCTGCAGTTCTTGCAGGCCTGATTTGTGGCTTTGGCAACAGTTTCCAGTTCATGGGAGGCCAAGCTGCCGGTTATGCTGCTGCTGATGCTGTACAGGTCAGTTCCTACCCCCAGTTCTTCTTCCCTCCTTAGAATTGTCTCTTTTCTGAAGTTACAAGAAAAGTCAGGCATGATGTGTCTAAGCATTTGTAGGTTTTACACAATCTCCAACCTTCTTACTGGCTGGTCTTGTGACAGAAAGTCAGTACATTTGGTTAATGTTTGACATAACCCTGCACCCATTGCCAGGAACTGATGAAGTCTGGGGGGGATGATATGTTAGGTGGTCAATGCTGTTGAAGGTCTCTGAACATGCATATGATCAATGCTGTTGTCCAAACTGCACATTAGTTCTGTATTCTGGTCTGGTTTTTCTCTTTTTCTCTGGGGTGGGGTTTTCTGCTTTTTCATGGTTGCTGATGGTTTTTGGTTTTTTAGTAACATCTGAAATATCCACTTCCTTGTCATAGGGTAATCTCCAAATTCTTTTCAGCTTGCCTTAAATCATGAGTATTGAGAAATTCTCCATACCTTTGAAGATATTTTTCGCAGAATCTCCAACTTTCTTCTGCAAACATAAATATCATAAGTGCAAACTGTTTCATGGATTGCTGCCCTGGTATGGTGATTGTTGTGTGCAGGCACTTCCATTGGTTGGGACGCTATGGGGCATTTTGCTATTTGGAGAGTATCACAAATCATCTCGAAGGACTTACATGCTACTCTCTGCCATGCTGATAATGTTTGCCGTTGCTGTGACTCTGCTCATTGCATCATCAAGTCAGAGAGGTTGATGTTTTCCCAGTGCTCCAGTCCAGTTGCAGCCTGTCTGCCAACCTCTGCCACCATTAACTTTGTTGTCATTTGTGGATCAAGAATTCCAATTCTCGACATTCTTATGTATGCTTGCTTCCATGAGGATTGCTCGGGCAGGGACTGAAAGTAGATCAAAGGAGATCAGGAATTCAGAGGTTAAGTTAGCATCTCAACAAGGAGCACTTTGTTTCTCTAGAACGTAAGTGAGTCCCACCCTTATTGCGTAGTGACTATGAAGATTACATCAGCAGATACAGCTGTGCTACTCTCTGCAATGGCATATGTGGCATATTTGGCTAGTTGTGCACAGAGGGAAGGTCAACTGACAAATAAATTGAACCCAATTTGATAGTTTTTTCCTTGTCATGTTGAGGTTTTTTTGTCGCTTCCAGAAATGTGATGAAAAACCCCATAAAACCCAGATTTGTGTGTAAATTGTTAACCTGGGTTTCAAGGGATTATATAGTACACTTTTCCTACACCCACAGTTGGGCGTCGATATAAGTCAGCAGGGAATAATGGACACACTAGTCACTATCATTTATGACAAAGGTGATTGGTTCATATTTTTAAGTGAATAATGCAAGGTTATGACATTATGACCACCATCAATCCTTGTTATGTTCTTTTCTTCATATTTGGTTGGGCTGACGTGACCTTGTTTTTTGTGGAGTTTTTTTCCCTCTCTGCATTTGCATTGATGTATTGCCTTTCTTATCTGATTTACTTTGCAGATTGCAAATTCTATATTATATATCTGGCAGCTTTGTTGAATTTACTACATATTAACTGCCTTGTGTGAACCCATGTGCAGATCTGAGTGTTTCTTAGTTGAATATGGCATGGGTATATCATATATATATAGTTGTATAGATTGTCAAGAAACCACTGGTTGTAATGCTGTGGTACAATTGAATTTAGAGAGCATGATAGCTGGGAGCCTTTAGATACACCAGGAAACTTAGCCCAATGCTTTTATGTTGTGTGAAGGTCCACGAAATACAATGGGAATTTTTTGAACTGGGTTTTGATGTGAAGGCAGAGGACAAGTCTAGCCTTGCATTTTGAGAATGTTGCCCCACACAGGCTTTACCCATCAAACATGAGGCAAACATCATCACCAACCTAACTAAGTAGACAAAACACACATAAATCACCAGGTGTAGGAGGGGGAGCATTCTTACACCTACTTCTTAAGAGTTGGAGGGATCTTATAGGTGTAGGATTCCTCCTCTTTTCTAGGAGGGATATTCATCGATATGAGGTGCTCTCCAAACACACTTATTTCTCATATTTGCAGATGAGAAAAGAGATGAGTAACACTACGTACAAACCCAATGTGTAGTGACTTTCTGAGGAAATTTGCTACCCTCAATTTCTTAAGACTTCTCAAAATATTTGAAGCTTGCTCTAGTTTGAGATTAGTTTCAATTCATCTATGTTGTAAGCAATTAAAACTTAAAAAGTATTTGTGATATTAATTTTGTTCCAGTGGTGGACAGTGTTCAAAATAAAAGATTGTGTGTTAACTAGTATGTATAACTAATTAAAACTATCAACTTATTTGAAACGCAGGACTTGGTTGTTACTTTTCTAAAATGTTTGACTTGTATAGCCAAAGAACTTGGATTAGTTTTAAAAGTGACAACAACCTAGTCCAAGTTTGGTTTTCAACTTCAACAAGAGATCGATTGCAAAATATACATTCCATATCTAGTTGTAGCAAAACTTTGAAATTGTAGTTTGAATACCTAAGAACCTACTTGAGAACTAACCGTAGAGTTGGCTTGTTACTCTAGACCAGCCAACATTGGTATGGCCAACATTAGTACATACCAATGTTGAGAGATTATCTATTTTCAAAGAAAAAATTGGTGGGTAAAGGTAGTGTATATGGAACCTTGGTTGAGGATTTTTAAAAAACCATAGAATTGGTTTTGTCCCTTAACCATAGTTCCCAAAAAAATCAAGGAATTGGGCAAAAAAATCTACCTAAACTACTAATTCTTCGTTGGTTCTTTCATGAAAATCAAGAATTCTTTGTAAATTTAAAAAAACCCAAAACTAAAGGTTCTATGATTTTGATACTTAAAAAAACCCAAAACCAAAACTAAGTTTTCTTTGATTCTAAAATTCAAAAAAACTACAACTAGAGGTTCTTAACAAAAACCACACAACATTGTACATACATTGATGACAAAGGAATATGTGGTATTTAAACCCTAACATACCTAATTCACATATTGTTGAGGTCCACTTTTCCAAGTGGCTACTAGAGGTTTTACTTATCACATCTCCGCCAAGTTGTTTTTAGAGTAAGATGCAATACACAACACAACCTTAGTAACGAAAAACCACCAATGTAAATCATTCTCTTGGAAACAAGCTCCCTATATAATTAATCATATCATCCAAAACACAAGTGAATCTTAACTTTGCACTCTTTCCACCCTAATTTTCTTAGTGCACATATCCCAAAGTATGCATCTATTGCTCAAGGAACATTGCAAGAATGTAATTCTAATAGAACTTATGTGGCACTTTGTTGGAATATATGTTCAAAACATGTTCAAATATCTTGACTTTGAAACTTAAACCCATGGCCCCAATGATATAGTTCATATATAACCAACCACGTTAATGTTTGTATAGAAACCACTTCATCAATAGAGAGGGTTACAAATGGCCTTGCATATTGCAAGAGTGAATTACCCATTCTTAGTATTGGCCATCCAACCAATGCAAATCCCACTCATAGCGCCATTGGCCTACAACACCCACATGCAACAATGCCTACCTCAATGGCAAGATAGAAGAAAGCGGCAACAATTTCTTCTAATACAAGCATGATTCAAGTATCTCCTCATCTTATGGGCTACTACCACCTTGGAAATGGAACAACTTTTTGTTCGCTACAATTAGAGCAACATGGTCATCCAAATCTTTGTGGGGACTTAATTTTGTAACACATTAGAGGCCCAATTTGAGTCTTGAGGTTTTTATGTTTGGACTCATTGAATCAAATTCTATCTACTCTCCTAGACAATCATGTGTTTGGAGGATAACAAAAGTATAAGCTCACAATGATGATTTGGAGAGAAGGGTGTTCCTTGTTTTTTATCAATCTTGGTGAAGAAAAGTTTTGGAATACCTTTCTAGTGACCGCTAGAAACCATCATGTGTTACATTGAGTTGGAACCACACTCAAAGGTGTATAAAACTACCTTTGGATGGCACCCCCTAGTTAGGGAAGTCTTTGCTAATGGTGTTCATGTGATTTGCAATCATGTGCACATGAATTGGACAAATTGACCCAATTGGTGGGTAATAAAATTCAAGGTCTCCTATTGGGTTTCAAGGACATTAGTGGAATAACAATTGGGAAGATATATCATGGACAATGATGGTAGCTTCAACTCAACAAGTTAGTTCAATCTATGCATGCAAAATTCCAATTTTGGGATTGGAGTTGTTTGAACACATCAAACAAAATATGCAATGATTTGGGCACTAGTGATGCTTGGTCCAAGGTTTTTTGTTTAATCTTATAGTAATTCCTAAGACAAGTTGGTGAATTCAAGAATGTTCCCGACATCATGAGGGATTTTATGCCTCACATAATCTAATACCATCAGTTTATGTGATAACTTCAAGATCTTAAGCAATCTATTTCTCATATCTTAGGGGGATGTAATCAGCTATGGTGTCTATTCTATTTAGTACAAAACTTAAAAGGCTAAAAAATAGTTCCTTCTTGGCACTTGTAGAGAGCTCAAATATGTCCCAAAGCTAATGGGAGAAAGCTAAAAACATTTTTATAACTTGAACCTTAATTGCGTATTCATCGCCTTGGGAGAAGCAAATCAAACTAAAATTTGCAAAACATCCCTAGAAAACATTCACAAATTTAAAATTTAAGTTCACATACACAAGCACACTTGCATTTTGATGTAAACAATGGTAATCTGTAGTTAGCACACACTTGCTACCTAGAAGGTTGGGAGTTCATTTCTCCATAAATTTTGGTAGTTTTAACTCTAAAATTATTTTTATTCAACTTTCCCTTTTGGGAACTAATTCATGTCAAACCATAGTGGCAGGTACAGTATGTAATATGGAAGAGTTGAGAGCTTTGTGAATAGATGCTACCATGCCCCAATTGTGAAAATTAGGTTTGGAAAATTCTACAAGTCCCAATCCATTCCCACTAGAACCTTATAAGGCAATGGACAAGATAGGGTGTAGAGTGAAATTTCACTACTTGTGAACCTGCGAACATTATGTGAAAAGTTTCAAGTTTTCACACATCTTTGAGAAGATTCACATATCTCACATTGAGTGAAGTAGAATGGACTTGCTTTCTTGTATGTTACATGATAAAATTGAAAACCTATATTGTTTGTAGTTTGAAACACCACATGAGACAAGTGGCACATGCAAACCATTTTCTAGTACATGTTTGTTCCTGGAATAGAGTATTATAATGGCCTCAAGGGTACAAGAGGAGCTGAGCAATACCATCTTCAAAGACTTGCAGCATTACACTAGGTGAGCCAAAAGTGAGTTGCAATAGAGACAAACCACTGCTTATTATAGGGTGATTATCAAATTGATATTATGGAAACATAGAGTTGAAGCATGGCTGTGGCTATTACGATTTTAGAGGCTTAGGGTTTGCGACCTTTAGTTATAGACAATCCTAATGGATCCTTTGATCGATTTTGTGGAATAACTAGCCCTTGGTATCATCAGGTTGCATCGCAAATTCAGGGATGCGCAAGCGCTCCCACTTACCGAGCAATGGCTGCAATTGCACCACCTTCTCATACATTCCCAACAAACCTCCTGTATGCACAAATAAGACCTTCTTGCCTTCCCACTTTGTTGGGTTTTCTGCCATGTCCTTGAGCATTCCATTCAATGCCTTCCCACTGTGCACCAGAAACCAACCAAGAGAAATCACTCTTTAAGCATTGGTTGACAATTATCAGTCTATTAGCTGAGAACATGGTGAAAAAGTACTGGATCATAACTGATCAGTCCTGTAGAACTTCAGTACTGGGCTACAACCTTACTCTACAATATCCATGTGCAAATCCCACTGTACCACTGAAACCAATATTTTGTGCAATCATGGAACTTGCATGAATCTGCACTAATAGTCCTGTGTGCCTTGACTGCAACTTTACTAACTTGCTCTCAAGAAAGATACAACTGTACAAAACAAAGGTAGTACAACAGCTAAACCAAACTCTTTGACCAGTGAACAGTGCAAAGGAGCAGTGCAAAGAGACTCCACTCACCTGTAAACAGGGTCCAGTATAATCCCCGTGGATTCTGCCACATCTTTCACAAGGTTCAGTTCTGCCGAAGTGCTCATTGCATAACCCAGTCCCTTTGCCTGTCATGGCCAAAATTCCCATTCACCAAATTCTCAGCTGATTGTTATGAAACCCACAACATTGCAACTTAGCAGAAACTGACAGTTAAAAAGCCAATACCATTGGGACAAAGACACTATACAATTCTTGTTCAAAGAGAGAAAACATGGCAGTTATGAGTACTTACATTGACAATTCTCACAATTTCTCGAGAGCTGACCCCTCCAATTAAACCATCAATGAGCCCTTGCGTGTAATCGTAGAAGTATTCCTCACTATCGCATACTGCATATGCATGTACCTACACAGAGGAGACCATGCATCTGTCACCCCACATTTCTAACAAATTGAGAATGGTCCCACTCTTCATGCAGTCATCTCACTCTGCAACACTCTTACACTCAGAGCCCAGACAGTATGAATAGCGAAAGAAAAAGTGGAGAAAAACGAATGGCAAGTGGTCAGAGAGGTGATCAGGTCATTCAATGAACAAGTAATTGCAAAGAACCTGTGCATCAAGTTTGCTCAAATGAGCGGCCAAGGAAAGTCCTGCTGTTGTCCCTCCACTGCACGAAGACAAAACATAATCGACTTTCAGATTGTTCACGAAGTTTGTTGTTTGCCCAGTTTGAAGATTCCTTGATACCCACAAGCAGCCAATAATAGGCTCATAATTGGATTCCTACACCATTACCCTGCATACAGGAAAAGAAGACTACAAAGAGAGTAATGAAGCATGAACCTTCCACATGCCATTACAATGTCATCAAAATGTGTAACACCTGATGTCCTTCCTTCCTGCAATTGTGTCTTGAGCTCTCTGACAAACTCAATGTACCCCCTACCATCCAAACAAGCAACAATTATTCCAACATACTCACATCTGGACCCTAAGCTGTAAACCTTGTACCCAATTTACACAGAGATCAGACAGAGATCTTCATCACAAGGACAGGGCATTCATCTGGTAGATCCAAAGAACATCTTTGTTTTGTGAAACATGTGACATTTTCAAATGCCAGGATTGGTGCAGGATAGCATACCATGTACCCAGAGAGTCAGATCCTCCGACAGGAATAACATATGGCTTCCTGCCTTGTGATTTTAACTTATCTGCCAACAAATTACCAAGCATCTGCAGTCCCCCCCCCCAACATGAATGTCTCCAATGTTGCCACAAGACAAATGGAAATTGCCTATCAACCTATGACAATATTCTATGCATGTGCCTCTGAGCCTAACACATTTTTTCTTGACACTGCCAGGAGAATCTGCTTGTTTGATTGTTGCCAAGTAATAGAGCCAACACATTTAGGACACTCTGTTGCTAACCACATTCTTATATTCATCCTCGCCATCTTAGCTTTCCTTTCTTGATGTTGAGAGAGAAACAGGAGACAAAGATGGGGACTCACCACACTACCATACTTTACATACTCCTCTTTTGACACCAAAGACACATGTGCACCAACCATACGCTCCACAAGCAGATTTCCTGTCAGACCTGGATCATCTTCTACCTCTGTCTGCCAGAATCAAACTTGAAACATGAGTTTCCAAATATGCAGATGTCAGCAGTGAAAAAAGAACCATAGTGTGGCTATTTCAATCCTATACCAATGGGAAGAAATAGCATCAATGCCAGAAGCTAAACTTGCTAATACATAAACAAATCAAAGAGAACGCCTTTTTCTCAGTTAGTAATCAAAAGCATCTCTGTTTGTTTGTTTCATTAGGGTAGGAGCAAACCCGGTTAGTTCGTAGAATGAGGTAGCTGTCAAGACCAATGTATCGGGCTGCAACTGCTGTGGCACGACAATGGTTACTCTGTATCCCTCCAATTGTGATCACACAGTCAGCACCTTGCTCCTTTGCATCTGCGAGTAAGAACTCAAGCTTCCTCACTTTGTTGCCACTGAGCTGCATTCCAGTCAAGTCATCTCTCTGCAATGCACCTGAACAACCAGCACTTAGTTATCTCGCAACACATCTAGATCATCTTCCTCACATCACACAAGTTTCACCAATGCAACTTGGGGAAACCCTGGGCCTTAGTTATATCTGCAATGAATTGTGTCATAGATCATCTTGACATTCACTCAGTTTCTCCAATGCACAACTTGGAAGAAGTATCATCATCATCTCACAGCAATTGTCATAATGTTCAGTAGTCTACAAATCTAGCAGGAAGAAGCACGGATTTCTTCGCTGGCATTTTTTCAAGTCCAGGAGAAACGATATGTACCTTGACATAAACTTCTGTGCCATCTGGCAAGCCTGGAAGATGCCACTGGTGTATTGGTGTTGGAAACTGTGTCAAATGCAACAACAACAGAAGAGGATCTATATCGAGTGAGAGTATTTTTGCATAATTCTTCTTGCCATTCCCCAAATTGCATGACAAACACAAGCAAGCAGACACAGAATTTCTCTCTCTTAGGTCAAAAGAATCTAAGGATTTTGCTGGAAGCTTACAATGGTGCAGTTTAGGAAATGAAAAACTATGTGGAACAGGTTCAGTACACATCATGCATCATCAACCCTCTTGACTTGATCTTTCCTTGCAACAAATGAGAAGAAGAAGAAGATAATTGGGAGAGAAATAGCCAAGCAGAAAATGTGAAGCTCTTGCAAAGCAGAGAATATGGAGCTTGTTTCTTGCCTGGCCCAGAGAGAAGAAGTGGGAAGGAACTAGTTGCAGATGCGAAGCCCAGGAAGGTGGTATATAAGCAACTTTTGACAGCATCTCCGGTCGGTGGCTGCATCTTCCCATCATTCCCCCTGTTTCTTCTCCACCAGAGTGGGAGACATCCATGCCTCCAGCCATCGCTACTGCTGCTACTGCTCCGTGAGCAAACTCGTGTTTTCTTTGGACCTGAACTCCTGTGCTGAAGAAGGTATGAGTCCGAAACCGAGAGGAGCTACTACTTCTCGTGGTTGAACTTGTGCTACAAGAAGCAGCTTGGGAGAAACATAGATAGGAAATTGTTGAGAGACGAGGATCTGAAAGAGAGAAGATGGATTGCTTTGAGATGTGAAAAAGAAGGGAGTGGAAGCTGGTTGTTGAGAAGAAGGAGACAGCCATGACATGGAGGAGACACACAGCAGAAGCAGCAGCAACAGCAGCTGCTGCTTTTGGTTGTGGCAACGCCACAACCAGAGCAATACCACCAACTCCTGAAAAAGAACAACAGAAGAGAAGAAAAAAACAGGGAGCTTTGGAGAAGGAAGAGAAATCCAAAGCTAATCTGACATTGAGGTTCTGTTGCTCGAAGGAGGACGAGTGACGACAGTGGCAAGGTCAAGGGTTAGGGTTTAAGAGTGGCAAGGTCTACGGTTAGGGTTTAACAATGGCAAGGCTTAGGGCTAGGGTTTAGGGTTCTAGCTATCTAGACACAATCCTCTAGTGTATGCAAAGCTCTCACAATAATGGCAAGTAAAATTGAAGAGGTCCTGAAGATAGAGCTAGTAGAATCGTATGTGAAAAGACTTGTAGGGCCGATGATAACAATGGAGATCCAATACATCAGTAGACTTGTGGGTCACATTTGCATTCCTTCAATGGTAGAGAGCACAACTCCAAAGGACACAATTTTGCAAAAAATAATGTACTTAGGTTTGCCTAATCAATGCAGGAAATGTCGTTAATTTGGTCACTTCGCTCATGCCTGTATTATTCCCAAAGTGCTAATCTAGGATGGAAACACTCCTATGAGTAAGTTCCCAACCTAGAACAAGAAAGTGGCAAGAGGTTTTGATTCCATGCCTTGTAGCAAAACCATCTTTGCCAT
>Ga0209208_10007859_pt1 | contig 14344 bp, 15 predicted proteins | sample S1TSphfallax_3_FD_187694 | JGI IMG/M metagenome (GOLD analysis project Ga0209208, IMG submission 187694) | Host-associated microbial communities from peat moss isolated from Minnesota, USA - S1T2_Fd - Sphagnum fallax MG (SPAdes) (version 2) | ecosystem: Host-associated > Plants > Peat moss >...
GGATGTGAAAAATATTTGTGGAGGGGTCACATACAAACTCAGCGCCACTGGAGATGCTATAGGGGAAGGCACTAATTTCAGCGCCTTTCTACTACCCCTTGAAACCCAAGTCATTGATAAACAAATGGTGAAATGATAGCTTATCATTTTTCCCATACTTTTAATCTTAAAAAACGAATTGAAATTAGGAAGGTACACCAAAACACAATTTTTATAAAAAAAAGAAAAAAAGGGGGTTGAGAAAGCAAAATTATGAATTCAGAGATGGGCACATATAGATACCCTAAAACGGGCATCAAGCTTAGCAATACACAAGAATAAGTAAAAACAAAATGGGAGCCAAGATTAGGAATGGTTTGCATATTGTTAGTTTAAAGAAGGAAGGCAAAAACTAGGGGAGGACAACAAATGCCTTACATCGAGGGAATGCCTTGTTCCTCGGCAACTTGAATGTGACAACAGGCTTGTGATACGCCATATCCAAAATAGTTGCTTCCTAGTTGGCTTTGTGTGTAGAAAAGATAAGAATTTGGAGGTCATATTAGAAGAGCATTATTCCATAGGATATCTTGAATGAATGTAACCTGGTTTTGGTGTTGGCTCTTGGTATGGGAGAAGGGTCTGAAAATAGAACCCTTTTGGATTTGAAGATCCCAGCTTAAGGCCAGTCAGTAGGCCCAAGGGGAATGAATGGGTCCCAAATCTGGAAGGTTCTATATATTCAGACCCTTCTTCCCTTATGTAAAGACCGGAGTGATTTTTCTTTTCCGCTTCCTTTTTATATAGAAAGACAAATAGTGATAAAAATGAGAAAAACGATGCAAATATGCAAAAAAGATAAAGAGTACAAGTTACAAGCCCATTATTAATTCCTTGACGGAGCCAGCATCTCTGACATTGCTCCACATTCCCAGGAGGAAACAGGCCTTAGGAGGGGCCCCATTCCCATTGGTACGTTGATGTTTTGAGAGTTGCCAACTTTTGTGGGACCACCACCAAATTGTCCATCTTTGATTTTGGTGGAAAATAGGGGTCCCAAAATTTGTAGAATCCATCCTCCAAAGAGAATACAATTCCTAGCAGCACTTGTTGCACTTTGTTCTCTTAAGGGCTTGCCCCTTTAATTTGAAGCAAACCCAATTGACAACCCAGATGCAATTTCTTGCCAATAAATTAGGAGAATTTTTAATTCACACCTTTTTTGGTTAAATTCACACCCTTTCTTCACGCGTCCGATTATATGCAGATTAAATTTGAGTGTGTTTGCCCCACCCCCCCTGATGTCTAGATGAAAAGTTATTAATAAAATTATGATATATTTGGGAAAAAATGTATAATATAAATTCCTAAGTCAAGGGTGTGAATTTAACCAAAAAAGGTGTGAATTTAAAATTTCCCGTAAATTAATTCATTTTGAAACAAGCATATACATATATATACACACATATACACATACTTTATGTATGTATGTTAATGCATGGGTGTGGGTCACCTATTGTAGGAAATATCTGAACTTGTGGGGAATCGAACCCTGAACCAACAACCTACGAATTGAAGAAACTGAATTCAGGCACTTTGCAGCTTTCAGTGCAACTAGTTGATGTGCAGGCGAAGCTCTAGTTTCCTCGTTTGTTTTTCGTCTTGGTTTTGTTTTGGTGTTTTTTTTGTTTTGTCTTCTGCTTTCTCGTTTAGGAAGGTTAAAAAAAAAAGGGTGTAGGGGAGCGATGGCAGTGGAGGAGGAGGAGGCGGCGGCGGTTGTGGTCGACGAGGCGGTAGAGGTGATGTGCAAATTGAGGCAGGGAGAGGAGGAGGAGGAGTATTTGGGCAATATTATGCTGGAGAGTGGGAAAGAGGGACTGCGTTGTCGGTTTGCGTGGGCGGCCAGCAGCGTTGAGGAGGTGGCCGCGAGTTGTGATCCGCACCGCAAAACTGTTACGTGCAGATGCAATCCAGAGGTGCGTTTCATGTTAGGATTTTTCAGTGGCGCCCCGTTTTGCTTGTCTCTCCGTTAGTTGTAGGTACTAATGCCTGCTTGTGTTTTCATACGCCCTCATCTCCGCGAAACGGCTCTCTTTCGATGTCTTTATATCCCTGTTTCTGATGCTTATCTTGAGGAGCTCGATGTTCTTCCTTTTCTTTTGCGGAGCTGGGACTGGCTCATGTCCAAAGAATTACTTCCTTCAAATTTTGTATTTCTGGATTATTCTTCTCTGTAATCTCATAGATGTCTTCCAGTGTTTAAAGCAGATATACTGCATTCAACGAGTGGTGTGCTTGTAAGCCATAAAGGATGTGCTCAGGGTGCTTGATCACTTACCCTCTATGTAGGCCTCTCTCTATGCCTTAGAGCAACCCCAGCGGTGCTCAATATATGCTGGTTTGGCTCAGCAAAATGGTTTTGGCCTGGCATTTTGCACAGTTTTCTGAGGCTGGTAAAAGACACAACAAAGCTGTGCATCTCCAAGAGAAGAGTTAAATAAATATGATTTGATTGCTGCTCCCTGTTTCTGATTGGCCAATCGTAATGATTGGTCCAGGTGGTTTGCTATTACTAGTCTCCCGCCTATTTGCAGTCTCAGTTTTAGTTTTATGGGTGTGGTTGCCAAAAGGTAAATAACATGATGGATGTCAGATTTTTTTTTGTTGGGTCAGATACTGAGCACTGCTGGGGATGCTCTTAGGCTTAATGCTTGCTCGTACTGGGCAAGGTAAAAACGAAATGAAGTTCAACCTTCACAAGCTTGATGTAGCTTGAATGAGGATACTGTTGACATTTCTTGTTATTCGATACTAGTCTTCAGTGTTAGCCAGTATCATGACTGAGTCTGCCAGACATATTTTTTCTTTTTCACCTGAAGTTTTCAGCAGATTTTTATGTACTTATTATCTCAAGATACTATTGACGTTTTCTCTTTACATATGTGCTACATATCCCTCAGTGCTAGCCAATATCATGACCATCAAACACAGTTTTTCTTTGTACAATCATTTGCCTGAATCTTTCATCAGACTGTGTTATATATACTTATTGAGTGAGGTTACTACCTTTTGATGATTTTGCATTAGAGATGTCCATTCAGTGCTAGCCAATGTCATGACCATCAGACACAGTTTTTCTCTGTATAAATGTTTGCCTGGAATTTTCAGCAGATTGTCATATCTATCTGTGAAGGAAGGTAGTTTGTTGGTTCTGTTTGTTTGCTTGTTTGCCACATTGAAATCTTCCAAACTATGGTGCCTCTTGCCACACTCTTGGTACCATTGGAAAGCCCTCAATGAGTAGGGGTGCACTGAGTTGGTTTCATAACGGTTTGACCTATGGTGGAGAAGTTATTGAATATTGAATAATTTTTATTGAAAATTCATTTAAATCAAAGCTAAAATTTATAGGGGAATTTGGGTGCCCTCTTGATATTGTTGGAAAGCCCTCAGTGAGTAAGATTTAATGAAGGTGATTTGGAAATTTTTAGATCTAATGTGTGGGAGATAGTTTTTGTCATTGGAAATTCAATGAAATTGTTAAAAATGGTTTTGGAAGGAAAATTAATTGGGTAACCAGTTCACACTTGGGCCAGTGTTGATCAATTCTATGAATAGAGTTAATCTCATCAAATATTTCATACTTTCCACTCACTTTTAGCAGCCAATAAAAGTAAGTCCAGAGTCATGGTAGCTAGTCACTGCTATAATTGTCTAGTACTCTGTAAGTCATGTTCCTAAGGTGATTACCACACTCATTCTTCCCATGTTTAGTTTTGGCTTTTGTTGGAAATGACGGAACAACTACCTTCAAAGTGTTAGTGTGGTGTTTTCTTCGTGATTTCATAGATATGTCCAAGAAAGGAAGGAGGTGTAAATGTATTGGGGGGTTTGAAGATAATGGTTTACAATACTTGGGAAGCTGATGGCTTTGGTTTATGGTTGTTTGTGTGCAGTTGATTGGTAATGTGACAACAGTGACTGTGGTGTTACCTACAGGAGAGGAGCTTGTCTGTGATCCTGTTTGTGAACCAGTGAATCCTTCAGACCGTGTCACAAAAGAAAGTAAGGAATACTCATCTCAAATTTTGGGGATCCTTTTCTTATTTTTCTTGAAATCCCTTAGACCCTAACCTCTTGCTAGGTTTTCCTCTTGCAGCTGAAGCCCTAGATTAGATGGGTGCACTACCCCTTTTGACAAATAAATCTTTGTACCAACTTCACAGTTTAGAGATGTCTTGACAGAGGTAAACTTCCTCACAAGATGAGATTTATCTTATTGAGATATGATGACACAGACCGCTCAAGGTATCTGTAAATTAGTCAATCTAGAAGTCACTGGGAGATAGTTGGCCATGGGATTGTTTGCATTCCAATTGCCTGGTTAAGTTTTTTGGTTCCAGGCAGGCTGCAGGTGTTGGAAAGCAGGCACTGGAGGGGTAGTACTGATTAACCACTGTAGAAGTACACTCCATAGAGGTACTGTAAAAGATACTAATTGTTGCAACCACTTAATGCAGAATCCACTCCCATATACAACCGGCTATCACTGTTGGATCGTTTCCTGTTTGTATGGATTCTTGTGGTCATGGTGGTGGCCATAGTTGTTGGCTACAATGTGAAAGGAGTGAAACAACATCTTCAAGTAGCACAAATTGCTTCAGTGTCCCTCCCAATTGCCATCGGCCTCTGGGCAATGATGTATCCTGTACTCTGCAAGGTGAAGTACGAAATCCTGGGATCAATGCTGATGAGTGGTCAGCTTACACAAACTCTCATTGTTAGCCTGGTATTGAATTGGCTTGTTGGACCTGCATTGATGACTGCTCTTGCATGGGCTGCTCTCCCTGACTTACCAGGGTACAGGTCAGGGGTGATACTAGTTGGAATTGCTCGCTGTATAGCAATGGTACTTATTTGGAATGACTTAGCAAATGGTGATCCTGAATTATGCGCGGTTCTTGTGGCTCTTAACTCTGTTCTACAAATTGCTCTCTATCTGCCATTAGCTCTCTTCTATGTGAAGGTCTTGGGTGGCCAGGGTATCCATGTAGGGGTTTGGGAAGTAGCAAAAAGCGTGCTTCTATTCCTTGGAGTCCCATTGGCTGCTGGGATTCTCACACGATACACCATTTTTCTAATCAAGGGCAAAGCTTGGTTTGAGAAGAGATTTGTACCATTTATTAGCCCGTGGGCACTCATTGGTCTCCTCTACACCATCTTTGTCATGTTCTCGATCCAAGCCCACCAAATCTTGAGCAACATTGGGGACGTCTTCCGAGTTGCAGTTCCTCTCCTTGCGTACTTTGCTATCGTGTTTTTCTCCACTGCTACAATTTGCCGTGCTCTCAAGATGGGTTATCCAGAGACAGTGACACAATCCTTCACTGCTTCGAGTAATAATTTTGAGCTTGCCATAGCTGTTGCGGTGGGAAGTTTTGGCATTGATTCACAGCAAGCCCTGGCAGCCACTATTGGCCCCTTGATTGAGGTTCCTGTCCTGCTCGGTTTGGTTTATGTAACATTATACTTCAAGAAGTGGTTTTTCAAGGCATGATCTATATTCATATTGTAGACTTCACAGCTGCAATTAGGTTTGGGTGATTTCATAATGATCTCTATCAGTTCTTGTTTAATTTGGACAATATGATGCAGCTGAGATGGTGTTTGTTTCTCCAGACAACAAGAGCTCCTGGTCTGTATCAATGAGTTCTTATATTTTCTCATGAGTTTTTTGCACAGGGGCTGGGCCCGGAAAATGTTGTTTCTCTGTGACTGTTGTTTGCAAGTCTGAATTTTGAGGTTTTCCAGCCAAACAGGTTTTTGAGGATGGAGTTGAACATTGATCATGCAAAGACCAGGAGTGCTTGCACACATGTATATCAGTCTGCATGGTGAAGAGCAGCAGATTATGGTTGAAATGTAAAACACAGATCGGTGCAAATAGGAAGTGTAACATGCAGATCAGTGCAAATAGAGAAAGTGGCTAACTGTTGTGTGTGTGTGCATCTTTCCAACTTCTTTGTGCTCTCTGGTCCTTCTGTTTTTCCACAAGATGATAATATGAAACATTGGAATAGGTAGTGAAGTTAGCACATTAGAATCTTTCTCCTTGTTTTCTCATGCTGTGTTGTCTCACGCAGAGCCATAAGAATCTTGGTCTGATCTGGTGGTTTCCTACCAACATGGTGAGATCTCTCATAAGAGGCATTCCTGCAAGATATCTGTACCCCCAACAGATCTTCCTGTGTCCTTCAAGCATTCCAAAGTGTGCGAAAATGTTTGCAGTTTGATCACATGAATTTTGTTTATCTTTTGAGAGATGTGCATGAGAATATTTCCTTTCTTCCATGATTTGGACTAATTTCCTTTCCATTTTCTTGGTAACACAAGTGATGAATGGTCCGTTGCTCAAACAAGCGATATCCCTGGGCACTAATGCACAAGTATATTTCAAGAATTGAGCATTAAAGATGTGTGTGTGTGGAAGTACCTTGGTAGATGAGCTTGGAATACATGAGCCTCTGGAGTCTTCAACCAATCAATTTTAGTTTTAGCTACTGCCTTGGCGTCACAATCCATCTGATGAGAATGAATGTTGTCCAACATGGAGTAGCTCTCCAAGGGATCCCAGATCTGATGGAAAGTTGGAAATTGAGCTCTTGTCAAGAACTCAAAGCTCTTGTCAAGCACAGTTGTGCAGAGATGCAGCAGACACAAATCACAAGGCCACAGATGATAATGGAAAGTGCCCTGCAATCCTCACCAATTTAGATAATTACTTCACCCATCTGCATCCAACTGTTATGTTTTATCAAATCTTTGTACCTCTCTCTTTTAGCTTAAATAGTAGGAATGCATCTGCAAGATAAGAAAATGTACCATCACGACAACAACTCTGAACTTCAATGCAAACAAATGCAGAAGAAAGAAACACTAGTGAAACAAGGATTTTATTTCTTGTTTGGGTTGCAAGAGGCATGGGTATGGAATCAGTAGATGACTTCTCATGCACATACCAATTTTAGCTAGTGAATCCATGATGACAGACTTCAACAGACAGAAGACACACATAATAGCCTTCTTCTACTGCACAAAAGCTCCCTTGTGGATGAGTTTCTTGTAATTGGGGGAGCACAGGGACTCCACATGCAGAGGGGAAAAAGGTTTAGGGTTTAGGGTTTCCCACTCTCCATGTAAGACAATTATGTCATTTATGTGTCAATACATTATTGACACAGTTGGCTGTGTTGATACTGATTCAATTGTGACTACATAGTAGGTCAAATTGTGACTATATATTGGGATTACCACGTAAATGGCACACTTTGTAGAAATTGTCAAAAAGCACAATGACCTTCAGTTGTACTTTATTCAAATTTGTATAGAAACCTACTGCCATAACACTTGTGGAAATGGTCAAAGCTTGAAGTAGAATTCAATTTAATGTGTGAAGCCAAGGTAGGTTATTTCCAATGGGAATTTGGCTTTGTTGCAACTTGAGAATGGTTGTCATTTGAGTGCACAGAAGATACCCAAAATGTTATCACCAAATTGGAGCATGGAAAAGTGGTCATTTACCAAGCCGTTTTTACCTTGTAATTATTTAATTTGATATTTGTAGGTGAAATATCTTTGAGATGGATTTAGGGTTTAGGGTTTTAACCAGAGTACTAAACTCAAAAATAGACGCGGCACATTTTCTTCTTCCACAAATGTGGTACCTATTAAGGTGTTTTCATTCTTTTTGGGTAAGATTGTTTCCTTGGCTCCTTTCTTTCTGTTATAGACCATTTCCTGTGCTCCAAGTTGGCAGTGCTTCACTTGTAGGTTCAAGAAGTCATTCTTTGCAAGTGCAATGTTTTGAGTTTTATCCCCCATCAAATCAAAAGCAAAAATGGGGGTATGTATCACTTTTGGTGATGAACATGTAGTTTGCTATATCAGCTCAATACGATGAGGGTATGTATATGTAGGCAAAATATTTTCTCACAATGACGAGAGGACTTGGGAATTGTTATGCCCTAAAACAATTTAGTTTTAATATGGATTTTGTAGCTTGGATAACCCATAACTTGATTTCTAATTAGAAACTCTTAGGAAAACAAGATTCAACCAAATTTTGGCAAAATTCTTCCTACAGATCCAATGTGCAACTTTTGGCAGGACAGATTCCACCCTTCCAAACCTTAACAAAAGGCTGACAGTAAGCAACCATGAATATAAACTCATCAAAAACTCACCTTGAGTTTATAACTAGCATGTTACCATGATAATCGACATATCTATAATTTGAATTTGAGATAGTCAATCAGCAACATGTCTACAAAATATGTTAGGATTCACAAAACTAAAGTTACATTGTTATATGTGCCTGATGCTTTCATTATGGTACCATTGTCCCTTCTTACATTTGAATTTATGATTTAGACATTCCAACATGTCAATCTCCAAACAAATTCTCACATCAAGTTCATAATGTCAAATCTGAATTATGCTTTTACGCATTCAAACATATCAACACTGCCTCAAATCTTCAACCAAATTTTTACATCCACGTTCATATTGTCAAATCTGAATTATGCTTCTAGACATTCAAACATGCCAACATGACACCAAATTTGCGCCCAAAAATCCAAAAGAATAACCCATACATCAGTTGGTTTTACAAATTTCAAATTACACAATTGAATTACTAGTACCAATGGAAGGGTGTGCAGATGACATACACTTCTGAAATTGCCACTTCCAGTTGTTTTCTCCCTTGGGCTTTAGGGATCCAGATCCAGAAATTTCACCTCTCTGCATATTATGGTGATAGCTCACCAATGTTTGATACTTTCTAAACACAACGTGACCAACACTGAAGCCCTTACAACAAAAGAGAAGTATACAATGCCAAAATGACTCCAATATTTAGCTATTTATATGTTCGACAACAAATACAATCTCGTACCTGCCACAGTAACAAATATGCACAGCACCTCCATAGTTGATTCTTGTAGCAAGCTAGGATGCTCACACTGAGAATCTGACTGTGGATACAGGAAGCGGCTCCTGTGGGATTGTGATTTTCAGTTTCAAGGAGAAAGACTGCAGAGGAAGGACTATTTGGAGGAAGATTGAGGAAAACATAGGAAACCCACTTCCAGAGCAATTGATCAAAGGCAGAAAAATAGGTTTAACTTTTAAGTCTTGGCCTTTGCATTTTCAACAAATTTTTGGACCTACAATTAATCAGATCATGGAAAGTTTCTCAGGCCATCATATCTACAGAAAAAGAACACGTACCTTGGGGAACATAAAATGGCTTTGAATACAACTCCTTCTAACAGATGTTTGCATCCTTCTGTAGCTTACAGCACAAATCATAACCCAGCTACTACTTCTGCATTTTGCCAAGGGTCTAAACAAACATATCTTTTACACAATGCTGAACATTGTCAATCTAATTCCTACAGTAGGTTAATCAAATTCCTGCAAGCTGTGGTTGAGCATGGCACAAACCAGATCATAATATCTTGTGCTGGTTGGTGCCCCCTCATCCTCTTATCATTCTCTTGGAACAGTCAAGTTGTCCCAAGATTTTGCATGGCCTGAGAGGAGCTGTTTTCCACTTCTGTGGGAGAAGAGTTATTGTGCCTGCAAGTTCCAACAGTCAGCTGACATGGATGTACTTACAAATAGAGTTGTCTTACTGGAAACTATCATCTGGTTGGAGATATCTGCACAGTGACCTACCACTACCATGTGCTACATGTGTATTATATTCCTTCTTAAACTGCAGATCTATCCCCTTAATTATCATGCACTGCTGGGCGACATCCATTGAAAGACTGCTGTCTAAAAATTTGTGTCCACTCACATAAAATATAGAACCAAGTCAAGGAGATCCAGAAGGAAATTTATCAAGGACCTGCAAGGTGCCAACTGGTTTTTTCCTCATGGCTACTCCAGCACTTGCAATTTGTTCCATACTAGAGTTTCTTTATCTGCCCACCCTCCCTCCTTTGGGCTCTTTGGAGGCTGCAAAAAACCAAATACCTGTTCCAGAAAAGACCATAACTGCAGCTTTTGCATATAAACTGTTCACCACACTCCACCTCATGGTTTGCAAGTTCCAAATTCTACCTCCCAACATTGATCTGCCTTGAGACTTTTTTCATCTAGTAGTGTCCCCTATATGGATTCCTGATTACAAATCCTTCCTTTTAATCCTTTGTTGTGCCTTCTTAGCTGCCAAACTAGCTCTGCCCTCTTGTGCTCTTCTCCAGGCTCAACAAAGGCAAGCCTCAATTATCGATTGCTTGGTGGGGTAGCTCCACCATTTGTAGGGTGGGTTCCCTCAGATGATATGGCCAGCCTATCAGGTGTGATTTCCCAGCTGCCACTCTTGCGGCCCCAACTTGAACGCCGGGGGTGGAAAACTGGAGCACGCCCTTGGTCCATATGATGTGGATCAAATCCATCCTTCTCCATTCCGATCCCCAGTTCACTCCCAGTGCTCACACGTCCCCCCATCATTTCTAGCTCACCTCCTTCTGCAACAGTATCATCAGCACCAGGCCATGTTGCCTGGTAACCTAGCTCCAAGTCAGGTCCTTTACCAGTACTAGATGTGACCTCCTCTCCTGCCTGTCTGGTCAATGTGGGAACACCCAATTGCCCTGGTGTCACTTCCTCAACTTTGGCTCGGAACTTGTTTTGTGAAGGTGGAACTGTAGTGCAGAATATCTCCTTGAAGTTACTTGGACATCCCTGGTTGTACGGATTCACCTTATTATCATATCGATACCGGAAATTCTCGTATGTTGTCTGGTTTGCAAGAACATATTGCAGTGAGATGACAAAAAACAGAAAGTGCAATCACAGGTGAACATATCTATGAGATTGCAGAGAAAATAGTGGAGAACAGTGTGAGTATGCCAATTTTATTCTATCTCAAGTTAAATTGACTTGAAATTTGAAGCAACCTGTCCTGCATAACACAGCAGAAACCAAAAATGCCAGCCACTACCAGTGGCCACTCTGTCTAAGAAAAGATGAGGGCAAAAAGGGAGAAATGTTGGAACCTGATTTGTGCCAATGAGATACAGATGGAAGACTGTCAGTCCACCAACAAACCAAACGCTAATAAAGGTGTACACCATGAGCACAATAGCCGCTGGTGATCGAGCCAAAGCTTTCCACACAGTGTGTGACTCTGTGTCCATCAAAATCTTGATGTACAGAGCACACATTGCAAAAACAAATACACAAAGCAATGACGTTGATGACACAAACATGAAAAAAAATCGATAATTCCTCTGCAGCCACAACCACAGACCATCCCTTGTTAGCTCGCTTTCACTAAGACCAAGGGCAATTTCTCCTGTTCCACCATTATCATAGCAATACACACAACAAAGTTCATTCACATGGTATATGCAAATAAGCTCACTTTGAGTGAAGCAACAAGACCCAGGGAAAGTTTTGGTAATTCAAGAGAACTAGAAACCAAAATGCCTGCCAACAAGTCCTAACAACATGATGACATAGGCAGCAGAACAGGAGTGAGGCATAAGGACATTCAGTGATGGTGACTGCTACAGCTGAACACAAATCCAGACCACAATGCTGATAACATCATTCAACAAACAACCACGCCAGATGAGGGGCTACAATTGAGAATGCCAGAATCAGTGAGGAATCATACTTGGCCAATGCACTGTCCAACCCATGGGCAATGATGGTCAAAGCAGAGAACACAATTATTACAAATGGAGCAATGGGAGCAACGTGGTGGACGGTACAGCATGCAAGTGTCACAGTACTTTGTTTTCACTGGCACCCCATTCACTATCACATCCTTGGTTCGTGGTAGTCGCAAACGTGGAGTGTGTCCTCCCCATTCACTTGGTGGAGTGGCTGAATCGAAATCTTCAGGTTCCGGTGGATGGGTATTACGAGGGATAATCCCTGGATCCCTCCCAGACGTTAACAACAAAAGGACCAGCACCTGATGACAAGAACAACACTACCAGAATCAGAATCTTTCCAGGCACATTAAAGCACCAAAAAAATGGCACCAGCACTTATACCAAGGAGAAATGATGCCAGAGTGAATATTGTCAAACTTTACTCACTAAAGTTACCATTTGTACCATGAGGAAAACTATGATCAGGCCTGCACACTTCTTACACGGCATTAGGACACTTCCTGTCAAGGTAGTATTATGTGGAGTGGAACTAACATAAACAGTGTAGACGACAGCAACAACCATGATGGGGATGCCAGCATTGCCATAGTGATGAAGGAGGTGGCGGCCAACAAATACACAAAAACAAGCCACTGGGGCAACAATCAAGAAAATTGTCACCGCCAAGGATTGCACATCTGGTCCAAATATGAGCCTTCCACACAGCAAGAACCTCTGCAGAAAACAGAAATCCCAGATTGCAGAGTCAGTAACACATATTCCTCCTTTTAGCATAGAATTCATAAACATAAAAGGCCTAAGCATCCATATGTCATGCACAAACCTGCAATCGGTGCCTTCGTACAGAATCATTGACTAGCCTGTGGTCATGATGATAAGTCAGATATCAAGACAGCAGCACAATCAAGTTTTGAAAGCTTCACGATGATAACAACCTATACACCATTTGAGCCATAACAAAATCATTTGTAGAAGTCTTGCAGGCAACTAGCGCTTCCAAAGCTGAGTTTTGGTATGTGGGGCACAACATTCACTTGTCATCCTCTTTTTTGAGACCATATGTTCTTGTCAGTTCTCTACAAAGTCGAACCATGCACAATGTTCCTAATGTTATTAACTACATATTTCCAACCCAGTTGCAGCTCTCCAATGGAAAGTGCCTGCCCATGCAGTAAGAAATAAGGCTCCATTTCAGTGATTTTCAACTAGGCTGATGATGGCAGCCTACCGGAAAGAGACCCTAAGCAGGAGTCATATATAGTATTCTAACCACCACAAGGATGCGATCATTGGATTGCATCTATAGTAGACTTGAAGTTAATGCAACAACAGTCAATTGAGTACCATCAAAAGTCATCACTCCATAGACCTTGACCGTTCTCATGGTCCAATCAAGTCAGTCAGGCACACCCTGATTCTTATATCCCTACAAACATGTTGCCACAAAAATGCTCCTGTTCCGATTTCCAAATCTCAGATATCTTCTTGGCTTTGTTCGCAATAGACTTGCTTTTTAGTCGTTTTCATAGCTTCATCGTTTTTTGTCGTTACAAAGATGAGGGACTTAAAGACCGGAAAATGTCCATTGCAGGCGGGAGATGATTTGAAGAGACAAAGTCAGCCGCTTGCTCGCATACTCGGTCGGTCTTACAATCACGGGAGTGTTTTCCGTCGGGCAATGATGATGAGGTTGCGGCCTGTAGGGCTTTACGTACATTATACTGCGCTACCGTGAACTTATCTTCGTTATCATATTTCGATATCTCGCAAAAGCCCCCCGGACAGAAAGGGAGCTTCATTCGGCAACCACAGCCTTCAACCGAGACTTGTTACTTACAAAAGGCACCATCAGAGCCCTGCACATCTGCCATTCGGCCCAAAAAAGAGAGAAAAAAAAACCGCGGAATGCCACACCTAGAAGAAGAGAGCCCTAGAAACTGAGCAGCGGCGATAGCAATCGGGCGAGAAAAAATCCCCCCAAAAAAAACGACAAACAGAGAACCAAACATGAATATGAGAGAGAGAGAGAGAGAGAGAGAGAGAGAGAGAGAGAGAGAAAAAGAGAGAGCGCTGAGGGATTGACACACTCACATTACTGCCTTTCCAGACTTGATACACTCGCTTGGCCATTTTTGCTTTTGTCGAGATCCTGAAATGAACTGCTCCTTTTTACTCCGCGCCTGCAAAAAATCTCCACTTCCTCCTCATGATTAGCAGACCTCGTCGTCTCCTTCGGCCCTCAACTCGCGAGCTTCACCATCAGCAACCCGAGCTCACTGCCGTTCATAGTGTCCGCCACACCCACCGCGAAAAACAAACAAACAAACAAACAAAACCAAAACCAAAAAGCAGCTCAGTAAATAAACAAACGATTGATTGATTATTGCTAGCAGGGGGGAGCCAACGGCATCGCATACAACAAGACACAACAACAACGACAGATTCGCTGATCGTCACCGTCGAGGTCGTCGTCGTCGTCCGCCAACGGCATCGCATCCAACAAGACACCACGACGACGACGACGACGACAGAATCGCCGATCGTCGTCGTCGTCGTCGTCGTCGTCGTCAGCCAAAAAAGTACCAATTTTCTTTTCTTTTTTTCTTTTTTCTTTTCACACAAAAAATTGGAGCCAGTGAATTTTATTTTATTTTCTTCCAATTTGG
>Ga0209208_10007860_pt1 | contig 14342 bp, 14 predicted proteins | sample S1TSphfallax_3_FD_187694 | JGI IMG/M metagenome (GOLD analysis project Ga0209208, IMG submission 187694) | Host-associated microbial communities from peat moss isolated from Minnesota, USA - S1T2_Fd - Sphagnum fallax MG (SPAdes) (version 2) | ecosystem: Host-associated > Plants > Peat moss >...
AAACAAAAATAAACAAAAAAAGTAAAAACGCAAAAACTATTTAAAAGGAATGGAAACAAAATTTAAAAGGAAAGGAAAATATAGTCAAATAATTTTTAAAGAAAAAAAAATTCCAAAAATGAAGAAACCAAATAAAGAGTAAAATATAAGAAAAAATGAAACTTATAAATATTGAAGAAAAACCTTACTTGAAAAAGAATTAGGTGTGTCTTCTTTCTACAAACTTCATACTTACATCCAAATAAAAATATATATAAAAGTGAAAAAAAACACTTTATTTTTATTATACAAAATAATAATAAAAGTAGCAAACACATAAAAATAAAAAAATAAAAAAGTTAAAAGTTTCTAAAAAAAACTAAAACATGAACCAAGTTTAAAGAAACCGGGGGACTTCACAATGGCCAAAGGTCACGGGCACCCACTAGTATCATTGGAATTAGAAAAGTGTCGGCTATGCTCCTAAGGAAGAGATTACACCTTTTGACTTTATAATAAATATATTCAGAAGGTATATTTTTGTGACAATAATGCTTTTAATATTGTATTGAAAAGTGAAAACATATTCAAAAATTTATTCAAATAATTTTAAATATTTATTATACCATGTATGATGTGATTCCATATGATTGAACCATGTCAATTTTTTTATTATTTTCATATCATAAATGAGATTTTTTAAACAAATATATACTAAAAGGGTTCCATCCTGAGTCCTGACACGCCCTCAAGTTTAAAAAGCGAAAGTAGTTGGAACTTGGTGTCACTTCCTAATCGTGGTGGAAGAGCCGCAGTGGTGTGAACGGGACCCCGGAAAACAAAACACCAGCATACTGCAGCGACTGTATGCAGTCTCCCGCAGTATGCAGACTCCGAGGGAGCGAGCTTTTCCTTGCAACGTTCTTTTCATTAGTGCTCACAGCTTTCTTCACTTGACATAGTGGCTGCAATTTGTTTACATCGTCCTTCTTTCAGCGGCTTGGTAAGTGAGAATAGTTCATATAACTTAGACCAGAGTGGGGGTGCTTGCCTTCGCTTGCCTTCGTTCCTAAGGTGTCCTTGATCAATAAGACATTTTTTTCAGCTATCCCTGCACACTGCTGATTAGACTAGCAAAATTTGTTTTTTGTTAGGAAGGCATAATCGAGGCTGTCACAGGTTCATGTTAGAATATAGTTCTCCGGGAACCCGTCAGAATTCGAGCTCAGAAGTCCTGGAAAAATATCAGTCTAACTACTGCTAATTTCGTGGCCGTGTCGTGTTCGCAGCCTTGGGAAGTCCTGCTCGGCACTTGAATAATTGTGAAAGGGGGGTTCAGATCGACGGGGATCAACAGCACATCATCGGCCGCTGCTGCATCGAGCTCTGGAACCTCTGTCTATTCTGATGTAATTTCTCTCATTTGGAGTAAGACCATAGACTTTTTTCTGGTTGCAATTCATTACTGCTCACCGCTTTCCTCACTTGAGACAGTGGCTGCAATTTGCTTACATCGTCCTTCTTCGAGCGGCTTGGTAAGTGAAAATAGTTCATATAATTTAGACCAGAGTGGGGGTGCTTGCCTTCGCTCGCCTTCGTTCCTAAGGTGTCCTTGATCAATAAGACATTTTTCTCAGCTATCCCTGCACACTGCCGATTAGACTAGCAATTTATTTTTTTGGGAGTGAGGAATAATCGGGGCTGTCAGAGGTTCATGTTCAGAATATAGTGCTATGGGAACCCGTCAGAATTCGAGCTCAGAAGTCCTGGAAAAATATCAGTTTAACTACTGCTAATTTCGTGGCCGTGTCATGTTCACAGCCTGGGAAGTCCTGCTGGGCAATTGAATAGTTGTGAAGGGAGATTCAGATCAATGGGGATCAGCAGCACATCATCGGCCGCGGCTGCATCTAGCTTTGGAACGACATATAGCTACTCTACTATAATTTCAGCATTTGCGGCTGGGTTCTTTGTGGGTTTTTTCATGGGATTTGCTTATTTCAGGTCGCTCTATGTCGCATATGCCATGGGGCAGAGGTCAACAGCAAGAGCACGCAGTCCAGCTGGTAAGCTCATTGAACAGCGCACTGTGAACTTAACCCCATTTGTGAGAATTCAAATCTATACACTTGCAAATTTTGAAAGAGAATGCAAATCTTTTCAATTTAACAACCATGCACTGGTTAGATCGTCTGCATCACATTACCTTGAACGAAATGCAGTGCATGGTTGTTAAATTGACGAGATCTGCATTCTCCTTCAAAATGAAAGTATTACCATTTATTGTCACCTAAAATTTTCTGCCAGGGGCTTTAGATTAGGTAACACCCTCAGAGTGAGGTGTTCCTGAAATAAGCATTCCAGAAACACCCGACTCTGAGGGCATTACCCTACACATAACTTAGGATGCTTCGTAAATAATTTACTTCAGCATGTGTATATCTCGAATACCTCCAAAATGTATTTGTATTTCTCCTCTTCCATGGAAAAGAAGGATACACAATTCTGGAGGATTCGGGAAGGACGTCATTAGTATTTTTTAACCATGGTTATGGAAAACGCTGGCCGTGGTCTTTGAGAACATGCTTAAAAAACCTTCTTGAGAAGGTTGGAGAAAAGGTCGGTTTTCATCTAACAAGATAAAAAGCTAAAACTGGCTGAAAAATAAATAGAACCCTAAACACTGCAAAGGATCCAAAGCAGGTGGGCTTGTTGGAGGTGTCCACAGTCTACAGAGGGCACCCCAACTTAATGTGAGAAAGTAGTGTTCACTAGTAAAAGTGATGTTCACAAGTTCCAAACTCTAACTGACAATTTTCAGTACCATAATTTATTTTGATGGAATTCTTTTGAATGTTCCTTTTGAAAATGGTCTGGGCAGTTTTTATTCAGATGGCCACATGTTTTCTGAATTAGCTAAATAGAGAAACCCACATAAGAAACTTTGATTCAAGTGCTAACTACAAGTGAAAAAGGGCTTCTCTCTGTGATTGTTATCTTATATATTAAAGCAAACATGGTGTCCGTCTGTCCGTCTGTGTGGACAAAAATTGGGCAGTGCCTGGAAGATTCTTCCAGTCACTGCCCGTTCCCTGTTAGGGCAGTTTGTTTTAGCAATGGATAAGAAAATCCCTATGGACCAATCAGGAGCCCATTCCAGCGACACCCCTATCCGCCTGCCAAAACTATTTAAAGGGGGAAGGTGGTCAAGGGACGGTGTATGAAGCTTCTCTAAAGAAAATAGAATAAATAAATAAATAAATGCATTTAAAAAAATAAAATGAAGATAGACAAAATAAGAATAGAAAAAATTAAAGCATGAAACAAACATAAACCAAAAAAAAAGTAAAAACGCAAAAACTATTTAAAAGGAATGGAAACAAATGAAACAAGGAAAGGGAAATAAAATAAAATAATTAATTTTATTTTTTTCCAAAAATGAAGAAACCAAATAAAGAGTAAAAAATAAGAAAAAATAAAACTTATAAATATTGAAGAAAAACCCTACTTGAAAAAGAATGAGGTGTGTCTTCTTTCTACAAACTTCAAACTTGCATCCAAATAAATATATATATAAAAGTGAAAAAGAAACACTTTATTTTTATTATAAAAAATAATAATAATAATAAAAAACACATAAAAATAAAAAAAATAAAAAAGTTAAAAGTTTCTAAAAAAAACTAAAACATGAACCAAGTTTAAAGAAACCGGGGGACTTCACTGTGGCCGAAGGTCACGGGCACCCACTAGTATCTTGAAAAGTTGTTTGAATACGAGAGGTGGGCAATATAGATCAGCGATAAGGAACTGGAATTTGGGGTCTGCTTGGCAAAACAACCAATTCTGCTTTCGAATGTCATTCATAGGACCAATGTTTTATGCATAACTAGTAATCTTAACTTGACCTTGTTGGCAACAAATCCAGGTGTACAAATTGCACGCAGGGGTCAACATAGACACGTGAACCGAACAGATTCCTCAAGCTTAAGTGATGAGACAGCTACAGCCTCTGGAAATGTGGCAGCCATTCTTCCACACCCAACAACAAACAGCAGTGTGCTTGAAGTGGTCATACAAGCTCCTGATACCAGTAACCCAACTGATGAAATGGCCACAAGCTCTAAAAGCTCAGCTTTGACCACAGCACTAAATACCATGGCATTTGAAATGGCTCCATTTGCCTCCAGCTCAAGCAACCCAACAGATACACTGGCTGATGATTTGGCCACCCTGGGAAATGCAATTTGCAGCACTGTGGCCAATGCAATCATCACCGGATTTTCCAATTGAATCAGGAGCCAATGGTACAAAAAATAGCTAAGGGGGGCTAATGGGAGGACCCTATGAAGTTCTTGAAACATGACAATGTGAATGTTATTGCTACATCCACTGGGCAAAAACCTATATCAACTTCCTTTGCACCAGGAGTTTGAAGAATAGTAGGGGAAAAGTTGTTGAGAATTATATATGCAGTCCCTATATATATCTGTGTTCAACTTATTTGTGTGTGGGGGTTATTTGATGGCTTCAGAATGTGGTTGCAGCTGTACCAAGTTAAGTCCTGTTCAAATCATGTTTACGAATCAGGACATTAGAAGAGATGTGGAAGCAGATTGTAGTCAAAGTGTAGCAAAAAGCTTGAAATGTGTTTTAGGTTATTTGCTGCTTTGCACTATCTCATGCTACTTCCAATGACTTATTTGTATATTAACACAATAATCTTTGTGTCTATTATTTCTAAAGAATAAACTGTGGAATTATTTGAATGATGTTGGGAATCACAGATATTCGAAAAAATACATGTTAAATATGATAAATGTATATTTGAAATTTAGAAATAGCACAATTTCTGACCTCATGTACAGATAAGAATGTAAATTAATTTTAAATTCCACCCAGCTGGGCTAAATATTATTATATAGAAAGCTTTTTGGTATTGAACTTCCTAGGCATTCACCTACTAAGGTATCTAGGCAATACAAATTCAACATATAGTTGATCATGCCCATTCCTCCATTACTTCCGATTTTGAATGTTTCATTTCAAAGCTTTCATACTATGGATTGTCATTTGTCAATCTGATTCTACAATGCATGTTTTTTTTTAAATCTTTTAAGGAATCCTTTCAAAAGAGTAAGAAAATAATGAAAAATAACAAAACCATTCCAGAATATCATTATTCTTTCAATATAAAGTAAGTTAAATTGCAATTTATGTTCATTAATGCGTACTAAATCTATTTTTCTGGTAGTTTTTTTTATTATTATTGTATTTGATACAGTATTATCCTAAGTAATTATGAGGGACAATTTGCACTTTGCACTTGAGTGCTTGGGCGACAGCCCACAGGCCATGTATGGCCCAAGGGCCTTTCTTCTTATTGTAACTCCAAATGAGACCACACAATAGGATCTACCTCACATTAATTTATTTTCTAGGCTACTAGCTTAGGCGCAGCCCAAATTTCTTACTAAGTTTAGTTTTAAAGGGTTAGTCATTTTTTGAAAGTCCCTTCCAACTTCATTTTTTCAAAAATTCATAAATAATGACAAAACATTTTAATTGATTGGTTGTAAGATTTTGCTTCTATAAAGTATGGTCTGGCATGCATTGACCCAAAGCAAGGGGGCCCAAGCCACCATGGACCAATCAGCTATTGTAGGTTCTGAGGGGTCATGGCTCAAGCATCCAACTGTAAACTGAAATTAAGTTGAGTCAACCTTTTTCAAGCTACAACTTCTTGGATATTTTGGACATTGGAATTTGGAAGAATGTAAAGTTTTTTCTCTTTTTTTGCAATTAGTTGTTTATTAGCTCAAGATTGATTTATTCCATACATGGTTTCAAACTTGTAGAGAGCCCAACCAGTGAGGGCCCAGGGACAGTTATTTACTTTTATGAAGAACCTCCATTTCTATTTCTACAAAATAAATTATAATATCTCAGTTCTAGTTCCATACATAAATGGAATCCTAAATCTGCTTCTGGGCCCAGTTCTTCAATATATATATATATATATATATATATAGGTGCTATTGAAAAAATCAAACCCCAGTTTCAGTTTGGTTCTTACTAACCTACACCGGAGCTGTTATACTCACATTTTTTTCCCAACAACATTTTTAAAGAATATCTTGGTTTTGATTCAAGTTCCACACCGACCAAGAGTCCAATTGTTTAAGAAAACAAAATCAGGTTCTGGATTCATCTCTTGTTCTGATTTCAAAAATCAAACCAAATTTTCACATCAGTTCTTAATAATCAGAACCAGAACTCAGGATTCTTATCACCAGAACCCATCAATACATACCAGTGTTGGGTCGTTCTCACTAGGACCCTTCATTCTCAGACCAGTATCACATTTAGTGATAAAAGACCAGGTTATTGAGAATCAATTACTTTGTTTAAGTTTTCTTTTTGAGAATCAGGTCAGTTCTATGGGAGAACCAGAATCTAATTCTCAAGGTCGTAAGTAAGGTAAAACTGTCCATCAGCATGTACTTATCACTAAACACTTTTCAATATTTTCTTCATTTCTTAGCCAAATTGAATGATTTTTGTGTGCTTAGATGTGGAAACTGAAGGGTTACAAATGTTTTTTGAGCATGAGAAGTAAAGGAACAATGCAAAAAAACACAGGAAGAGGATGAATGAACTACCAATGATATGGATTTTGTGCAATTTTTTCAATGGTTTAATTTCATTTGACCAGTTTGACCCTCTTACAGAAAAACACTATTTTAAAAACTTATCCTCTAAATTCTATCGGGCTTACCTCTTGTTGGAGTTTATTTATTTATTTGTGGTTGTGCACTATTTACAGATATTAATGTGGTTGTGGTTTGGAAAAACCATTTTGCTCATAAACCTTTGAATCTTAAATTTTAATACAGTTCAAATTTAACCCCAAACCTTGACCTGTAAAACATTAACTCCATACCCACATCATATGCCTTATACCCTAAATCCTAAACCTCAATGTTCCATGTCCTAAGTCCATTATCTCTATCTTAAACATTATGCTTTGGAGCTTCTACCTTGTGGAGAATGAACTTCATTGAGTATAAGGTACACTCATTGCTTTCAATCAAAAAGTTATAAGGTAATGGCTGAAATAGTCATTTTCTCCCAGGAGGAATTCCCAAGACTTCTAATTTTATTTTTTGTTGACATTGCTTTTGTGAATTAATGAACACTGAACCATAGTGGCAATGGCAGGGAACAAGTAGTTAAAGAAAAAAGCTTCATCATGATACCTCTCACAACTGTGAACGTCCGCCAATGACGTCAGGGATAAGCTTACAAAAGTACGAAGGTGGTGTAGGTTTCTACCGACATACACTCCAAAACATAGCTCGATTTGCCACCATTGATTCACATCTCAACCTCTGTGTTGTCCACTATCGATTTACACGTTACAAGTGAAAGTGCCAACACCAAATGTGGACCCAGTAGATGGCTGGCTATCTCTTTTTTCTTTACTGCCTACATTGGAGAATCAAAATGGTTAGACATCCTGGAACAAGCTCAGTAGGGCCTGTTTCAAAGTGTAACCAAATTTTTACATAATTTCAATTGTGTGAGGAGTTCCCGGTCACCCACACCCCCCACCCCCCCTCAGAAAGAAAATTATTAAAAAAAGCTCTAACGTGAAGTCACCACCACAGGGCTACCTGTCCCATTTGCTAATATAATTTGGAATTACAAATGTCTTTGGGCAAATGCCTGGTGATTTCCCATTTAGTTCCCATTTGGCAGACTCGGAGTCATAACTGGCGCCTAGTGCTGGCTCACTAGTGCATAACAACCTCAAAGAAAATCTCTCGTGTATTTCAAGGGTGGATTATTATTTGTAATCAGGCTTATGAAATGTTTCCTAGGGCAGATAACATAATTTTGTAAAATTCTTAAGGTGAAAGACGTAACCCAATCAGATCGCTGAGAGGGCAAGAATTATTTTGTAAACCATTGATTACCTCAGCTGTTATGGAGTGGAAGTCCCTGCTGTCAAGGAATTACTGTGTGGACCTTGGGCTCCACCCTGAGTGCTCACACAGTAAATCCCTGACAGCAGGGACTTACCCTATACATAATTCACGTAATTTGTATCACCAGTACCAGTTATTCTTTATCAGTGAGAGAAAGGAAGGGGAAGAAGCTCCAGTAGAAAGTCAAGGAAAAAAAAGAAAAAAAACCTTCAATTCCACAGCAAAGGAAAGATCCACAGCAACTCTTTGTTTGTCGTCACTGCTGCCGCTGCACAAGTGCCATCGCTCGAGCGCTCCCTTGATCGCTTGCGCACTCAGTGTGCTTTGTCCGCGGTCCATCACTGCTCCTCTGTGTTGCTGGGACCCAACCTTGATCTATTACTATGTGCACGCCATTGAGCCATCTGATCGGTCGCATCCATTACATCATACAGTTGAAGACGACAGGATGATGTGATCCATACTATACAAAACATGCTAACCCTAACCCCCTTACCCCCATGGAGGACCACCACCACCACCGGACAGACAGACACCTAAAATATTTTATAAGTAGATATTGTATATCATTGGAATTAGAAAATTGTTGGCTCTGGTGATAAGGAAGAGATTACACCTTTTGACTTTATAATAAATATATTCAGAAGGTATGTTTTTGTGAAAGTAATAATTGTAATATTGTATTAAAAAGTGAGAACATATTCAAAATTTTATTCAAATAATTTTAAATATTTATTATACCATGTGATTCCATATGACTGAACCATGTCAATTTTTAAAATTATTTTCATATCATAAATGAGATTTTTTAAGCGAATACATCGTAAAAGTGTGATAAACTGAAATTTTGACAAACAGTGGCATTCACATGAAAGCTAAAAATCATTGTGATGGTGACATTGATTTTAAATCAATTTTTAGTTTTTTAATTAGATTATTAATGAAAATAAACATCTACCGAAATCTGAAATAAAAAATGAACTCTATCATACATTTGTAAATCATAAATATATTCATGGTTCCTTGATTTTATTTCAAATAATAATAGATTTGTAAAAGTCAAAATTATAAAGCCCAAAAACAAAAAATGAAACTCAAAATAAAATGGACAACCTTAATCAAACGGGGAATCAGATCGACGGGGATCAACAGCACATCGTCGCATCCACCTCTGGAAACGGTACAATATTTCTCACTTTCTCTCTCAGCACTGCACTTTGGCTGTTTTTTCCTCACTTCACATAGTGGCTGCAATTTCTTAACATCATCCTTCTTCCAGCGGCTTGGTAAGTGAAAATACTTCATATAACTTGGATCAGAGTGGGGGTGCTTGCCTTCGCTTGCCTTCGTTCCTAAGGCGTCCTTGATCCATAACACTATTTCTCAGCTATCCCTGCAGACTGCTCATTAGACTAGCAAAATGTGTTTTTTGTTAGTAAGGCATCATCGACGCTGTCACAGTATGATGCTAGAATACAGTTCTCCGGGAATCCGTCAGAATTCGAGCGCAGAAGTCGTGGGAAAATATCAGTCTAACTACTCATGATTTCCTGCCATGTTCGCAGCCTTGGGAAGTCCTGCTCGGCACTTGAATCATTGTGAAACGGGGAATCAGATCGACGGGGATCAACAGCACATCGTCGCATCCACCTCTGGAAACGGTACAATATTTCTCGTTACGAGAAAGACCGTAGGTTTTTGCTCTTCTCGTTCCATATTTTGATTGCAACATTCTTCTCATTACTGCCCACCGCTTTCCTCACTTGAGATTGTGGCTGCAATTCGCTTACATCGCCCTTTTGCACCGGCTGGGTAAGGGAAAATAGCTCATATAACTTGGACCAGAGTGGGGGTGCTTGCCTTCGCCTGCCTTCGTTCCTAAGGCGTCCTTGATCCATAACACTATTTCTCAGCTATCCCTGCAGACTGCTCGTTAGACTAGCAAAATGTGTTTTTTGTTACTAAGGCATAATCGACGCTGTCAGAGCTTCATGTTAGAATACAGTTCTCCGGGAACCCATCAGAATTCGAGCTCAGCAGTCCTGGAAAAATATCAGTCTAACTACTGCTAATTTCGTTCCCGTGTCATGTTCGCAGCCTTGGAAAGTCCTGCTCGGCAATTCAATACTTGTGAAGGGAGATTCAGATCAATGGGGATCAGCAGCACATCATCGGCCGCGGCTACATCTAGCTTGGGAACGACGTATAGCTACTTTACTATAATTTTATTATTTGGGGCTGGGTTCTTGCTAGGTTTTATCATGGGATTTGGTCATTATCTGTCGCTCCATATCGCATATGCCATGGGGCGGAGGTCAACAGCAAGAGCACGCAGTCCAGCTGGTAAGCTCATTTAACAGCGCACTGTGAACTTAACCCCATTTGTGGGAATTCAAATCTATACACTCGCAAATTTTGAAAGAGAATGCAAATCTTTTCAATTTAACAACCATGCACTGCTAGATCGTCTGCATCACATTACCTTGAACGAAATGCAGTGCATGGTTGTTAAATTGACGAGATCTGCATTCTAGTTCAAAATGAAATTCTTACCATTTATTGTCACCTAAAATTTTCTGCCAGGGGCTTTAGAATAGCCAACACCCACTCTGAGGGCATTACCCTACACATAACTTAGGATGCTTCATAAATAATTTACTTCAGCATGTGTATATCTCGAATACCTCCAACATGTATTTGTATTTCTCCTCTTCCATGGAAAAGACGGATACACAATTCTGGAGGATTCGGGAAGGACGTCATTAGTATGTTTTAACCATGGTTATGGAACACGCTGGCCGTGGTCTTTGGGAACACGCTTAAAAAACCTTCTTGAGAAGGTTGGAGAAAAGGTCGGTTATCATCTAACAAGATAAAAAGCTAAAACTGGCTGAAAAATAAATAGAACCCTAGACACTGCAAAGGATCCAAAGCAGGTGGGCTCATTGGAGGTGTCCACAGTCTACACAGGGCACCCCAACTTAATGTGAGAAAGTAGTGTTCACTAGTAAAAGTGATATTCACAAGTTCCAAACTCCAACTGACAATTTTCAGTACCATAATTTTTTTTGATGGAATTCTTTTGAATGTTCCTTTTGAAAATGGTCTGGGCAGTTTTTATTCACACGACCACATGCTTTCTGAAGCTAAATAGAGAAACCCACATTACAAACTTTGATTCAAGTGCTAACTATAAGTGAAAAAGGGCTTCTCTCTGTGATTGTTATATCTTGAAAAGTTGTTTGAATACGAGAGGTGGGCAATATGGATCAGCAATAAGGAACTGGAATTTGGGGTCTGCTTGGCAAAACAACCAATTCTGCTTTCAAATGTGATTCATAGGACCAATGTTTTTTGCATAACTCATAATCTTAACTTGACCTTGTTGGCAACCAATCCAGGTGTACAAATTGCACACAGGGGTCAACATAGACACCTCAACCGAACAGATTCCTCAAGCTCAGGTGATGAGACAGCTACAGCCTCTGAAAATGTGGCAGCCATTCTTCCACACCCAACAACAAACAGCAGTGTGCTTCAAGTGGTCATACAACCTCCTCATACCAGTAACCCAACTGATGAAATGGCCGCAAGCTCTACAAGCTCAGCTTTGACCACAGCACTAAATACCATGGCATCTGAAATGGCTCCATCTGCCTCCAGCTCAAGCAACCAAACAGATACAATGGTTGACGATTTGGCCACCCTGGGAAATGCAATTTGCAGCACTGTGGCCAATGCAATCATCACCGGAGTATGCTCTTGAATCAGGATCCAATGCTACAAAAAATAGCTAAGGTGGGCTAATGGGAGGACCCTATGAAGTTCTTGAAACATGACAATGTGAATATCATTGCTATATCCACTGGGCAAAAACCTATATCAACTTCCTTCGCTCCAGGAGTTTGAAGAATAGTAGGGGCAAAGTTGTTGAGAATTATATATGCAGTACCTATATATATCTGTGTTCAACTTATTTGTGTGTGGGGGTTATTTGATGGCTTCAGACTGTGGTTGCAGCTGTACCAAGTTAAGTATTGTTCAAATCATGTTTACGAATCAGGACATTAGAAGAGATGTGGAAGCAGATTAGTCAAAGTGTAGCAAAAAGCTTGAAATGTGTTTTAGGTTATTTGCTGCTTTGCACTATCTCATGCTACTTCCAATGACTTATTTGTATATTAACTCAATAATCTTTGTGTCTATTATTTCTAAAGACTAAACTGTGGAATTATTTGAATGATGTTGGGAAGCACAGATATTCGAAAATACATGTTAAATATGATAAATGTATATTTGAAATTTAGAAAGAGAACAATTTCTGACCTCATGTACAGATAAGAATGTAAATTAATTTTAAATTCCACCCAACTGGGTTAAATATTATTAAATAGAAAGCTTTTTGGTGTTGAACTTCCTCAGCATTCACCTACTAAGTTATCTAGGCAATACAAATTCAAAATATAGTTGATCATGCCCATTCCTCCATTACTTCCGATTTTGAATGTTTCATTTCAAAGCTTTCATAGTATGGATTGTCATTTGTCAATCTGATTCTACAATGCATGTTTTTTTTTAAATCTTTTAAGGAATCCTTTCAAAAGAGTAAGAAAATAATGAAAAATTAACAAAACCATTCCAGAATATCATAATTGTTTCAATATAAAGTAAGTTAAATTGCAATTTATGTTCATTAATGCATACTAATTCTATTTTTTTGGGTAGTTTATGATTTACTTATTGTATTTGATATAGTATTATCCTAAGTAATTATGAAGGACAATTAGACTTCGCACTTGAGTGCTTGGGCTACAGCCCACAGGCCATGTATGGCCCAAGGGCCTTTTTTCTTATTGTAACTCCAAATGAGACCATACCATAGGATCTACCTCACATTAATTTACTTTCTAGGCTATTAACTGAAGTGCGGCCCAATTTTCTTACTAAGTTTAGTTTTAAAGGCTTAGTCATTTTTTGAAAGTTCCTTCCAACTTCATTTTTTGAAAGTTCATAAATAATGACAAAATATTTTAATTGATTGGTTGTGAAATTTTGCTTCTATAAAGTATGGTCTGGCATGCATTGACCCAAAGCAAGGGGGCCCCAAGCCACTGCCCCATGGCATATGGGAGATATGGCAGGTGATTTTCCTTTATTTTATTTTTATTTTTTTCATTCCTGGGAGTTTCAATTGTGAGATGAAAAGGGAAAATTGCTAGAATATTGCTTTATTTAGTTCTGGTAACCAGAAATTTTGAAGGAAGATTAAAAATTTGTATTTCACATTTCAAATTTGACTAAATCTCCTCAGGGATTCATCACTTTCTCTGCATCTTCCAAGTTCCTATGGATGTGCACATACCGTTCCTTAAAACAAACACTGGTTTGCTTGTCTTGTGGACTTTGGATCATTATGCACGGGATGTGCAGCTGAATATCATTACAATTTCACTCGGCTAACTCTCTTGCCCTGTGCCTACCTCCCACATCCAATTCACTGGGCCCTTGCCGCAACTTGTGGGAAAGAAACTCCTCATCTATAGCCACAGTGACTTGCAAGCATTTAGTGAACCAGCAAGTTTTTGTTATTTGAGGTACTGCTCACAGTGCGCTGCTAGCAATTGTAATGCAGATCAGCAGTTTTCTTTTTGTGGCGAATTTTCACCACTTCGCAACAAACAAAAAGGGCTGAAAAATCTAACAAAGGAAATTTTGAGAGTTTCTTTTTTAAATCGCCATATCTTGAGGAAAAAAAAGATAGAAGTCGCCAGATTTAGACAGTGTGTTACCGCAGGTCGACAGAACTAGAAAGGATTCCAAAAAGATCTACTTGTGCACTAGGACAGTTGTCATTTATTGATAATTAATGCTGAGGATCCTAGCCAGTGCACCTACTTGAGGAATTTGAAAAAAAAAACACTGATGCAAATCGATCGATCAAATGTCACCGGCAGATTGAATGGATTTGCAACCTAATCTAGCTAGGTCAGGAGAAACCACACCCACATTGATACCAATTATCTTATATATAAAGGCACTTAGTCCGTCTGTCTGTGACCACTGGACGCAGAGAAAAGTGACGGGAAAAAGAAAAGTGACGGTGGACGCAGAGAAAAGTGACGCGACGGTTCTGCGTTTTAATCCACCGGCAGAACCGGCCCGGACGGTCGGACGGACAGACAGATTTTGTATGGGAGAACCGGCCCGGACAGACGGCCTCTGTATAATTTCGACCAACGCTCGCTGGTCAGTCTGTGAGCGGTCTTTGAAGGTTTTTCACCCACCCAAACTGGGGGCTCTTTTTGATTTTGCTAATTTTCAAATACCCGGAACTTAATTTTTAATTTTTTGGTTCTGAATTGTTCAAATCCACAG
>Ga0209208_10007861_pt1 | contig 14342 bp, 11 predicted proteins | sample S1TSphfallax_3_FD_187694 | JGI IMG/M metagenome (GOLD analysis project Ga0209208, IMG submission 187694) | Host-associated microbial communities from peat moss isolated from Minnesota, USA - S1T2_Fd - Sphagnum fallax MG (SPAdes) (version 2) | ecosystem: Host-associated > Plants > Peat moss >...
AATCCCGGGGCTCCCAACTCGACCCTCTACCCCTTTCTAGAGTTGGAAGCTGGGAGCGTGCTACCAAGTCTTGATTCCGCAACTTGACTTTGTGAGACCTTCAACTTGGTCTCACCTCGTGACTTGGGAGCGCGTCAGCCAAAAGGAGAATGTAATGGGTTTTAACCATAAACCTTAAAGGAACTAAACACTAACTTATTCATATTTGACATTTTTGAAACCTTAATGGGTTAGATACAATTACTTATTAAAGGTCAATCAACTAGATATGATTACACATCGGATGTGTACATAACATACATCCAATAGTGGTGTATACTATTGAATATCCAAAACTTGAATTTTTTTTGAATATGGATTCATCCATATCCAATGACTATCCATATGCATAATCAATTTTTTTATATATCCAACCAACATTGGTCATAATAAAGCCTTCAAACACTCTTTGATAATGTTCTAGCTTTTGGGCTATTTGGTATGGTGTTTATATAAAGCCATGAGCATGTGAAGTTCATTTCCTCTTTGTTAAAGGAATGGGTGTTGCTCCTCATATAATATACTTATATTTTGGATCACATTTTGTGTTGTAAGATCTAAACATGCGATTCTTTTCCTTTCCCTCACAAACATTACAAGTTGAAATTCTAATGTTCAAAAAATTTGGCATTGATAAATTCCTTTGAGATTGGCTTGCTACTTATAATAATTTTTTTTTTTTGTTATGATTATTTTGCATCAATCAAGTGATTTTGCATATTTGAAATTTTTGGGGTTGACAATTTTCATTTTTCTTTTCCTTTATTGTTTGAAGCACTTTCTAACCTAATTTATGGGTTGTTTTCTTTTTCATTTGTTTCATGTTTTGAATGTATACTAACTTTGAAATATTTTAAATAGTATGCTAATCCCTCAAGCTCTTTAGGTGTCTTAAATGCTTATCCATTACTTTTGAAAATTGAATTGTTGTCATCTTCTTTGTTGTTTTTTTCAAATCAAGAGTGCAAATTTTCTTCTTTTGGTTTAAATAAAATTGTTGTTGTGGTTTTCTTGCATTAGGTTGAATGTCTTGTAAAGTTTGAAAAGTCCAACATTAGCAACTTTGTTTTCTTTTCCATTTGTAAATAAATCACTTTAACTTTTCGTTCAATGTTGTTTTTTTATTATCATACATCTAATGTTTTCTAAATTCCCACCAACTTAAAATTTTGTATTTTGTAGGGTTTAGTATATATATATATAGTTTTTCAGCATGGGTTTTGAAATTTTTGCTTATGGTACATTTATTCAAATGTTCAATGTGATTTTGCAATTTGCATTACTTTGCCCCTATTCTTCAAATTCAGCAAAAACATTTCTTGTCTTGCAACGTAGTGCACAATAGGAGAATTGAGTTGTGCAATTATATAAATGGAGTATGTAAATAAGTTAATGTGTATGCAACAAACTTTGATTAGCTTCTTTTCTAAGTTTTGAATAAATTGCTTTGCATAACTTCTTTAATTTCTGTTCTTTTTTACCATGGATCTTTTCTCCTTCTTGGTAGAGTATAATTATTATATTTATCTTCATTTATCTTATAACATATATGTTTTGTTTCATTTGTTATTATCCTTACAAGTTCATTTGACCAAGTTTGACATTTAATTATTTTTCAAAGTGTTTATGTTAAATATTTAATTAAAATCCATGATCCTTGCCTTTGCATGTAATTTATTATTAGTAGTAATAAATGCAAGATTACATCTTTTGCAAATTAAATAGTGAAAACATTAACTTACATGTTTTTATATATAGGATAAACTTGTGAAAAATCTAATAAATGTGGAAAGAAGTTTCCTCTCATTTCTTGACATTGAATAATTAACCTTTGGATTAGGGCATTACCAAAATATATAATATGTACTTAATTTCCACCTTGTGTAGATCCTTTATTTTGATAACACCTTGGACCCTATAGTTTATCTTACATGTAAAAAAGATTTAAAAAAAAATTCCATTCATTTTTAATCATCTTTTTTGTAAGATTATCCATTAAACCACAAATCAATGTTTTTTTCACATAAGATTTCAATTTGATTTTTAGAAAACCTTTCATTTTTGTAATGTCCAATTTTTTAAATTAATTTAATATTTACCTTACACACATAATTTTAAAGCATTGTTACTTGTTTAATCCTTCCATTAGGTTGATGATGTTAAATACCCTTTAAAGAGCATAAGGTTGCATGAGGGTTACAAAGATGCTACATTAAAAAAAACTTATTGTTTTTGATCAAAAACTTCCAAGAATTGGACTTTAAAAATGACATATGAACTATAATTTAGGTTTTGCAATAGCATTTGAATACATTTTTTATTATGATTTCATCTCAATATTTTTTTTATAAGGATTCAATATATGATACGCGATGGGAAAAAAAAAATGTATTGAAAAAAAATACAACAAAAAAAATAATAAACAAATAATTATGAACTTTTGAATGACCAAATTTGGGCCATATTTTCAAAAGTCCCAATCTTGGTCATTTTTTGTTGGATTGATAATTTTTTCCCCCTAACATGTATAATAAAAAGTTTAAAAAATGGGCAACCTTTTATATGGACTTTATTAATTGATTAATCACCACATAGGGCCCACTAAACATTAAATTTTAATGTATTTTTCCATTTATATGTACTCTTTTAGGACTAGGACTCTTGCCACTTTTGAGCCACCATAGCTTGCATCTACCCCTTAAGCTTTAAAACAAAAAAATGGTTTTAAAAAACTTAAACCTTACATTTTCACCCCTTCACTTCCAGAAGCCATATCTTGTTCATTTAAAAATCAATTCCAATGATTTTTATAACATTAAATGCACAAAAAAGGGCCTACAAAACCTTTTCAATGTTCAAAGGCTCTTGATCAATGTGCAGAAAGTTATAAAACTTTATTTACAAAGGGTTTCACATACTTGTCTACCTTACCATATTAAAATTACAATATGTTCTTCTTTGAACAAACATGCTCTAAACATTTTATCCCATATTCTTTACCCAAAAAGGAATTCCACTAGACTATATAAAAACAACCTTTTCACTCTTGGTAACAACATTGTACTTTATGTTTAGTATGCAATGGAACATGGATTTTTGTTCTTTAGAGAATTCTAATAAAGAAAAGCCATCTCAATGTAGTTTTATTTTCTATAGGCCATTCTAATAGAGGGAATCATGTGGCCGCCCAGTTTTCCCCTCCTCAAGGAGGAAAGAATCAAATGGTTTTTTTAACATTAAATTCAGGTCTCCTCTTCTAAAGTAGAAGAATCTCCTTGGGAAGAGGAGGATTGGGTTGGCCACTCAAATTTCCTTATACCTAAGTGGGAAAAAACAAATGTTTGACCATAAATCATGAAAGGGAGTAGAGTTTCCATGTAACATGGTACAAGACATGTTATAATGTTGACAAGTGCGAAGGCTATTACTAATGCAAAAAATATTAAGAACTTGATGATGCCAATAATAAGCAAAAAAAAGACTTTACAATAATTTCATTTTTCAATAAACCTTTTAAAAATCAAAGTTTGTTTTGAAATATTTATGTTGCACAATTGAAATTTTTTAGCATTGAATATTTAAGCAAAATTTCTATATTGTTGTTTTCTCAGATATTATTAAGTTGTCTTTATTGCTTTTCCCCAAGAGTTTGTATTCCACTCTTTTTGCCCAAGGTCTACTAAACCTTTTTCACATATAAATTACCTTTATTTACTTTTCCAAGAGTTTTTGTTGAAATGAAATTTGGTGATTCACTCATGCACCATTTGTTAAATAAAAAGCTTACAATCTAACAACATCCATTTGATACAACCTAAATCTTGGAGCCAAGATCTTATTTCCTATTGTGAATGGAAAATAGTTTTGAAAGGTTTTTAGAGTACATTGGAATGTGTTATGTATTTTCTTACATTTGCCACCATACCCTTGATACAACCTAAATCTTGGAGCCAAGATCTTATTTCCTATTGTGAATAAAAAATAGTTTTGAAAGGTTTTTAGAGTACATTGGAATGTGTTATGTATTTTCTTACATTTGCCACCATACCCTTTCTACTTCAACATGTTTAACTTGTGCAGAATCATATGAAAAATTAAGTCCAATCAAACGAGAGAAAAATTGACTAGTGTTCAAGAACATTAGTTCACCCAATTTTTTTGAAGGTCTTTACATTCTTTGATCGACACACCTTGACTATGCTCCTACTAAAACAGGTGTGTTGTAGTCCAGATATCAATTGTTAATGCATGGTCCCCCCAAATGTGCAAAGGGTTGATACATGGTGAAAACAATTTGTATTATTTCACCCATATCAATTGATATGGAGACTGTCTCGCATTTTCATGTATTCAAATAGTAATTCAAAGAACCATTTTATTTAGAAGCAAATGATATGTAGTTTGTTAATATATACTTTTGAAGGTCTTCCCAAGTTCCCATATTTTCAATTATTTTTCCTATGCTCCAAAAGTCATTAAGTCTGACCCATTACTCGGGTCAGGGTCTTAAGCCTAATTGTGATACCTGCCCAACACTGGTACACATGAGAGAATAATCAAGCTGATATATAGCCTGGTTGCTAGGACTCATGAGCACCTTGCACATGGTTGTTTGGAATTTGCTACTAGGCTGTGCTAGATATATACTACTGATAGCCAACCCCAGCAACAATGGCATCAGTATATTAAGCAGTCCTCCAAATTCATTTGAATCTACTTCATCCAGCTGCAAGTCATTGAGGGAAATTAACAACCACAAGAGGAAATGTGTCATCTTCTAAGGCAGTATCCTACACATAAGTCATTCATCTTTGACCTGTATGCTGCCGAGCTTGGCCATACAAGAAAAGTTTGGAATTTTGAGAAAAGGAGAACCAACCACCACAAAAGGAGCCCAGTGGAAGACATTGTGGTGCCCGTCATTCAGCATGTGTACCATTGCTGACTGCAGTGCTTCAGCTAAGGGCTTCCCATCCTTCGCCAACCCTGTAAATAGATCTGTTTTGCAGGAAATGTTGTACCATTAGGTATGATGATCATTCTTGCATTCACATAAATAGCAGTAGAAAACTGAAATAAAACATTCAAGAGGCAGCAGTCTTCAGCTTCATAGTCAATAAGTACTGAGAATTTCTCAATACTTACCATTTAAGTCAACCTGGAAAGAATTGAGAGATGACCTGATAATCAGGCTGTGGATATTTTAGATATAACAACTTAACAGCACCCAACTAGCAAGCATGAAAAAGAGAAAAGCCAACCCTGAAGAAAACAGAAAATAAAACTGAGGAGTGGTTCAACAACAGAATTTGTCATACACAAGTTCAGGGAGCTTCAACAGCAACATGTATGGTATTGATGACCCACCATTACACCCCCACTAAAGCCATCAGCTTCATAATCACATTCACACTACCAGATTGCCATGTCCTTCATTCAGACTACAAACATCAACATCTATTCAAATGCAAATATTTGCTGCATGCCAATCCCTCGAGAAGCCAGTGACATATTTATAACTACTTTTACAGGACTATCTATTATGTCACAATGTCAAGAGGTTCCATGTAATATGTATTCTAAGACAGGATACTTGCTGTCTGATGGATAAATATGCATTGTAGAAATTGTTTTGCACGTACATTCCTATGTGCAAATTATGTCAACAGCCTCATGTCCCACCACCTCCTTGACTATTTGCAACAGTGCAAGATTGACTGAGAATATCAAGAGGTGCACTAGAAGCAACACAACTTCAATCCAGGACCATGGTGTTTTCATACCTTTGATCAAAGCTTTTGTACTCCCATCATCCACCTTCCATAGGGAGACTATGACTGCAGGTGCTCCAGCTTGCAGGAGTGTGCGCCATAAGCTGAAAACCCCCTCACTAGTGACCTCCCCCTTTCCAGTCTGACATGCACTCAACACCACCAGCCCTGTGTGAACTCCACCTGGTAATGCAGTGATCTCCTCTGGGGTTAGTGTCTCTGATGCAGTAGCAACTGCCTTCTCCAAGCTCCCTCTACCAAAAAGTCGTTGTCTTGCTGATCTTAAGGATGAAGAGCCATCACCATTCAATTCTGAGGCAGCCTTCTGAGAGACTGAGAGTAATGATTTACAGCCTTGCAGAACCAAAGCTCCATGTGGGTGGGCAGGGTCAACAATACCATGAGTTCCAAGCACGACCAAACATGCACTTGAGAGGCCTTTGATAACAGCCTCTTTTGTCACCCTTCCACCTACAATTGCCTCAACATTGAGCAACTCTGCAACTTCTTCTGCCTCTTCCGCAGCTCCCTTCAGCTGATCCAGACCAAGCCCCATTGGCTCTGGGTTGCCAGCCACAAAGGCCGGTCCCACTGTCTCATTCCTGCAAGCAACCTCAAATGCTGCTTGTTTAATAAAGCACTGATGCAAAGCTCGAACAGATGGGATGATGCTAATGGTTTTCTCCTGTATCAGAAATGTTTCTTTGTTGTGAAGTGCGCAAAACGGAACATTATGCAGGATTTCATGTGGGGCAAAAATAATATTGCTGCAATCCGAAATGTGATCTCTCACAGGGGCCACCAATAATTCAGCAAGAATCTGGAGACCCAAAAGAGCCCTTCCCTGATGCTTCATTATTGCTGTACGTGTGCTTGTAACAAGGGCCAGAAGTGTGGTGCCCAGTTTTGTCCTTTCCTTTCCCTGGAAAAATTCTTTGAGGATGGTTCTGTGACAATGAATCAAGGGATCAACCCCAGGCCTGAGAACATATGCAAAGAGTAAATTTTCATCATCTGCATACATGTACTCAACTACTGCTGTTCCCTGCCCACATTCCCCCAATGTCTGGAAAATCAACTTTTCTGCCAAACTATCATTCTTGTCAAACCATAGTGGGTCTGCTGCACTAACCCCAGCACTCATGGTTCCAGGCCCTGCTTCCCCTTCCCATGTACTTCTGTACTCTTGCTGCATATGTTGGTTGCTCTCCAAACTCTCCATTGCAATGGCTTCAGAAGCACTAGACTGCCCTACTATATCCTCCAAATTTTGTCCAAATCCTACTTTCATGTGTTTCAAATCATTTTCCAACCCCACTGAGATAATCTCTTCCATGAAATTATTCTCAGAAGCTCCCAGATCACAAGTATCTGGCGCTGGTATGTCTGCTCCCTCGGCTGTGCCCCCTGATCCTGGTTGATTCAAGTGCATGTGATCAAGGTCAGTAAAAACTGATTCAAGCTCTGGTAGGACTTTTCTAGCTCCATTGTCCACTACCATCCTACTCCTGTGAATGGCAGAGTTGTTTGTGCCTTTTCCTCTTTCAGCCAGTTCCAGCAAATGGCTTACTTGATTTCCTTCAATCTTGTGCTGAAACAAGCGCATACGACCTCGCTCAGCCCACAATAATGCTTTTGTGTACTCTTCGGCATCAACATACAGACGTTGTAGCATGATGAACATGTGCTTCATCTCACTTCCAAAAAGTGTGACCCAAGCAACTTCAAGATCTTGTAATTCCATCTGGACAGCTGCAAACAAGAGTGCTGCTTCTCTAGTGACCACAATGGCATCAGCAACTGCTTCCTTGGCATGGGCCTGGATGTATTTGAGCCTTGCAATCAGAAGCCGGTCCTGGCCTGCCAACTTGAGTGCTTTTCCCACCATTTCTTGTGCCTCAGGTTCCTTTTCAAGATTGCGGAGCAATACAGCCTGGCCTGCATAGGCCATTGCTTGTAGATGTTCTGTGAAGGGCTGACAGGCTAATATTTCTGTTGCCTTTTTGTACTCTTGAAGTCCCAATTGACAATTGCACTGCGAGTCTGTGTTATTCTGCTGTGCCAACTGCAGATAGATATCTCCCCGATTTATGGACATTTGAGCTCTTAGTTGAACCCCTGCAGTACCTTCAGGTTCACTGCAGAGCTCTTCCATCTCTTCATATTTTGCAAGTGCACTAGTAAACTTCTTCTGGTTCTTGTAGGCCCGAGCCAGGTTTCCCAAAATAGCAAGCTGCAACTGCCAGTCACCCTTATGCTTTGCTTCATCAAGGGCCAATGTCAAGTACTTGACACCCGCCACATGGTCTCCAAGGAGCATGTACCCTGTCCCATTCAATGCTTTCCATCTCACCAATATGTCATCCTTACTATGGTACTGTTCAAGCACTGGTTGAATATGCTTGGCAAACTCGAATGCCTGCCTGTATTCTTGGTTCACAAGGTAGGCCTGAAATAGATAAATGTAAGCATATGCCAGTCCCTCATCCTCAAATGCCCTCTTCTCCTCCCAATATTTGCATGCCTCCAGCAGTTTTGAGATAGCTTCTTCTATGCAGCCACATAAATACAAGACAACACCAAGCAAGGAAAGCAACAAGGCAACACCAGCCCACTCTGTATCTACTACAGCATAGGACCATTCTAGAGCAGTGTTTGCTACCTCCATGGCTTCAACATAATGGAAGCTGGCAATCAAGGCTTCAACCTCATTGTAAATACACTTAAGTTTACTTGAAGGTTTGTCAACCATGGCTGCACAAGTCTTATATAAGTTTGCTGCTGCTTCTAGATTTGTAGAATGCCGATACATTCCGGCCAAAGACATTTGGATTTGGTATATCAACATATGTAAATTTGAATCAGGCTCACCTTGAACTTGTAAAGTGTTAACAAAATCCAAAGTATCTTGCAAGTAGTGACATCCTTCAGCCTCCTGCCCTTGGAGAAATTTTCCAACGCCGATAGAGAACATTGCCAGTGCTCGTCTCTCACCTGGCTTAACTTCAGACTCGATGAACTGGGACGTAGTTATTGTGTCTTTGTAGAATTCATCCTTGGTTAGAGATCCGCCAAGAAGTAGCTGCATCCCATACAAGTGCTTGTAGGCTATCTCAATATGCTTTTCTTTTTGCTCATCCGTCATTTGCAAAGCAACCTCTAGGCTTGCCCTGAAATACTCTGCAGCTTCCTCATACTTCTCTTCCTCGAGCAAAACTCGGCCACAATTCAACCAAAACTCCATCTCCCGATTCTGACTTCCAACCGTTTTGGCGAAAGCTGCTGCTTCTTTGAACATCTCTAAAGAATGTCCAAATTCTCTACTATTGAATAAAAATTGACCTACCTTATTGGATCTTGAGAACACCGTTTCTGTGTCGTCCTTGGCCCTAAAGATTGTGAAACTGCTATTGAGGTAATCAATTCCCACTTTGAGGTCTTGCACAGAGCCGCTGATTCGGTGCCTGTGCAGATGGGCTGACCCCAAGAGATAATGTGTCTCAGCCTTGTCAAAGTACTCATCATCCTCCTCCTCTGCAACCATCAGCAAGGGGATGGGATCACTTGCATCCCCTTCGGAAGTCGAAAGATAAAGTCTTCCGAGAGAATACTTGACGCGTTTAATGAGAGCGTCCACGTCCTCCAAGGTCCCTTCCTCGAACTTCTGTTTGTTCTCCTCTCCCAAAGCCAAGCAGTGCAACAGAGCTGCTTTCGCAGCTTCCGTTTCACTGCCACCACGGCCCAGCAGCAATCGCGCTCTCATCCAAGCACATTCTAACATCCCATTAAAACACTGTGGATTACTCTCATGACATAGCCGCTCCATTTCCAGCAAATTCATTATGCCCTCTTCCCTTCTGCCCAGACCACCCAAGAAGTCAGCTGCAAGAACAGTCAGACCGGAGGCAGTAAAAAGACTTGGATTTTGACCGGTGGCAAATTCCGAGCTGAGAGTGCCCAGCTCAGATATTGCCCATTCCATACGATCGCTCAGCTCATCCGAAAGAGGACCGTAGTTAGACAGCCAGTCCTCGAATAGACGAAGCACGCGACCCTTCACGGCGGACAACTTAGCTTGTAACGCAACTGCATCATCCATATCGGCAAGTGCGCTTTCCCAATGGTAGTTGCACATCACAAAATCTTCTATCTTAGCGCATTAAACGCATCTGACCCCAACCTTAGCGAGATCGTCCTCCACAACAGCTACTCTCTGGGTGAACCCTAACTCACACTGAGTATGTGAGCACGGATGAGGGGTCGTAACGTTGACGTCTTGGTATGTTTTGAATGTGTGAATAGCCTCGAGAGAGGTGGTTTCCAGTTTTTTTGGAGGGTTGTGGAGGCTGGGGAATCGGTACAAAATCTTTTCTTTTCTGGAGGGTTGGGGTTTTAATTTAAGTTCTTTGAATTTTTGGAAAACTCTTTTGTTTTTTGGTCTTTTTTTTTTGAAGGGTTGGGATGCTTGGTACAAGTATTTTATTTTATTTTTGGGGATGATTGGGGCTGGGATATAAGTCCATTTTTGTTTTGTTTTGGGAGGGTTGGTGGGTGAGTACAAGCTTGTTTCTGAATGGTTGTCAAGTGGGTACAAATCAGTTTGTTTTTCCAAGGTCGGAGGGGAGTGAGTACAAGTTGTTATTTTTGGGGCTAGGGTTGGGGTTGGATACAATCCCTTTTTTTTTTTTGGTTGTGGAAGGTGGATTAAACATTAAATTTGGGGGCTGAGTGACCCACCCTCCATGACTACACCGGTTCCATTTTGGATGAACTCACCCCATGAAGTTACTGGACCACGAAGTTACTTGACTTGGTGTAGGCATTGAGGTTGGGTGATTTTTTTGGGTCTTTACACACCCATTTAAAACAAAATTGTTCATTTACTCACCCCACCTAACCAAGTTACCTTCCTAACATGTCCATCTACCTTCCTACACCCCACCTATTTATCTTTACAAGCTAAGCCTATCATTATTTCAACCATTTCTAATCAAACCTCTATCTCTTAGCATAACTTCAATTTTTTCCGGCTAAATCTTTATTTCTGATTAGTGGGGGGGGGGTGGTTTGTTTTGTTAGGTTGGGTGGACCCCACGTGACCTGTCCATTTTGCCTTCTAATTGAATGGGCTGAGATGCTCGAAAGCCCCAGGATGACCTTCATAGGGGGCCTAGGACAAGGTGGTAGGACCTAGTGGAATTCAGCTCTGCATTTGGGATTGCACCACCCCTCCCAGAAGGTCCGACCTTTCAAAAGCCTAATATCGTTGCTGTTGCATCTGGTGAGTTCTCAAGCTCCTTTTTCAGTTGGAGTCTTCTCCATGATGCCCACATGATAGTCTCCTCACGTTTGGGATCCTTTTGCTCTCTGAGGGCGAAATCGTTTGGGCAGAGAGGGACAAATACACAGGAAGAATGCGCAAAGGTAAACCAGCGATTGAGATCAAACACCTCATCTCCAGTGCGTATGAAATCCGGTGTGTGTGTGTTTCGTATAAGGGGTGTTGCCAGCCAGCCAGCAGTGCCCAGTTAGAACCGGCAGCAGCAACGCGGAAAGCCCGTAATTCTGATGTGTTAACATGGATAAGTTGTTCCACTTAGGAACACCTACTTGTGGAATGGTCATATAGATAATAGGCTTTTGGCATGTGCCCAAATTTCATTGGGTAGACCCCATACGACCCCTCCATTCTGCCTTCTAATCGAATGGGTGGAGATGCTATAAAGCCCGAGGATGACCTTGATAGGGGGCCTAGGTCAAGGTGGTAGGACCTAGTGAAATTCAGCTCTGCATTTGGGACTGCACCACCCCTCCCCACTTTGGCTTTAACCACAAAAAAACACTCCCCCTCCTACATATGTTTAGGTTAGGGATAGTGGTCATCTCATATGCTAGTAGATACTACAAAGATAACCCCTTCCTAGCTTCCCCCCTCTTCTGTATGGAAGTTGGCTCCCCTCACACCCAAGCCATTTGTCAAAGACAAGAGAGTTGCCAACTGAGTTAGTTTGTCAGGCTAGGGAGTTGTCTTACAACTTATTAGTTTATTACAACTTATAAGCTTATTAGTTCGTTTTGTAGTTTCTTTCTGTGGTTCAACCTGAAGAATTTCAATTTGGTTAAGAGATTCTATGAATCTTTTAGTGACTACCACAATCACCTTTTTTTTTTTTTTGGGGGGGGGGGGCTAAGCCTAGCTGCACAATCATCGTGTGTGCAGGTCTGATGATACCAAAATCTTACCTATCTCTGATGTTCCCAGTCTTGCAAAACTGATAATGTTCCAAAAAGGCCTTTTAAAAAATCACTTTAATAGTTTGATTTTCCCCCAAAAATACCGTTTGTAAACCCACTCCACTGTGGTGACTATTTATGTTCTTTTCTGAGAAAGGATAAAAAAATCCAATAGTAAACCCGATTGTCGCCATCACCCAGAAGATAAAAGGAAAGGCCAAAGAAAGGTCAAAAAGACATACAGCCCCCCCCCCCCCAGGAACCAAAGAAGGGAGAGAGCTAGTCCCTCTGTAAGAAATAAACCTAGCATTACCTCTTAGCAAAAACAAATGCATTTACACCTTTATTCAAATAACTTTACAAACGCACTGTTTCTCCACCCCAACACAAGAAGGGTCCTCCTCCTCTCTTCTACAACCTCCTCAACTCTTCTATAGTCTCTCCTATCCTGCTTTTCTTCTGCCCTATTCTTTTTCTTATCTCCCCCCTTCTGCTTTCCATGTGCACTTGCACGATCTCTCGAACTATTTACATATGCACACATGTGCTAACGCCAGCTCCTAGCTACGACTACCAAGTAGCCGGCGGTCGGCTCTCCAAAAAGTCGGCGGTTGCTAACAGTACTATGCGGCACTGATTGTAATGAGCCGTGAAGCGCTGTGTCTGTAAGAAACCTTTGAGAATCGTGAGAAAGCAATACGGAAGGGTTTCATAACTTATACTTTGTCGTTGGAGAGTAATGGATCCAACAACTGTGTTGTCTACGTTCCTGAATGTGAAGGCCATGGTGACCGACATATTGAAAGCCAGAGAGGAGCTGACCAAAATGCCGGATAATACCAAATCGCTGCTGGATCTGGTGGACTGTGCGGACAAGGCGTTAGAGAAGCTGCATCCTGCTGCAAGCGATCTTGGAGGATCTGAATCTGACGCAGGGATGATTTATTCTCCACATCACGACAACGAAAACGAGCTGCTGCGTCCGTTTCTGTTTTCCCTTGGAGAAGAGCTTCTCCGAGTTCATGGCATTCTGGAGAAGTTCCAACGAAAATCTGGTGATGTTGCAGCTAGAAATAAGGTGTGGGAGACAGGTAAAGCTTATTTCGGGCTGGGTGCTGCGAGACAGAACAAAAGAATCTCAGAGATTTGTGATAGCATCAGGAGGTTACTGTCTAACCTAAATCAGGTCATACTTGTAGAAGATCACGGGACACTCGTCAATTTGCACCAGATTGTTTCCCGCTGGCAAAGGGATCATCAGTCTCCCGGTGGCCAGTCTCGGGCACCGTTTCATGATCTCGTCTCGAAGCTTGAACATTTGGCGTTGAGCTGTCTCGATGACGAGACCTGCTGCGTGGATGTGGAGATCGCTCCCAGCCACAACAATGAGTTCCGGCCCCCTGGCGCAGAGGAGAGGAAAGCTCCAGTGACGGGCGGATCCGAAGACAATCGGAGAGGCGCACGAGAGGGTGGCTATGAAATCTCCAATTTCACCAAGGTCCGGTTCCGAATTTCGGTGGTGGAAGAGCGGTTCCTCAACGTCATCATCTTCGACAATTGGCTCATGACGCCACCTGAACTCTTCTTTCCTAAGTCGACATCTGCAAATACGAAATTGACCTCGTAAACATCTTCTCTATGTCTGCAACCCCTTTGAAATCCTGTAGATATACAAACTTGATTGTCAATTGACATGAAGAAGGATTGAATTATGCAATAAGAACTCTATGCTCCAGTAATTACTTTTATGTTTTAAACTTTGATTGCTTGGGCTGTAAAACTGTGTCTTGTGTTTTGCCTATTTCTGCAAGTGTATTGTTTTTTGAATCCACCCATGTACATTTTGACTTGTTCCACTTGGCATGGGCAGAATAGATTCTTGCTTCTTGTTCTGGGATCTTAATAGGGCTGACACAAGGTCATACGGTCACTACTTGATCACTACAGTTATGTTTGTTGATTAGCATTCTTTGGAATTGGATATGCAGTACTCATGAACGGCAATTTCCTGACCACACGGAATACAGGACAGATCCATTGAGCTTAAAGCTGGAGAAGAGTTCAACTCTAGGTACTGAAACAGTTGCTATGCAGAGCATCTATGTGGTCCTAAGCCCTGAGCAACTGCAGTTAAAAGGTCAGAGAAACTTCTAATCAAGCTGTGAACCTTTTAAAATATATATATTTATGAATATGTGACTGGTTTTCTCCCTCTTTATACTGTGACCAATGAAGCCATTCCCTTTCCTCATATTGTTTGTCAAGTGACAAAGTTGAAGAAAGTGGGCAGAATGGTGC
>Ga0209208_10007862_pt1 | contig 14340 bp, 12 predicted proteins | sample S1TSphfallax_3_FD_187694 | JGI IMG/M metagenome (GOLD analysis project Ga0209208, IMG submission 187694) | Host-associated microbial communities from peat moss isolated from Minnesota, USA - S1T2_Fd - Sphagnum fallax MG (SPAdes) (version 2) | ecosystem: Host-associated > Plants > Peat moss >...
AACACAAAACACAACATCAAGAACTCTCCAAGGTTCTTGTCACGAGAAATACACAAACTTGTGTAATGAAGAAAAGAGAGGCAAACCATCAACACCAAGGTATTTAACTAAAAGACCAAACCACAATAACCAAACTAAAATAAGTAACGAAAGTAATTCAACCTTGTGAAAGTAACCTAGTTACTTTCCTACTCCAGTAACTAATGAAACCTAACTAGTTGAGCTTGAATTCTCAACAGGTATCAGACGCATTTCCATTTCAAGTTTGTTTTAAGCTTATCATGTGTTTTATTATAAGTGTTTAAGAAAATTGTGGTGACATTTTCAAGTTCTTCTTCAATGATGCCAACCAAGGTCACGTTGTTCATTTGAAAGGTGTGTTGCAAAATATTGTCATCCAAGTGTACACATTCAACTACAAAATCAAGTTTTGCAACAAATCACATATTGTGAAGCAACTTTCTATCCTTTTATTCCCGGTTCTATGAGGTGATTATACTTGAAAGTACATATGCACCTGGTGAAGGAAAAATGCAAAGTGTATTTCTAGATGTTAAGTTGCGTTTGTAGTTCAAACCAAATAGTTTGCCTCCTATGTATCATTTATGATTTAGAATTGATAGATATATTTTCCAAGCTCAAACATTCCAAATGTTAGAATTTTATGTTAAATTGTCACTCATTTAAACCAACTTTTAAGGGTTCAACACCATGTTCAACTTGACAATAGACCTCCAATCAATTAAAATATTATTCCTATCACATACATTATCCAAATCTAGCTTGTTTTAGTTCATTAGAAAGCTAGTCATAAGGAGCATTTGCCTACTAAATTCCAAGCTCTGCACCTAAACCAGTAAGAAATTATGCTACCAAACTCGAGAGGGTTTTATGAAGGTAGAAAGTTCAACTTGGCTATAGACCACTAGTCATTTAAAATATCATTCCTATCACATACATTATTCAAATATGGCTTGCCTTAGTTCATTAAAAAAACTAGTTGCAAGGCGTATTTACCTACCAAATTCCAAATTCTACACCCAAACTAATAAGAAGTTATGCTACCAAAATCGAAGAGTGTTTTACAAAGGTTCAAAAGTTCAACTTGGTTGCAAACCACTAATCACTTAAAATATCATTCCTATCATATATGTTATTCAAATTTGGCTTGCCTTAGGTCATTAGAAAGCTAGCTACAACCAAATTTCAAGCTTTGCACGTAAACCAATAAGAAGTTATGCTACCAAATCTGAGAGGGTTTGTGAAATTCTTTAAGATTTCAAGCTCCCAACACTATCCCTATTCATTTCCATTCTTTCAAAAGTACTATAATCATCTAATCTATTCTCCTTTTTTCCACCACCTACTAAGACTAATCATTCTTCTCTTCCCAAGGAAGGTTTTAGGAACAAGTATTCTCAAGATTCAAATTGAAAATTATGTCTAGAAAGAAAGCCCCAAATGATCCGAATTTGTTCTTTAAAGAAAAGGAAGAAGACGGAGGTGAAGGAAGATCCTAATTCAGTGCCAATGGGAGGTTCCAATGCTTGGTGGCCCTTGAAAGGTTCTAATGTTTGGTGGCCAATGGAAAGAGAAGGATAAACACCTTTTTCACCTCTTCCCACTTTCCCCCCAACAAATTTTACTTAAACCTTCATTTTTTCCTTTGATATTAAAGTTTTACTTTACCATGGTTCTAGGTCATTACTTACGCATTTCCTATTTTTCCTTGACCTATAAATTATAACCACACATTTCGATGTAACAAATCTTTCACACATTCATTGCCGATTTGATTTTGATTGAAAATCTCTTTGATTTTCCTTGAAATTATGGTGTCGCATATGGCCACATCCTACAAGCCTTAAGCTGTTCAAATGAATGAAAAATTGGCTTCGAAATCATCTCTAGATTTGACATTGACGCAACATCCTCATGGTGAAGATCCTAAATCATGAGAAGTGCGCGCTTGTTTTCAAGTTGATCCCCCTCAAGCTTGGTATTATCACAATTCTCTGAACTCTCGCACCTTGGTGATTTTGTTGCAAATCGACCTCGCTTTTAGTGATGAACCTAAAATTGTCTATGAAGGTTATTACGAAACTAAAAACACCTCTATTTTCACCCAGTCTTCAATTCTTGACATTGGACACTATCGTTGGTTACGTGGTTTAATTTGCTGACTACCTCTTAATAGCAAGCTGGATTACTTGGTTCGTACCATTCAACGCATCCTAGATTTCCTATAGTTATGAAGTATCATTATGGCATAGCCCAGAACTCAACATGTAATTGAAACTACGCATTGAGTTTATCCATAATTTGAATAAATGTTCCATTTAATATGAAACTCATGTTTCCATTACCACCCTATGACACCATTTATTTAATCGTTAAGTTGTTTCAAATTAATCATATTTTAACATGAAGTTGCTAAAAACCCTTAGTAATTTTATCACATTCGAATATCCCTTATGTAATTCTTAAAAATTAAAACTATCGAACATGGCTATGTTGGTATGGCTCACACATATATGTATTTCTCCTTTTCTGAGTTTGTCATAGGGGACCTGAATTGTAACATGGGAAGTGTTATTTTAGCAATAATGGGTAGGAGATGAGAAATGTGTAGTGATGATGACGTGGGTATCATGCCCTAAACCTTGTAGAAATGTAAAACCCTAAAATGAGCAAAGGAGCAATGTAGGAAACATTTTTGCAAGAAATTATATGCACCTTTTTAGGTTATAAGATTTCTTTACATAATTATGGGTGCAAGTTTAGTTACAAACAATTTCTTCTAACATGGTGGTGGGTTTACATTGCCATAGGAAATGATAAAAAGTTGAATGGTTGTTGGAAAAGTTTAATGTTTTGGATACTCTTTCTAATATGGCTACAAAGAAGGAGATAAAAGGGGCAAATGGGTTTGAAAGGTTATTGAGGTATTACGTGAAGTTGAGCTCTATTCGATTCATAGAACAATGGGTCACTCTTGAAGTATATAATGAGATTCAATTAGAGATTTTTTCATCACGTGTGATCCCATTAAATGGGGATAAAGACCATCCTAACTTTTGGTGTGTATTGTGGAAAGGAATGGTCAAGTTGTGACAATCTAACTATAGGTCTAAAGGGTGCCCAAATGCTCCTATGGACCCAATAACAAATAATCCCATATTTATTTTAATGTTGTCCAATTGTTCCTTCGACAATTGTGCAATTTAGTTAATGCACAATTATCAAAGGAACTAAAATGACAAATTGAAAAAAATGATGCTTCCTCTATTGAATTGAAGATGAGGATTGAAGTTGACGTAGATGCAAAAATAACCTTAAAGAAAGCTCTAGTCAATGTCGAACACATTCATGTGTGCAGGTTCAGATCTCTCAAAGGTTTATTGCCAAAATCTCATTATAATAAAGAACATCGAAAATGTTTGTTGAAATCTTTTGGAAAAATGATGGGAAGATGTATGGTGAAGGCATCGCCAAAAAAATAACATGCAAATACATTAATTGAAAGCTTCGTGTTGGACATGCCACATGAAGAGGAAGAGTTGGATGTAAATGAATTCAAAAGTTCAAACCAAATTACCAAGGGAACCAGGGTGCTACCACTATTACAAAAATGGAGTGCAGTTCATTAGCCTAAATCACTATGGGACCTTGAAAGTGAAATAAGTTCATTACATTTTATTGATTTCACCATGGTGAAAGTTATTTCATTATAATATCATTATGTAAACATCATGTTTCATTACTAGTGAACATAATTCATTATTATAATTTATTGTAGTAAATAGGTTTATTTTTATGTTTTAAAAAGTATTATATATATATTATTTTATGATAAACCCTATATTATTTTAAGTTACTTTAGTTATTACAACTTATACCTTATGTTATATAAGTTATTATAGGTTACTATAAATTATTGTACCCTAAACTATTATACGTTATTTTACTTTAAAGTTTCTTAATTAACTAATTATAAGTTTTTAAGTTATTATAAATCAAATTATTCAACTAACCTTAGACTATACCTTAGGTTATTCTATTTACATTAATATATGTTATTTCAAGTTATACTTTAAGTTATCATAAATTATTTTATCCTAAGTATAATAACTTAAAATAATCTAAAATAAAATAAAGTAAAATAACTTAGAATAGGAAATAAAAACCTATAAGATATAAACTAAATACCCTACAATATACTAACTACCAATAGCTTATGATATTATAACATAAAATATCCAAGAATAATTTCTAATAGAATAATCACCAATAGTCATAATATATAACTTATAATATAATAACCACCAATGGCATACAATGGAATAACCACCAATAACCATTAATAAAAGTCACCAATAGAATAACTATGAATAACCATTGATAAAAGTCACCAATAGAATAACCATGAATAACCATTAATAAAAGTCACCAATAGAATAACCATGAATAACCATTAATAAAAGTCACCAATAGAATAACCATGAATAACCATTAATAAAAGTCACCAATAGAATAACCATGAATAACCATTAATAAAAGTCACCAATAGAATAACCATGAATAACCATTAATAAAAGTCACCAATAGAATAACCATGAATAACCATTAGTAATCACCAATAAAATAACCATTAATGGCATATAATGGCTTAACCGCCAATAACCATTAAGAAAAGCCACCAATATAATAACCATGAATAACCATTAGTAGCCACCAATAAAATAACCACCAATGGCATACAATGGAATAACCACCAATAACCATTAATAGAATAACCACCAATAGCCACCAATATAATAACCATTAATAGAATAGCCACTAATAGCCACTAATACAACAACCATTAATAAGCACCAATATCCATTGATAGAATAACCACCAATAGTCACTAATACAACAACCATTAATAAGCACCAATATCCATTGATAGAATAACCACCAATAATCACTAATATAACAACCATTAATAATCACCAATATTCATTAATAGAATAACCACCAATAGTCACTAATATAACAACCATTACTAAGCACCAATATCCATTAATAGAATAGCCACCAATAGTCACTACTATAATAACCATTAATAAGCACCAATATGCATTAATAAAATAACCACCAATAGCCATTGATATAACAACCATTACTAAGCACCAATATCCATTAACAGAATAGCCACTAATAGCCATTAATATAACAACCATTAATAAGCACCAATATCCATTGTGAGCCATATCGACATAGTCATGTTTGGTAGTCTCAATTTTTAAGAGTTGCATCAGGGAAATTCGAATGTGGTAAGGTTTTTAGGGGTTTTTAACAACTTTGTGTTAGAATAGGGCGTGATGAATGCACATGGTTGTGTGGGGGAGTTGTTTTTTTTTTGGAATACGATATTGCTGAATAAGGTGTTGGGTTAGTTATTTTCTTTAACAAAATGCTAGTGAACCATAATTTTAGAACCTCAGTGGCATAATTAGGGGTGAAAAATCTCTAGATGGTTGGGAATAGAAATAGACACCAAAATTCATGGTGTGTAACAAAACATTGGTCTTGTTATAGTATTTAGTGAGTAGTAAGGAGGTTTGAGATTCATGGAGTAGGTGAGGGGGTGCCAATGAAAGATCCAATAGAGATAGAACAATCTTTAAGCCTTATAAGCATAAGATTAATTCGAAACAACTTAACAATTAAATAAACATGGGGATAGGGTGACAATGGCAACATGCGTTTCATAATGAATGAAACATTTATTTAAATTATGGATAAACTCAACGAAAAGCTACAATTACGTGTGAAGTCCTAGGCTATGCCACAATGATAGTTCACAACTACAGGAAATCTAAGATGTGTCGAATGGTGTGAATTATGTAGTTTATTTTGTTATTAGGAAGTAGTCAGTGAATCAGACCGCACAACCAATGATAATGTCCAACGCCAAGAATTGAAGACCATGCGAAAATGGAGGTGTCTTTAGTCTCATAACAACCTTCATAAACGATTTCAAGTTCATCACCAGAAGCGGGGTCGACTTGTAACAAAATCACCAAGGTGCGAAAATTTTAAAAAATGCGATAATACCAACCTCAAAGGGGATCGACTTCAAGACGAACATGCACCTTTCGCAAGTTGTGGTCTTCATCATGAGGATGTTGCATCAATGCTAGATCTAAAGATGATTCTGGAGTCGGTTCTTCATTCACTTATGTAGGTTGAGGCCCATAAGAGGTGGCCATACGTGACGCCATAATTTCAAGGAAAGGAAAAATGATCTTCAATCAAAATCAAATTAGCAATGAATGTGGGAAGGACTTGTGACATCAAGATTGCGGTCGTAAGTTATAGGTCAAAGAAAAGGGAGGAAATGCATAAATAACGGCCTAGAACCATGGTAAAGTAAAAGTTTAAAATTAAAGGAAAAAATGAAGGTTTATTGGGGGGAAAATGAAAAGAGGTGGAAAGGAGCTTTTCCTTCTCCTTCCATTGACCACTAAGCATTAGAAGCTTCTTTTTTTCCTTCCATTGGCCACTAAGCATGGGGAGCTTCTCCTTCTCCTTCCATTGACCACCAAGCATGGGGAGCTTCTCCTTCTCCTTCCATTGACCACCAAGCATGGGGAGCTTCTCCTTCTCCTTCCATTGGCCACCAAGTTGGGATCTTCCTTCACATCCTTCCTTTTCCTTAAAAAGAACAGATTCAGATCATTTGGGGCTCTATTTTCAGACATAATCTTCAACTCGAATCTTGAAAAGTTTTGTTCCCACTACCTTCTTAATAGGAGAAAAATGTTTAATCTTGGTAGATGGTAGAAAGAAGGAGAGTAGATTGGATGTTTGGGGTAGTTTTGAAAGAATGGAAGTGAGTGGAGATAGTGTAGGGAGCTTGAAATCCTAGGAAAACTTTATGAACCCTTTCGGGTTGGGTAGCATAACTTGTTATTGGTTTAATTGCAAAGCTTAGGATTTGGTAGGAATTTGCGCCTCGTAGTCAGCTTTCTAATGAGTTAAAGCAAGCCAAATTTGAATAACATATGTGTTAGGAATAACATTTCAAGTGACTGGTGGGTCTGCAGCCAAGTTGAATTCCCTGCTTTTGTAAAACCCTCTTGGGTTTGGTAGCATAACTTATTATTGGTTTAGCTGCAAAGCTTAGGATTTGGTAGGAAGTTGTGCCTTGTAGTTAGCTTTCTAACAAGCTAAAACAAGCTAAATTTGAATAATGTACGTGGTAGAAATAATATTTTAAGTGACTAGTGGTCCGCAACCAAGTTGAACCCTTAAAAGTTGGTTTGAATGAATCATAATTTAACATAAAATTCTAGGGTTTGGCATGTTTGAGCTTAGAGAATGTATCTATTAGTTTTAGATTGTAATTGATGCATAGGAGGCAAGTGTGAAGTGACTTTTGGTCCGTTTACTCCCGGTTCTACAAGGTGACTATGCTTGAAAGCACAAATGCTATTTGTGAAGGAAAAATAAAATGGAAGTATATTTCTAAATGTTAAATTGTGTTTGTAGTCGAAACTAAATACTTTGCCTCTTATGCATTGTTCATGACTTAGAATTGATAGATATATTTTTTAGACTCAAACACTCCAAGCCTTGGAATCTTATGTTAAATTTTCATTCATTTAAACAAACTTTTAAAGACTCAACACCATGTTCAATTTGGTTGCAACCACCAATCACTTGAAATATTGTTTCTAACACATATGTTATTCAAATTCAGCTTGCCTTAGCTCTTTAAAAAACTAACTTCAATACGCACCTTGCTATCAAATTTCAAGATCTGCAACTAAACCAGTGAGGAGTTACACCACCAAACCCAAGAGGGTTTTGGTTCACTTGACTATAAACCACTAGTCATTTGGAACATTATTTCTAACACATAGGTTATTCAAATATGACTTGGCTTAGCTCATTAAAAAACTAACTTCAAGGTGCACCTTTGTACCAAATTTCAAGATCTACAACTAAACCAGTGAAGAATTACACCACCAAACCCAAGAGGGTTTTGCAAAGGTAGGAAGTTTAATTGGGCTGCAAACTACTAAACACTTAAAACATTGTTTCTAACACGTATATTATCTAAATGTGGCTTGCCTTAGCTCTTTAGAAAGTTAACTACAAGGCGTGCTCCCTACCAAATTTGAAGATCCACAACAAAACCAATAATAAATTATGTTATAAAACCCAAGAGGTTTTCTAAGTTTTTTCTAGGATTTCAAGCTTCCAACATATCCCTATTCACTTCCATTCTTTCAAAACTATTCCCACCATCCAATCTACTCTCCTTTTTTCTACCATCTACTCAAGATTACCCATTCTTCTCCTACCAAAGAAGGTTGTGGGAACAAGTTCTCTCAAGATTTGAGTTGAAAATTACGTTTTTCAAAAAGAGACCTCTAATGATTTGAGTCATTTTTTTCAAGAAAAGGAGAAGGGAGGTGAAGGTAGATCCAAAGCTTGGTGGCCAATGAAAAGAGAAGGAGAAGCTTCCAATGCTCGAAGGCCAATGGAAGGAGAAGGAGAAACTTCCTTTTCACCTTTTTCCACTTCCCCCCCCCAAGCAACTTACTTGGGCCTTTATCCTTTTACTTTGACCTCATGATTTTACTTTACCATAGTTCTAGGCTGTTATTTACGCATTCCTTCTTTTTGTCCTTGGCCTAAAATTACGATGCGCTTTTCGATGTCACAGGTCCCCCACACATTCGTTGTCGATTTAGTTTGGTTGAAGATCCCTTCTTTTTTACTTGAGATTATGGCGTCACGCATGGCCACTTTTTACAGGCCTCAAGCTGCGCAAGTGAATGAAAAGCGGGCCCTAGAATCATCTTTAGATTTGACATTGATGCAACATCCTCATGATGAAGACCCCGCACTGCGAGAGGTGCGCGCCCATCTTGAAGTCAATCCCCCTCGAGCTTGGTACTATCGCATTTCTCCAAATTCTCGCAACTTGGTGATTTTGTTGCAAGTCGACCTTGCTTCTGGTGATGAACCTGAAACTGTCTGTGAAGGTTGTTATGAGACTAAAGACGCCTCCATTTTCGCATGGTCTTCAATTCCCAATGTTGGACATTATCATTGGTTGCAAAGTCCAATTCGTCGACTACCTTCTAATACCAAAGCAGACTACCTAAATCGCACCATTTGACGCATCCTAGATTTCCTGTAGTTATGAATTATCATTGCGACATAAACTAAGACTCTGCATGTAATTGTAGCTCCTTGTGGAACTTAGCCCTAATATAAATAAATGTTCCATTCATCATGAAACTCAAGTTGCCACTACCACCCTATCCTCCTTGATTATTTGATCGTTAAGTTGTTTTGAATTAACCATATGCTTATAAGGTTGTTCTATCTCTTTTGGGCTTTTCATTGACCCCCTCTCACCTACTTCAAAAATCTCAAACATCCTTGCTATTAAATATTAAAACAAGATTACTATTTTGTTGCACACCATGAAATTTAGTGTCTATTTTTACCCCAACCCTCAAGAGATTTCTCACTCCTAATTATGCCACTGAGGCCCTAAAATTATGGTTTACTAGCTTTTGTCGAAGAAAAGAACTAACCCAACCAACACCATATTCCAAAGAAGGAAACAACCCCCCACGCAATTGTGCGCATTCATCAACCCTTATTTTAACACGAAGTTGTTAAAAGCTTCTAATAACCTCATCACACGTGAATATCTCTTACACAACTTTTTAAAAATTGAGACTACCAGCCATGGTAATGTCGATATGGCTTACAACAAGCTACTTGATTTCAACTATAAACGCAATTAACATCCATAAACACACTTGCATTTTCCTTTCACTAATAACACGTATTTTCAAATATAATCACCTTATAGAACCGGGAGTAGAGGGATAAGAAGTCGCCACATCCATTAATATAATAGCTAGCAATAACCACTAATATAAAAACCATTAATAAGCACCAATATCCACTAATATAATAGCCATTAATAAACAATAATATCCACTAATACAATAGCCACTAATAGTCATTAATAGAATAAACACCAATAATCATTAATTGAATAACCACTAATGGTCATGAATTGAATAACCACTAATGGTCATTAATAGATTAACCACTAATAACCAATAACCACCAATAGAATAACTACTAATAGTCATTAATAGAATAGCAACCAATAACCACTAATAATCTCAATAAAATAACAAGCAATAACCATATATTAAAATTGTTTAGGATTGCCAAAAATAATTTAGGGTGAAATAATTTATAATAAATAAAAGTAGCTTAAGGTGAAATAACATTCAATAGCCAAAAGTAACCAATAATAACCTCACATAATCGAAAATAGCCTAAGATGAAATAACTTAAAATAACTTATAATAGCTACAAGTAGCTTAAAGTGAAAGAATTTAGAATAGCCAAAAATAACATTGAATAGCCAAAAAAACTTATAATAGCTGAAAATAACATACGATGAAATAGCCAAAGGTAATTAAAAGTAATTGAAAATAACCATAAATAGTCGTAAATAATGTAGGGTGAAATATTTTAAATTAATGAAAACTAACCATATAATAATTGAATGTAGCTTAACATAAATATTATTATTATATTGGCAAAAATCTTATCCATTTATTTTTTTAAAAATTCTAAAAGAATGGTCATTGAAATGTTATTGAATAATGATATTCAAAAAAAAATTTATTCAAATGATTTTACATTTTCAAAAGGAAATAAATGTAATTATGTACATATTGAATTTAAAAAAAAGAAGTAAATTCGAATTATTTCATTTGAACAAAATCTTAATAAGATATGAATTTTTAAATTTTATGTTTTTTTTATGTTTAAAATGAAGTATTTGATAAATAGAATGTAATGTAACATAATAACAAGTGGGGTGACTTGGTGGTAAAGGTGTTGGCCTCCATTCTAAAGGTCAAAGAATCAAACATTATAAGTGGTGGTGTGTGTGGTCAACGATGGTAAGTTGATCAAATATTTTTTTATTTAGTTCTTTAAAATAGGTGTTTAGGTTGATTGCATGGCCTACCTACATAAGCTAGGTTTTAAACCTAACTTAGGTAGTGACATGTGTCAATAAATCATAGGCTGAAAATCATAAAATCATCAATAATATTATATATTAAATAATTTAATTTTAATTAATTTCCATGTTAGCTAGTCAATTATCTAGCAAATGAATGGCTTGGTAAATTTGTATATTTGAAAGTAACATTGCTTCATTAGGTATTAGTGAAACAATTCATTGTTCGTAGCAACTGGTCCCTGTTCACTAAAGGGTTAACCAATTTCATCAAGTAGAAATGTCCAAATTCATTCAAAATCTAGTGAAACCCAGAATGAATTGGGACACATTTTGGTGTGGTGTACCTTCAAATGATTAAGATACCAATGTTGGTAACATAGACAAGATTTCATTTGATGATGGACAAAAGTGGGACAACAAAGGCTTTGGTACTGAAGGCCAAAACATGTCAGAGGCAATAATTTTTGGTGTATCAAGTCCACCTCATCCCAACATGGGGGGTGGAAATCAAAATATCCTCGGACCTCCACACATGATCCATCCATTTCCACTACACCCATATGTTATTTTATGATATTTGCATACATTGAAAGACACCCAAAGGGCCCATAATCATTACTGAAAACTTGTGGAGGTTGAAGTTAATCAACACGTCATGGTCCCATGGGAACCTCATGTACTTTTATTATTCAAGTTACAACCATGGTTGTTTCACTTGCTTCCCTACATGTTGAAGAAGTTTAATTGGGATAACTCTTTTTTAGATGATTTCAAGGCCATGGTTGCAAGTTATCGAGTTTGTCCAGAGGGATGGGATGAATGGATTGATAAGATGTTTATGGCATCATTTGGTCTATGGACCCACAAAGATCAAGAAAGTTGTAAATGCCTCCACTATTGCATTTATGAGATTTTTGGTTTACAATGCCATATAGTTTTGGAGCTTTGCAAAAAAAACCTTTGTAACATGCAGCTCATTTGTAACCCTTTAAATCTAGCTTCTAACTTTGATTTTATTTATTTTCCACAACATTGTTGCACAAATTAACAATAAAATATTATGAACATTTCTGTTAGTCATGTGGTGAACCCTACAACTTCGGAGGATGAATTCCATGCATTGGTTGAGTATATTGAACACAAGTTATTAGAACAAAATAACAAGAAGCTTGAAGCCCAATGGTGGGAAGAATGTGAGAAGAGGATTGTTGAATATGTGGACAACAAAATGCACAACTTTGATGCAATTGATGCTCCAAAAATCGAACGAAGAAAATGGGGGTGGCACTGTGAGGCGACTTTTGTCCCTCTACTTCCGGTTCTACAAGGTGATTATGCTTGAACCACAAATGCTACTAGTGAAGGGAAGAATGCAAGTGTAATTCCAGATGTTAGATTACGTTTGTAGTTGAAATTAAATAACCCACCTTCTATGCAACATTTATGATTAGAACTAATAAATACATTTTTTTTCAAGCTCACACACTACACATCCTAGGGCTTCACGTCAAATTGACATTCATTTAGACCAATGTTTAAGACTCACACCATGACCAACATAGCTGCAGACCACTAGTCACTTAAAATGTTGGTTCTCACACATATGTTATTCAAAGCTGGCTTGCCATAGCTCTTTAGAAAGCTAACAACAAGGCACATCTTGCTACCAAATCCTAGGCTCTACAGCTAAACCAGCAAGAAGTTATGCTACAAAACTCGAGAGGGTTCTACAAAAGTGATAATTCAACCTTGCTACAGACCATCAGTCACTCAAAACATTGTTTCTAACACATACATTATCCAAATCCTACTTGCCTTAGCTTTTTAGAAAGCTAACTACAAGGTGCACCGACCTACCAAATCTTAGGATCTGCAGCTACACCAATAAGTAGTTACATTACCAAACCCAAGAGGGTTTTTGTGAAGGTAGTCGGTTCAACTTGATTGCAGACCCTCAGTCACTAAAAACCTCATTTCTAACACATACCTTGTTCAAATCCGGCTTGCTTTAACTCGTTAGAAAGCTAACAATAAGGCGCATCTACCTACCAAATCTTAGGATTTGCAGCTACACCAATAAGGAGTTATGCTATGAAACCCGAGAGGGTTCGGGAGGTTTCTCTAAGTTCCGACCTTTCAACACTATCACTTCTCACCCCCATTCCTTAAAACAATTACAAGATCTTCCCTCTACTTTACTTCCTTCTCCCCTTTCCTAAGACTCATCATTATTTGCCTCCTCGAGAAGCTTGTCAAACAAGTATTCAAGATTGCGTGAAAATTATCTCCGGGGCAAGAGAGAGAGAGCCCCCCAATCATCCGAGCCTGCCTTTTAAAGAGAAGGTGAAGGGAGGTGAAGGTGGATCCCATGCTTGGTGGTGAATGGAAAATTCCATGCTTGGTGGTCAATGGAAGATCCCATGCTTGGTGGTCAATGGAAGATCCCATGCTTGGTGGCCCATGGAATGTGAAGGAACACACCTTTTCACCTCTTCCAATTCCCCCTAACAACTTTATTTTAAACCTTCAATTTTTTCCTTTGGCCTTACAGTTTTACTTTACCATGGTCCTAAGCCGTTACTCACGCCTTTCTTTCCTTTTCTTCGATCTATAAATTATGATTGCGCACTTTAATGTAACAAGTCTTTCACACCTTCATTGTCAATTTGATTTTGATTGAAGATCTAACTTCTTCCTTTGCTTGAATTTATGGCGTCGTGCACAATCACATCTTACGGGTTGCAAGCCGCACAAGCGAATGAAGAACCGCCTCCGGAGTCGTCTCTAGATCTTACCCTAACACAGCATCCTCGTGATGAAAAACCCGAACCTCGAGAGGTGCGTGTTCGTCTTGAAGTTGAACCCCCTCGAGCCTGGTACTATCAAAAGTCTTTGAACTCCTGCACCCTGGTGATCTTGCTGCAAGTCGACCCCGTTTCTAGTGACGAGCCCGAAACTGTTTGCGAAGGTTGTTACGAAACTGAAGATACTTCTATCTTCGCATGGTCTTCAGTTCCCGGTGTTGGTCACTATCGTTGGTTGCGCGGCTCGATTCGTCGACTGCCTCCCAATAGCAAGGCGGACTACCTAGTTCGCACCATCCGACGCATCCTAGATTTCCTGCAGTTGTGAACTATCACTATGGCATAACTCAGGATTTTACATGTATTCGCAGCTCCTTGCTGAGCTTATCCCTATTATAAATAAATGTTTCAATTATCATCAGACTCCTATCGCCATTGGCCCACTATCATACTATCTATTTAATC
>Ga0209208_10007864_pt1 | contig 14334 bp, 10 predicted proteins | sample S1TSphfallax_3_FD_187694 | JGI IMG/M metagenome (GOLD analysis project Ga0209208, IMG submission 187694) | Host-associated microbial communities from peat moss isolated from Minnesota, USA - S1T2_Fd - Sphagnum fallax MG (SPAdes) (version 2) | ecosystem: Host-associated > Plants > Peat moss >...
CCAACGGGCTGTTGCGGTCCCACCACCTCAGCCCCAGCGTCAATAAAAGTTTTTTTGCTACTTTTTTTTCAAAAAAAGTAGCGCTTCTCTTGCCTTCAGGTCCCGCCTTAAGGCCATAACCGCCGCCAAAGGAACGAGGACCCGATGACCGCCTATTTTGCCGACACTTTGCCCGCGCTGCTCGCCCGGGGCGCTGACCACGCGCCCGCCATCGCCGCCCCCGGCCGGCCGTCTCTGGACTATGCCGGGCTGCGCGCTTTGGCCGTCCGCACGGTCGCCAGCCTCAACGCCATGGGCATCGGCAGGGGGGACCGTGTGGCCATGGTCCTGCCCAACGGGCCGGAGATGGCGGCGTTGTTCGTGACCGTTGCCTGCGGCGCCACCACCGCCCCGCTCAACCCCGCCTATAAGGCCGACGAGTTCGATTTTTACCTCTCGGACCTGAACGCCAAACTCCTCATCGTCCAGCGCGGCGTCGAGAGCCCGGCCCGCGCTGTCGCCGCCGCCCGCAACATCCCCATCGCGGAGCTCGAGCCCGGCGATCGCGCCGGCGAGTTCACCCTGCACGCCGATCTCACCGGCACCCGCTCGCTCCCCGGCCTGGCCGAGGCTGAGGACATCGCTTTGGTCCTGCACACCTCCGGCACCACCTCGCGCCCCAAAATCGTCCCGCTCCGGCAGACCAACGTCACCGCCTCCGCCATCCATATCGGCGCCGCGCTCGCCCTCACGCCGGAGGATGTCTGCCTCAACATCATGCCCTTGTTCCACATCCACGGCCTCATCGCCGCCGTGCTCGCCTCGCTCGGCGCCGGCGCCTCCGTCTCCTGCACCCCGGGCTTCAACGCCTTCAAATTTTTCAGCCAGTTCGATGAGGTGCGCCCCAGCTGGTTCACCGCCGTCCCCACCATGCACCAAACCCTGCTCGGCCTCGCCCCCCGCAACGCGGAGATCATCGCCAAGGGCCGGCTGCGCCTCATCCGCTCCTCCTCCGCCTCGCTCCCCCCGCAGGTGATGACCGAGCTCGAGGCCATATTCGGCGTCCCTGTCATCGAGAGCTACGGCATGACCGAGGCCGCCCACCAAATGGCCGCCAACCCGCTCCCCCCGCGCCAGCGCTTCCCCGGCTCGGTCGGCATCGCCGCCGGGCCGGAGATCGCGATCATGGACCCAACCGGCAACACACTGCCCCCCGGCGAATTGGGCGAGATCGTCATCCGCGGCCGCAACGTTACCGCCGGGTACGAAAACAACCCCACCGCCAACGCCACAGCCTTCACCAATGGCTGGTTCCGCACCGGGGATGAAGGCTATCTGGACCCTGACGGCTATCTCCGCCTCACCGGCCGCCTCAAAGAAATCATCAACCGCGGCGGCGAAAAAGTCAGCCCGCTCGAGGTCGATAACGTGCTGATGGACCATCCGGACATCGCCCAGGTCCTCACCTTCGCCCTGCCCCACCCCAAACTGGGCGAAGAGGTCGCCGCCGCCGTGGTCCTGCGCGAAGGCGCGGCCGAGAACGAGCACGCCATCCGGGATTTCGCCTCCGAGCGCCTGGCCGCCTTCAAGGTCCCCCGCAAAATCGTGTTCTTGAAGGAAATCCCGAAAGGTGCGACCGGCAAACTCATGCGCATCGGCCTCGCCGCCAAGCTCGGGCTGACCGCATGAAGATCGCGATTTTCGGCGCCGGCGCCATCGGCGGCATGCTCGGCGTCAAACTCGCCCAAGCCGGGGCGGACGTCACCTTCATCGCCCGCGGCCCGCATCTGGCCGCCATGCAGGCCAACGGCGTGATCATGCATTCCGGCGGGGAGACCATCCAGGTCCGCCCGCGCTGCGTCGCAAGCGCCGCCGAGGCCGGACGGCAGGACTATGTCATCGTCACCCTCAAAGCCCATTCTCTGCCCGCCGCCGCCGCCGATATCGCGCTGATGATGGACGAAAATTCCGCCCTCATCACCGCCGTCAACGGCGTCCCCTATTGGTATTTTCACGGCCAGCCGGGCTTGTATGAGGGCCGCATCGTCCAAAGTGTCGATCCCGGCGGCCAACTCTCCGCCACCCTCCCCCCGTCCTGCGCCATCGGCTGCGTCGTCTACCCCGCCGCCGAGGTCACCGCGCCTGGCGTCATCGAGCATTCCTACGGCGACCGTTTCTCTTTGGGCGAGCCGGACGGCTCCCGCAGCCCGCGCATCGAGGCGATCTCCCAGCGTCTCATCGCCGCCGGCCTCAAAGCCCCCATCCGCCCCAAAATCCGCGACGAGATCTGGGTCAAACTCTGGGGCAATCTCTGCTTCAACCCGCTCTCCGCCCTCACCGGCGCCACTCTGGACATCATCACCGGCCGCGACGACCTGCGGACCATCTGCCGCACCATGATGCTGGAAGCCCAAACCGTCGCCGAGGCCCTGGGCACCAAATTCGCCATCTCGGTCGATAAACGCATCGAAGGTGCGGCCGAAGTCGGCGTGCACAAAACCTCCATGCTGCAAGACCTCGAACGCGGCCGCCCGATGGAAATCGACGCCCTGCTCGGCGCCGTGGTCGAACTCGGCCAGCTCACCGGCCACCCGATGCCCACCTGCGAAACCATCCTCGCTTTGGTCCGCGAACGCGCCCGCGCCGCGGGGTGCTACTAAAGCCTGATCGTTTGAGGTTGCCGCGCAACGCGCGGCGACCGAAAACGTGAATCAGTCTCTTATCAAAGAATGAGAGCGCGTTCAGAGCGGCGCGTATGCGTCGATCTGAACCCATCGCGCTCTAGCACCCCGTAGGGCGGCAAAGCGCAGCGTATGCCGCCATCTTTGGCGCCACCCCGCCCAAAAAATTGCCGCCACCACCAACATAAGATCGCCGCTGGAAATAATTTCCACCATTTCGCCCCGCCTTGCCCGCGCGGACCATGTTCCCCCGTCGCGCCGAGCGGCAACGCCCAGATTTACGCCATCAAATATCGCGCCACCATAGGCCAACCGGCACTGAATCGCTTTTTTGCAACAAATACAAATTAAAATATTGCCGGAGCTATCAACCAAAAAGCCAGAAAACTTAAACCATAATTTTAACTAAACGTTAGTTTAAATGACAATATACCAGACATATGTTCCACGTGGAACATATGTCAACATCACTGCCCCTCAAGCCCCCGCCGCACCCACCGTCATCCCGCCGCACACATAAAGCACCTGCCCGGTGATAAACCCGCTCTGCGCATCCAGTAAAAACCGTACGGCATGCGCCACATCCTCCGGCGTGCCCATCCGCCGCACCGGAATCGCCTCGATGATCGCCGCCGTCCGCGGGCTCTGCGGCGGGTTCGCCCGGTCGAACAGCGCGGTGCGGATCGGCCCCGGCCCCACCGCATTGGCGGTAATCCCGTCCGGCCCCAGCTCCAGCGCCCATACCTTCGCCATGCCGATCAGCGCCGCCTTGCTCGCCGCGTAAACACTCCGCAGCTCTTTGCCCAAGGCCGCGCGCGAGGCCATGTTCACCACCCGCCCAAACCGCGCCGCCCGCATCCCCGGCAGCACCGCCTGCAAACATTGCAGCGCGCAGCGCATGTTGAGCGACACCACAGCCTCCAAATCCGCCAGGCTCTGCTCGCCCACCGCCCCCGGCCGCACCACCCCCACATTATTCACCAGCCGGGTGATCGGCCCGCCCTCCAGCGCCAGCTCCAGCGCCGCCGCCGTCGCCGCCGGGTCGGACAAATCGGCGATAATCCCATCCCCCTCGCGGTCGATGCTCACCACCTCATACCCCGCCACCCGGCACGCCACCACGGTCGCAAGCCCGATCCCCGCCGCCCCGCCGGTGACCAGCACCCGCTCTCTCACGGCCCGATCACCCGCGGCAGCCCCGGCGCCAGCCCAGCCCCCGGCCCGTCCGCCAGCGTATAAACATGCACCCGCCGCGCCGCCGCCGTCTGCAAAATCACCACCGGGTCGGGCGCCGGCAGACTCACGCCGGCCGCCAGCGCCGGCAGGCTCCCGCCATGCCACGCCGCCAGCACGCGCTGCTCATACGGCACCCCAAGTGCCGGCGTCGCCGAATGATAATCCGCCACCGCCATGTTCCAGCTCCCCGTCTGCCCCCGCAGCTGGTTCAAATACTGCGCCGCGTAATTTGCGTTCGCCACCGGGTCGAACGCCGCGTCCAGCGTCGGGAATGCATCCGGGTGCTGCTGCAAACTGACCTGAAAACACCCGACATCGATATCCCGGGCCCCGGACGATTCCGCCAGCCGCACAAACGCCTCGGCCGACGCCTTGTCGGCAAAATACTGCCCCTGCCCATCCGCGTTCACCGTCCAGGGCCACGGGCTCACCTGCCCGGTCAACGGGTCCGCCCGGCCGCTCTCCACCATGCCGATCGCCACCAGCAGCCCGGCCGGCAACAGCCCCGCCTGCTCCGCCGCCCGCCCGGCAGCCCCGCATGCACCATCCGCCCGGGCCAAGCCAGGCAGCAGCGCCAGCACACAGAGCAGCCAAACCCTCATGGCGGTATCATTACCGATCCCCCACGCGTCTGGCGAGCGTAAAGGAAGCGGTCGCTTTTTTGAAAAAAAGCTCTGCAAAAAACCTTTGATTCCCCTGGGCTTTAGCGGTCCAGCCAGCACCGCCGCCGTGGAATCAAAAGTTTTTTGGTTCTTTTTTTCAAAAAAGAACCGCTTGCTTGCCTTTCGCCCAACCCCGCCATGCCGATTTGCCCCTCGCTTTTGCGCCGCAATATGGCTATGCGGAGCTGGAAATCTTCAGGCGAGCCTATTCACAGGCCGGCGCCCCGCGTTTTGCGGGGCTTCGGCCTGTGTTTGCTCTAACAGTCAGGCCCATCTCTCATGTCCGTCCCGAATATCCGCAACATCGCCATCATCGCCCATGTTGACCATGGCAAGACCACCCTGGTGGACCAGCTTTTGAAGCAATCCGGCGCCTATGCCGCGCACCAGGCGATCGCCGAGCGCGCGCTCGACCGCAACGACCTGGAAAAGGAGCGCGGCATCACCATCCTGGCGAAAGTCGCCTCGGTGGTGTGGAAGGATGTGCGCATCAACATCGTGGACACCCCCGGCCACGCCGATTTCGGCGGCGAGGTTGAGCGGATTCTGAACATGGTGGACGGCGCGGTGATTTTGGTGGACGCCGCCGAGGGCGTGCTGCCGCAGACCAAATTCGTGCTCGGAAAAGCACTTGCCCGCGGCCTCAAGCCGATCGTGGTGGTCAACAAGATCGACCGTGGGGACGCCCGCCCGGATGACGTGCATAACGAGATTTTCGACCTGTTCGCGGCGTTGGACGCGACCGAGGAGCAGCTCGACTTCCCCATGCTGTTCGCCTCCGGCCGGCAGGGCTGGGCCGTGCAGAGCCTGGACGACCCGCGCGAGAACCTGAACCCGCTATTTGACCTGATCTTGAGCCACGTCGCCGCCCCCAAGCTGGACGTCAGCGCCCCGTTCGGCATGGTCGCCTCCATCCTGGAGTCTGACACCTTCCTCGGCCGCGTCCTCACCGGCCGGGTCGAGCAGGGCCGCGCCACGCTCAACATGCCGGTGAAAGTGTACCGGCTGGACGGCACGGTGGTGGAGACCGGGCGCCTCACCAAACTCCTCTCCTTCCGCGGGCTGGACCGCGTGGCGGTGGACGAGGTCTCGGCGGGCGACATCATCGCCGTCGCCGGCCTGACCGACGCGACGGTGCCGGAGACCATCGGCTCACCCGATCTGCCCGGCCCGCTGCCCGCCACCCCGATCGACCCGCCGACCTTGTCCATGACGTTCCGCATCAATGACAGCCCGCTCGCAGGGCGCGAGGGCAAAAAAGTCACCTCGCGGCAGATCCGCGACCGGCTCTACCGCGAGGCCGAGGGCAATGTCGCCATCGCGGTGGCGGATAGCTCCGAGACCGACGCGTTCGAGGTCTCCGGCCGCGGCGAGCTGCAGCTTGGCGTGCTGATCGAGCAGATGCGCCGCGAGGGCTTCGAGCTCACCATCGGCCGCCCGCGCGTGCTGACCCGCCGCAATGCCGAGACCGGCGAGCGCGAAGAGCCGTATGAGGAATGCCTGATCGACGTGGATGAGCCCTATGCCGGCGCGGTGGTGGATAAAATGTCCCGCCGCAAGGGCGAGCTTGTCGATATCCGTCCCTCCGGCGGCGGCAAGCAGCGCCTCACCTTCCGCATCCCCGCCCGCGGCCTCATTGGCTATCACGGCGAGTTCCTGACCGATACGCGCGGCACCGGCGTGATGAACCGCCTGTTCGCGGGCTACGGCCCCTGGAAAGGCACGATCGAGGGCCGCCGCAACGGCGCGCTGATCTCCTCGGCCGATGGCGAGGCCGTGCAATACGCACTGTTCGCCCTGCAGGACCGCGGCGTGATGTTCGTCTCCCCTGGCGAGAAGGTCTATGTCGGCATGATCCTCGGCGAGCACTCTCGCGAGAACGACCTGGACATCAACCCGATCAAAGAGAAAAAACTCACCAATATCCGCGCCGCCGGCAAGGACGAAGCCCTGCTGCTGGTCCCGCCCCGGAAAATGACGCTGGAACAGGCGATCGCCTATGTCGAAGACGACGAGCTGGTGGAAGTCACCCCGTCGGCCGTCCGCCTGCGCAAAAAACACCTCGACCCGAACGCCCGCAAACGCGCGGACCGCAAGTCCGACGAGGATGCGGCTTAAGTAAAGCTAAGCAAGCGGTCGCTTTTTTAGAAAAAAGCTCCGCAAAAAATGTTTATGACTCTGGGGCGGTGCGGGTTGGACCGCAACGCCGCCGAGGACAAAGAAGTTTTTTGGTTCTTTTTTTTCAAAAAAGAACCGCTTGCCTTGCCTGACCGTCAGACAACGCCTGCCCCGGAGCGTCGTTCGCGCTCCGGGGCAGGATTGCCAAATTTGGCGATTCAAGCGCAGTATCAGGCATCAGGCGTGATTGGGACCTGACTTCGTGGTTGGGGTGAAACAACATGCAGAGTGCCTTTCCGGGACTCACCACGACCGATGTCACCAATTGTGACCGGGAGCCGATCCATATTCCGGGTGCCATTCTGCCGCATGGCGCGATGCTGGTGTTGGATGCCGGGAGCTTTGAGATTGTGCAGCTTGCCGGGGATGTCGCCGGTCTGCTGGGGGCGTCGGCGGAGGCGCTGTTGGGGCAATCCGCCGCAAAAATTTTCCAGCCCCAGCAGATCGAGACTTTGCGCGCTTTGAGCGCGAATTTATCGCTCCTTAAACCCCGGCATTTGCTGGACCCGCAGATGCGCGTGGCGGCGGACCAGCCGCTGGATGCCAGCCTGCACCGCAGCGATGACGCGCTGGTTCTGGAATTTGAGGCGGCGGATATTACCGACCGGTTTGCCGCCGATCCGCTGGCCGCCGTGCAGGAGATGATTGAGGGGTTCGACCATGCAGCCTCCGTGGTGGCGTTGTGCCAGATGGCGGCGGAGCGCGTGCGCGATGTTACGGCGTATGACCGGGTGCTGGTTTACCGGTTTATGCAAGATGAGTCCGGCTGGGTGATTGCGGAGAGCAAGAGCGAGGGCCTGGCGCCGTTTCTTGATCTGCACTACCCGGCAGCCGACATCCCCAAGCAGGCGCGGGCACTTTATGTTAAAAACGGTTTGCGGCTGATCACGCAGGTGAATTACGAGCCCGCGCGGCTGATGCCGGCGGATAACCCGCGCACCGGCCGGGCGCTGGATATGAGCCAGGCGATTTTGCGCGATGTATCGCCGGTCCACCGGCAATATTTGCGGAATATGGGGATCGACGCCTCGATGTCGATTTCGATCATCCGCGGCGGCGCGTTATGGGGGCTGATTGCCTGCCATCACTACACGCCGCATTTGCTGCCGCGGCATTTGCGCGCGGTGTGCGAGCTGTTTGGCTCGATGTTTTCCTATCAGCTTGAAGCGTTCGAGAAGCGGGAGGAATTCAACGCCCGCATGTCCAGCCGCATGGTGCTGCAGCAATTGATGTTGAACCTGGCGGGCGCGGATGATTATGCGCGGGGCCTGACCGAGCAATCACCTAATCTGCTTGATTACATCCATGGTGGCGAGACCTCGCTGGAGGGCCGCCGGCAGGGCGGGGTTGCGGTCAGTGTGAAGGGGACGCTGACATTTTTGGGAGTCACGCCGAATAAGGGCCAGATCGAACGGCTGGTGGCGTGGCTGAGTGTGCAGATGCGCCAAGCCGATGGTGTGTATGCGACCGACCGATTGGGTGAAGTTTGGTCACCGGCCGTAGAGTTTGCCGATGTTGCGTCTGGCCTGCTGGTGATCTCCGTCTCACATGATCCGTCTGATTTCATCATCTGGTTCCGCCCTGAGCTGGTGGGGACGGCCGATTGGGCGGGGCGGCCCGAAAAAGACGCGACGCCTGGCCCTGGCGGGGATATATTGAGCCCGCGCCGGTCATTCGAGGTTTGGAAGGAGACCGTGCGTGGCCGGGGGCTGCCTTGGTCGCAATCGGATTTGGATGCGGCGCGGGATTTGCGGACATCGCTGCTGGATGTTGTGTTGCGCCGGATTACGGATGCGGCGCGCGAACGCAAGCTGGCGGCGGACCGCGACCAGTTGATGATGGCGGAGCTCGACCACCGGGTGAAAAACACGCTGGCGAATATCGAGGCGCTGGTGATGCAGACCAGCGTGAGCGCTGAATCGCTCTCGGCGTTTGTGAATGGGCTGGCGTCGCGCATCCAGTCCATGGCGAAGGCGCATAGCCTGCTCTCGCAGAGCCGCTGGGAGGGTGTGTCGATCAATAATTTGTTGATGGAGGAGCTGGAGCCCTATGTGCGGGGCAATGCGTCGTTTGAGATTGTGGGGCCGGATATTACGCTGACGTCCAAATCGGCGTTGGCGCTGTCTTTGGCGATTCATGAGCTTGCCACCAATGCCGCAAAATACGGCGCGCTCTCGGCAGCCAGCGGGCGCGTGGCGATACGATGGGCGCTGACCGAGGCTGGCGGCGTTGATTTGTCCTGGACGGAATCGGGCGGGCCTGAAGTGCGCGTACCGACCCGCCGCGGCTTTGGCTCGACGCTGATCGAGCGCGCGCTGGCGATGGAGACCGATGGTCAGGCGATTTTGCGGTATCTGCCCGGCGGTGTGGTTTGCGACGTGGCGCTGCCGCCGGCGTCCCTGGCGCATTCCGATACCGCCGGCGCGCCGGCGATGATCACCTTCTCAAATATCCAAAAGGCGCCTGAACGCCCGGTCAATAGCCTTCGTGTTTTGGTGGTCGAGGATTCCTTCATGATCGTCAACATGCTTGAGCTGGTATTCGAGAGTTTGGGATGGACGATGGTGGGCCCGGCGACGCGTATCCCGAAGGCGATGGCGTTGGCGAAGGCCGAGAATTTTGATGCGGCACTTTTGGATGTGAATCTGGATGGTGAGATGTCGTGGGTTGTCGCGGCGGCCTTGCAGGAGCGCGGCATACCGTTTGTGTTGAGCACCGGCTATGAGATTGGCAAGTTGCTGCCGGAATCCCTGCGCGGTACCAAGTTTATCCGCAAGCCGTATAATTTAGCCGAGCTCGAGAGCTCGATTTTGAATGTTATTAAATATAACTGATGTTTTCGCCGGTTTAAAAAGGTGATGGGTAGCGCTGCGCTCACCCATCCTACAGGTGCGGGGTGTCGGGACGCTCGCGGCCAAAAGGACTCAAACGTTTTTTGGTTCTTTTTTTCAAAAAAGAACCGCTTATAGCAACGGTCATTATTCATGACCGTTGCTATAAGCCTTATTTTTGGCGCGTGGCCGCCCCACCAGCCCCACGCGCGATACCAACCGGCTTTGAAGATTAAGTCATCTTCAAGGCCGGTTGGTGTTACGTCTCTAAAAACCGCGAGAACGCGGCCAGCGTGTTGGCTGATACGTGGTGTTCGATCCCCTCCGCGTCGGCTTCCGCGTCCTCCGGTGAGACGCCGACCGCGATGAGGAGCTGCACCACCAGGCGGTGGCGGCTGCGCACGCGCTCGGCCAAAGCCTGGCCGGACTCGGTGAGGAAGATGCCGCGATAGGGTTTGCCGCTGACCAGCCCTTCGGTCTTCAGCCGGCTGACGGTTTTGATCACGGTGGCGTGGCTGACGCCGAGCCGGCGGGCGAGATCGACGGTTCGCGCCTCGCCGCCTGACGCCATCAAATCCGCGATCAGCTCGACATAGTCTTCCGCCAGCTCCAGCGAATGCGCGCGGCGCGCGGCGCCGAAGCGGCGGGCCTGGGTTTCCTCCTTGGGGAGAGGCCCGTCTGGCGCGCTTGGTCTGATCTCGTTCATGCCACCCAACTTGGTCTGTGTGTTTGCTGGCGCATAGCACGCGCTGCCACGAAATTGTAGTGCCGGCGGCACCTTGTTGTCCCTTGATAAAATTGTAGCCTTGGCTACATTAACAAAGATGAATGAAATGCGCGGCATTCCGAAGCCGGGCCTGACCGAAAGAACCTCGGCCGGCATCCGGGACGTGCTGTCCGGCAAGCGGCGCGGGCCAAGTTCGGCGCTGCTGTTTGCCGGGCCGGCGGTGATCGTCTCGATCGCCTATATGGACCCGGGCAATTACGCCACGAACATCCAGGCCGGTGCGGCGTATGGCTACAGCCTGCTCTGGGTGGTGCTGATGGCCAGCATGATCGCCATGCTGTTCCAGGCGCTCTCGGCCAAACTCGGGCTCATTACGGGGAAGAACCTGCCGGAGCTGTGCCGGGCGCAATTCGCGCCGCCGGTGGTGTACGCGATGTGGGGGGTGAGCGAGATCGCCGCGATGGCGACGGACCTGGCGGAGTTTTTGGGCGGCGCGATCGGCTTGTCGTTGCTGTTCCACATGAAGCTGCTGCCCGGCATGGTGGTGACCGCGATCGCCACCTACGCGATATTGCTGTGCGACCGGCGGGGCTTCCGCCCGATTGAGCTGATCATCGGCGGGCTGGTTGGCGTCGTCAGCCTGTGCTTTCTAATCGAGGTGTTCAGCGCGCCGGTTGAATGGCGGCAGGCCGGGCTGCATACGCTGCTGCCCGCGATCCCCGATGCCGGCGCGCTCAAGATCGCGGTGGGGATCATCGGGGCCACCATCATGCCGCACGCGGTGTATCTGCACTCGGCGCTCACCCAGGCGCGGCCGGCCGGGCGCGACAATGCCGAGCGCGCGACGCTGCTGCGCTTCTCCAACCGGGAATGCGTGATCGCCCTCACGCTGGCGGGGGCCGTGAACATGGCGATGGTGATGCTGGCGGCGGCCGCCTTCCACGCCGGGCACCGGGATGTCGCCGAAATCCAGACAGCGTACCACATCCTCACCCCGCTGCTCGGCGCCGGGGCGGCCGCGGTGTTCCTGGTCTCGCTCATGGCCTCGGGCATCTCCAGCTCCGTCGTCGGCACCATGGCGGGGCAGGTCATCATGCAGGGTTTCGTGGGCTTCAAAATCCCGATCGCAATACGCCGGCTGGTGACCATGGTCCCGGCCTTCGTTGTCGTCGCATACGGCGTGAACGCCACATACGCGCTGGTGCTCAGCCAGGTTGTGCTGTCCTTCGCGCTGCCGATCCCGATGATCGCGGTGGTGATCTTCACCGGCCGGCGGGATCTGATGGGCGAATTCGTCAATGGCCGGCTGACCAGCCTGGCCGCGGTAACCGGCTGCGGGGCGGTGCTGGCACTGAACCTCATATTGCTCGTGCAAACCTTTGGGGCGTTTTAAGCCGGCCAAGCAGTCGCTTTTTTAAAAAAAAGCGACGCCAAAAACCTTTGATTCCGTTGGGGCGTTGCGTCTCCAAAATCCCGGCTCACAAGGACCAAAAGTTTTTTGGTTCTTTTTTTCAAAAAAGAACATTCTTTAATCCACCCCTTCCTCAGCTTGTTGCGGCGCGGCCATCCCTGCTTACCTGCCGGCGGTCAGGGAGTACCAAATGCCGGAAGCCGCCATCACCATCGACATGCTTGAAGCCGCCGAGGCGTTGCTCGGCATCGCCTATACCGCGCCCGAACGCGCTTTGATGCTGGATAATTTGACGCCGCAGATTGCGGCCGCCAAAGCGAGGCGGGCGGTGACGCTGCCGGCGACGCTGGCCCCGGCGACGCGGTTTGACCCGCGACTGCCCGGGTTTGTGATGCCGGCGGCGGGCGATTTTGTGTGGGCGCCGGCAGCGGCGCCGCTGCCGGCAAGGGATGAGGATATCGCGTTTGCCCCTGTTAGCCAGCTCGCCGGCTGGATAAAATCCGGCGCGCTCAGCGCGGCGCGGCTGACCGAGATTTACCTCGCCCGCATCGCGGCGATCGGCCCGCGGCTCAATTGCTTTGCGGCGGTGACGGCGGCGGCGGCGGGCGCGCGCGCGGCGGAACTGGACGCAGAGCTCGCCGCCGGGCAGTGGCGCGGGCCGCTGCACGGCATCCCGTACGGGATGAAGGATATTATCGATACCGCGGGCATAACCACCGGCTGGGGGGCCGAGCCCTACCAGAACCGCGTGCCGGAGCGCGACGCGCATGTCACCGTCGCGCTGCGGGAGGCCGGCGCCATCATGCTCGGCAAAACCACTGTCGGCGCGCTCGCCTATGGTGATCTCTGGTATGGCGGGAGGACGCGCAACCCGTGGAATGTGGAGGAGGGCTCCAGCGGCTCCAGCGCCGGCTCGGGTGCCGCCACCGCCGCCGGGCTGGTGGGGTTTGCGATCGGCACGGAGACGCTGGGCTCCATCATCTCACCCTCCACGCGCTGCGGCACGGTGGGTTTGCGCCCCAGCTTCGGCCGTGTGTCGCGCCGCGGGGCCATGGCTTTGTGCTGGTCGCTCGATAAAATTGGGCCAATCTGCCGGGCTGTGACGGATACGGCGCTCGTTTTGCATGCGCTGAACACCCCCGACCCGGCGGATGCGGGCCAAATCCCGGCACCCTTCGCCTACAGCGCCGGGCAGACGCTGGAGGGGATGCGGGTGGGGTATTTTCCGGCGGATTTTGAGGGCGCCGATGCGCTGGACCACGCGGCACTCGACCATGTCCGCGCCCTTGGCCTCGCCGCCACACCCCTCGCGCTGCCGGAGCTGCCCTACGAAGCCCTGATGGCGATCCTCTACGCCGAGGCCGCCGCCGCGTTCGAGGAGCTCACCCTCTCCAACCGGGACGATGAACTCACCTGGCAGGATGACGACGCCTGGCCGAACAGCTTCCGCAAAGCGCGCTTCCTCTCCGCCGTGGACCATATCCAGGCGGACCGCCTGCGCCGCCTCATCATGCAAAACATTGCGGCGATTTTTGAGCAGGTTGACGTGATCATCGGCCCTAGCCTGGCCGGGCCGATGCTGCTGATCACCAATTTCACCGGCCACCCGGGCCTGTGCATGCCCTCCGGGCTCATCCACGTGCCGACCCGCCCGCCGGTCTCACTCTCCCGCAACGAGGCCGAGACCAACCCAGGCCCGGCGGTGCCGGTGCCGCATAGCATCTCGCTCTGGGGGAAATTGTTTGAGGAGGGGAAAATGCTGGCGCTGGCGGAGGCGCTGGAGGCAAAACTGGGGTTCACGTCCCGCCCGCCGGTGTAGGCAAGCGGTCGCTTTTTTACAAAAAAGCTCCGCAAAAAATTTTTGACTCCTTGGGGCTTTAGCCACGCCACCACCCCGTCATGCCGGCGCAGGCCGGCATCCACGCCTTGTTCAAGCATCAGAACAAGCCGGCAACCCGTAGGGTGGGGTGCCCTTTCGCACCCCGCCGCGCTAAGCTGTGCCCATGTCAGAATCCGACAAACCGCTGCGCGAACAAATCGACGACGCGATGGCGGCGATCCGCCACCAGCTTGAGCGGCTGCGCGAGGGACCAACCATGGGCGGCCCGTCCGACGACCGCTCCGTCATTGCTGCCCTCGAAGCCGAATACCAGGCGCTGAAAGAGACGCGCGCTGGCGTGGGCCCCCATGACCGCGCCGCAGATGAGTTCGACGTGGAGACACCTGATTAGCCCCCGCGCTCCAGCAAACTGCAGCAATCCGTAGGGTGATGTACCTTTTCACAACCCACCGTTCTCAACGCGTTAACCCCACTCGTCTTCGCCGGTTCACTTTCAGGCAACCCGAAAACGGTGGAAGATTTTTCCGTTATCTGATGGAGAAAGGGGTAATTGTGTATCAAATTTCGAAGTTTTGGCTCTGATCGACTTCCAAGAATTCTGCCAGGAGCAAACGTTCCTTGCGCCCCAGTGCCGACAGGAAAGTGCGATGCTTGACCTGCGTTATCGATCCTGGTCGTCATTAGTCGGGTGGCAACTTTGAAATAGTAAATATGCATATATCAGACGAAGAACTCCCGCGGCACATAATGTGCCGAACGCACCAAAAAAAATACTTCTATAAAACAGTA